>OQVL01001360.1_pt1 | contig 14583 bp, 8 predicted proteins | sample 1691501 | NCBI WGS metagenome assembly OQVL01 (sample SAMN03418253, study PRJEB22391) | human gut metagenome | biome: human-gut; feature: organic feature; material: feces | host: Homo sapiens | place: Tanzania | collected 2013-01
CGCTCCCATCAACGCGATCCCCGCTGTGCACGCTCTGTGCGACACGCTGGAAGGCGACGAGCGCACCGGTGCCAAGATCGTGCTGAAGGCTCTGGAAGCTCCTCTGCGCCAGATCGCCAAGAACGCCGGTCTGGAGGGCAGCGTCATCATCGACAAGATCGTTTCTGCCAACAAGCCTAACTACGGCTTCGATGCCCAGAACGAGGTCTTTGTCGAGGATATGATCGCCGCAGGCATCGTGGACCCGACCAAGGTCACCCGTTCCGCTCTGGAGAACGCAGCATCCGTCGCTGAGATGGTGCTGACCACCGAGAGCCTGGTCGCTGATCTGCCCGAACCCCCCGCTGCTCCCGCAGCCGGTGGTGACATGGGCGGCATGGGCGGCATGTACTAATAACAGCCCAAAAACCGCATGAATCCTTGATTTTTGGAGCGCGCAAAAGCGGATTTACGCCAAACTTACGCCACTTACGCCAAAAATCAAAGCGCACTATAGGGTAACAAAATCGGCACTCGCTGAAAAGCGGGTGCCGATTTTTTGTGTCACGAAAAGCTGATGGATGCTGCACGCTACACACCGTCAGCTTTTTCGTTTACAGGGGAAAAAGTGGGTGGTATAATAGAAATAGAGTTTTGTAAGAGTGCTTTCATAGTCAAGGCTATAAAAAATACGGATAAGCATAAAGCCGGTGGATGATATGAAAATTCTGGATAACATCACCAATACCGTTCGAGATGATTTACGGGTCGAGATCAAAAAAGGTAGCAGGGTGTCTATTGCGGCAGCCTGCTTTTCGATGTATGCCTATAAAGAGCTAAAGAAGCAGCTGGAAACCATAGACGAGTTTGAATTTATCTTTACATCCCCCACGTTTGTGAAAGAAAAGGCTGAAAAGCAGAAGCGGGAGTTCTACATTCCCCGCATTTCTCGTGAAACGAGCCTTTACGGTACAGAGTTTGAAATCAAACTGCGCAATGAGATGACCCAGAGAGCCATCGCAAAGGAGTGTGCAGACTGGATCAGAAGGAAGGCTACGTTCAAATCGAACACCACCGGCGAAAATATGGCTGGCTTCATGACGGTGGATTCCGGCACAGCACAGACCGCCTATATGCCGATTGGCGGATTTACGACAGTCGATATTGGCTGTGAGCGTGGAAATAACAGCTACAACATGGTCAACTGCATGGAGGCACCGTTCGCACAGCAGTACATGAAGCTGTTCGATTCTCTTTGGAACGATCGGGACAAAATGCAGGATGTCACCGATGTGGTTCTGGAAAATATCAGCACGGCTTATGCGGAAAATTCCCCGGAGTTCATCTACTTTATGACGCTGTATCATGTGTTCAGCGAGTTTTTGGACGACATCTCAGAAGACGAACTGCCGAATGAGGCAACCGGCTTCAAGCAGAGCAAAATCTGGAGCCTGCTATACGACTTCCAGAAGGATGCGGTGCTTGCCATCATCAATAAGCTGGAAAAGTACAACGGCTGCATCCTTGCGGACAGTGTCGGTCTTGGCAAGACATTTACCGCACTGGCTGTCGTAAAGTATTATGAGAATCGAAACAAGTCGGTTCTTGTGCTGTGCCCCAAAAAGCTGGCAGAGAACTGGAATACCTACAAGGACAACTATGTGAACAACCCAATTGCATCGGATCGGCTGAACTATGACGTCCTGTTCCACACAGACCTGTCCAGAAGCAGCGGAAAATCGAATGGCCTCGATCTGGATCGCCTGAACTGGGGCAACTACGATCTGGTAGTCATTGATGAATCGCACAACTTCCGCAACGGCATCGGTACGCACAGCAAGACGCAGGACAACCGTTACCAGCGGCTGATGGACAAGGTGATCCGTGCCGGAGTTAAGACCAAGGTGCTGATGCTTTCGGCAACGCCGGTCAACAACCGCTTTGTGGATTTGAAAAATCAGCTGGCCCTTGCCTATGAGGGAAACTCCGAATATCTGGATGAAAGGCTGAACACTTCAAAGAGCATTGAAGACATCTTTAAGCAGGCGCAAAAAGCCTTTAACGCATGGAGCAAACTGAAACCAGAAGAGAGAACCACGGATGCGCTGCTGCGGACGTTGGATTTCGACTTCTTCGAGCTGCTGGACAGTGTTACCATCGCACGTTCTCGGAAGCATATCGAGAAGTACTACAACACCAACGCTATCGGAAAGTTCCCAGAGCGGTTGAAGCCGATCTCCGTTCGGCCATGTCTGACAGACCTGAATAATGCCATCAACTACAACGAAATTTATGAGCAGCTGATTCAGCTGAGCTTGTGCGTCTATATGCCCTCCAACTACATCTTCGCAAGTAAGATCCAGAAATATCAGGAGCTGACGCACAATAAGGGAGAAAATCTGACCCAGAGAGGCCGTGAGCAGGGTATTTGTCGGTTGATGAGTATCAATCTGCTGAAACGGCTGGAAAGCTCTGTACATTCGTTCCAGCTAACCCTGATGCGCATCAAGAAACTGATTGATGGTACGATTCAGTCCATTGACCAGTTTGAACGCTCCGGCCACGCCGAGTTGGATATGTACGACATGGCCGGAGACGATTTTGACATGGACGATGAAAACACTGACTTTTTCACCGTCGGCAAAAAAGTCAAAATCGACCTTGCGGATATGGACTGGAAGAGCTGGCGTACGGAGCTTCGGAAAGATGCAGAAATTCTGGAGCTGTTGACCTTTATGGTGGCAGATATCACGCCGCAGCATGACACAAAGCTGCAAGAACTGTTCAAGCTACTGTCTGAAAAAATTGAGCACCCGATCAATGCCGGCAACAGAAAAGTGCTGATTTTCTCTGCATTTTCGGATACGGCAGAGTACCTCTTTGACAATGTGAGTGCGTTTGTAAAGCAGAAATATGGGCTGAATACCGCTGTAATTACCGGCTCGATTGACGGACGTACCACGATCAAAGGCTTCAAGGCAACACTCAACAACGTGCTGACCTGCTTCTCTCCCATTTCCAAAGACCGGGATGTTCTGATGCCCGGTAGTGCCACGGAAATTGATGTGCTGATTGCGACAGACTGCATTTCTGAAGGTCAGAACTTGCAGGACTGCGATTATCTGATCAACTATGACATTCACTGGAACCCGGTACGCATTATCCAGCGTTTTGGACGAATCGACCGTATCGGCAGCAGAAACCAGTACATCCAGCTTGTGAACTTCTGGCCCGATCTGACGCTGGACGATTACATCAACCTGAAATCCCGTGTGGAGACCCGCATGAAAATCACCGTTATGACCTCCACCGGCGATGATGACCTTATCAACCCCGAAGAAAAGGGTGATTTGGAGTATCGCAAGGCACAGCTGAAACGCTTGCAGGAAGAGGTCGTTGACATCGAGGATATGTCGGACGGCATCTCCATCATGGATCTGGGACTGAACGAGTTCCGGCTCGACCTGCTGGATTACATCAAACACAATGGTGATCTGGACAAGAAGCCCCGTGGACTTCATGCGGTGGTTCCGGCTACGGATGAACTGCCGGAGGGTGTGATCTTCGTGCTGAAAAACATCAATAACAGCGTCAATGTGGACAATCGGAACCGCATCCATCCGTTCTACATGGTTTACATCGGCATGGATGGGCAGATCATCTGCGACTACCTGAACCCCAAAAAGATGTTGGACGATATCCGGCTACTGTGCCGTGGAAAGACTGAGCCAATCAAAGAGGTGTATGAACGCTTCAACCGGGAAACAGACGATGGAAAGGACATGGCAGAAATGTCCGAATTGCTGAGTGAAGCCATTGACTCGATCATTGATGTCAAAGAAGAAAGCGACATCGACAGCCTGTTCTCTGCGGGCGGAACAACGGCATTGCTCAGTCAGGTGTCCGGACTGGATGATTTTGAGCTGATTTGCTTCCTTGTTGTAAAATGAACGAACAGAGGTGAAAAATGTGCTTGGCTTGCCTATGACTACCGAGTTCAATAAACGCATCCCAAAGCAGAAGTTCTATGAGAACATCGCCGTTACTCCGGCTATGAAGAAAGCCTTTGTCGAGCAGGTCAGGATCATCTACTGGCGCAATAAGATTGCGACCACTACCCTGAATCTGGCGGCTGGGGAGCAGGTGATGGAGATCGAGGTGTTCGAGGTACGGCTGTCTGCCCCGGAGCTGGACGAGAGTGTGCTGCGCCAGATCGACCGGGAAATTTCGTATCACATCCTCTTTTTGCTGGAATACGAGGGCAGGTATCGTGCTGTCATCGGCTACAAGGAGGCTGCGGCGGGCAAGACGGCCTTTAAGGTTGATCGCTATTATTCTACGGATTGGCTGGACGAAGACGACCTGCCGGTGCATCTGGAAGGGCTTACACTGGATGCTGTATACGAGAATTTTGTCCGTCAGATCGCAGGTGATGTGCTTGGCACAGGAGAAAGTGCGTCCCTGAAAGACAGTGTGGAGCAGCAGAAGCAACGAGAGCAGCTGGAAAAGCAGATCGCAGCACTGGAAGCCAAAATCCGTAAGGAAAAACAGCCGAGGAAGAAATTTGAAATGTTTCGAGAATTGAAACTGCTAAAAGAAGGGCATAGATAGAAAATGAATACAGAATCATTGAAACGATACTTGGCAAAAATATCTACGGATATGGAATTTAAGGAATTTCAAAAGTTACTTAAGAGTGAAAATCTTGATAATAAAAGCCTAGAAAATTCTGAAGTCGTAAAGCTTCTGAAAGAACTTCTTGCTTGTAAGGATAAACGGTTAGTTCATTCTCTGTCCACAGGAACAGAGCTGTTTCGATGCAGAAAGTTGGAGCATAGAGATAAATCGCTTGATGGAGTTATATCATACGATTCAGAAAATGATGTTATAAGTGGATATGATGCCTATAACTCGAAAGAGCCGCCGATAACCGTATCAGGAGCAGGCAGAAATAATATTAGAGGATGCTCATATCTGTATCTGGCTGAAGATGCTTATACTGCTTGCGCAGAAATACGTCCAAACAATTTTGATATTATATCGCTGGCAAAGTTTAGAATAAAAAGAGACCTAAAGATATTTGATTTAGCTGCTAATGATAAGTTTGACCAGTACGATAACAGGAAAAATTTGATTTTGGCAACAAGGCTCATATCTTGGATTGTGTCTGCATTTTATTTGCCGGTTGCAAGTGATAGAGAATACTTAATGTCACAGTATATTTCGGACTTCATAAGAAAATATGGATATGATGGTATTTGCTATCGAAGCTCTATGACGTTCAATAAAAATTACACAATTTTCAACTGCGGAGAGAATAATATTGAATTTGTTGAAAGTGAATTGATAGTAAACTATGGAATGACATTTAATTTGCATAAAGTTAATGACGCATCAAAAGTGCTGCCAAAAGAAAGCAAAATACTGACTAGAATATCAGATGAAGATATAAAGAAGGATTTAATAAAAAGAATCCGGGAGGATGAGCAATGGAAACCCTAAAAATGCACAGCCTTGACGGCGTACAGCACAACATAGATTTAATTGGCAAGCTGTTCCCCAATGCAATTACCGAGGTAAAACGTGACGGCAAGGTAGAACACGCCATTGATTTTGACGTTCTGCGGCAGGAGCTTTCCGACTCCATCGTGGAGAGTCGGGAAGAGCGCTATCAGTTCACATGGCCGGACAAGAAAAAGGCAATGCTGGCGGCCAATGCGCCCATTACGGCAACCCTGCGCCCGGTTGTGGCAGACAGCGTTGGCAAAGATGGCACACCCGGCGGCTTTGATAGTGAGAACCTCTACATCGAGGGCGACAATCTGGAAGTGCTGAAGCTCTTGCAGGAGACCTATCTGGGCAAGGTCAAGATGATCTACATTGATCCGCCGTACAATACGGGGAACGATTTTGTTTACAATGATGATTTCAGTGTGGAGAGTGGAGAGTGGAGAGTGAAGTCTGGCGATTACGATGAAAGCGGAAATCGCATGGTGACAAATACGGAGAGCAATGGTCGTTTCCATACGGATTGGCTTAATATGATTTATCCACGTCTGAAAATTGCAAAAGATATGCTCGCAGACGACGGTTCAATATTCGTTTCCATAGATGATAATGAGTTGAATAATGTCTTAAATATTTGCAACACAATATTTGGCGAAAGTAATTTTGTCGGATGTATTACATGGTTTAAGAAAGCTTCTCCTTCAAACGATGCACAATTCTTTTCTAACGATTGCGAGTATATTCTCGTATATGCAAAGGATAAAAGCATTTGGAGACCAAACAGACTCCCTCTTTCTAAAGAGCAGGTATCTAAATATTATTCCAATCCGGATAATGACCCTCGTGGTCCATGGAATTCTGCAACGTACACCTGTAATAAAAGTCGTTCGGAAAGACCGAAGTTATATTATCCCATTACAAATCCATTTACTGGAGAACAGATTTACCCAAAAGAAACGGCGGTTTGGGCGTATTCGGAGCAACAATGTCAGGAGCATATAAAAAATAATATGCTTTTCTGGGGAGTTGATGGACATGCAAAATTTCCGCGATTTAAGAAGTTTATTACAGATAACAAAGGCGTGGTGACTAGAACTCTTTGGCACTATGACGATGTGAACCATACTCAAGGCGCAACATTGGAATTGACAAAACTTGGGCTTCCTTATTTTCCAACACCAAAGCCGACTAGACTTATTGAAAAAATGCTCCGAATCGCATCAGATAAAGATTCCGTTATTCTTGACTTTTTCTCAGGGTCTGCTACGACTGCTCATGCTGTGATGAAGCTGAATGCAGAGGATAGCGGACATCGTAAGTTCATTATGGTGCAGTTGCCGGAAAAGACGGACGAGAAGAGCGAAGCCTATAAGGCAGGTTACAAGAACATCTGCGAAATCGGCAAGGAGCGTATCCGCCGTGCGGGCAAGCAAATACTGTCCGCAGGGGGGGGGACAGTTATCATTCTCCGAGACGCAGCCTGACCAGAGCACCCCCATCGACATCGGTTTCCGCTGCCTGCGTCTGGACAGCAGCAATATGGAAAACGTCTACTATACGCCGGAGGAGACCCAGCAGCAGAATTTGTTCTCTCTGGTGGATAACGTAAAATCTGACCGAACCCCGGAAGATCTGCTGTTCCAGGTGATGCTGGATCTGGGTGTGCTGCTGTCCAGCCCCATTGAGGCAACGGAAATTGCAGGCAAAAAGGTGTTCAACGTGGCAGACGGCTTCTTGCTGGCCTGCTTCGACCATGATGTGACGGAGGAGACTGTCAAGGCCATTGCCCAGATGAAGCCCTACTATGCCGTGTTCCGTGACAGCTCCATGGCAAACGACAGCGTTGCAACAAACTTTGACCAGATTTTTGAAACGTATAGCCCGGAAACGGTAAGGAAGGTGTTGTGAGATGACAGCAAAAATTCAATACGAGGACATTGACCTTTATCACTATACATCACTGGCGTCACTTTTCGCTATTTTGCAGAATGAAACAATTCGTTTGACAGACTATCGATTTTTGAATGATACGCAGGAGCTTTCTTATGCGACACACTGGTTGAAAGCACTCCTTCAACCCATGGCTGAAAATGAGTTTGTGCAAAAGCTTTTGACTGCAATCGAAAACATTGAGCAAGGAAAAGTTGAACGGTTCAAAGGGATTGGTGAAGATCTGCCGTATCTGCAATGGAATATGTGCGACCTGAATTACTATATTCTTTCCCTGTCACAAAACTACGATGATCTTGCCATGTGGCGGATGTATGCCAAAGATGGTTGCTCTATAAAATTTGATAGTCAAAAATTGAATGAGTTTCTCTATTCACTCCGTGATGATAATTTGAAAAACGGTTTTACAAATTTAATAAAGGGTCCTGTCAGCTATAATGCCGGACAAGATATGGATACTGTTATAAAACTTTGGTTGGTGCTTCATAATGAACAGATGATTTATGATGACGTCTTGCAATATTGCTTGAGAATTAAGTCTCCAGACTTTTCTTTTGAGCATGAATATCGCTTTGGCATTCCATTTGAAGATCAGTACTTGGGCGAAAAGGCGACCAAAGAGTTTACGCTGGTCGGAAATACAATTCGCCCACAGCTTGAACTGAAAAAATTCCCCGTTGCGGATGTTATAGAAGAAATTACGATCAGCCCGTTTGTTACATCTGAACTTACCAAGATTGGACTTCAGGAACTCTTGAAATCTAAAAATATGTCTCCGGATATCGTTAAACAGTCGAGCATCAAAATACGATAAGAAAGGCAGACTACAATGCCCGAAAAAAAGAATAAAGAACAGGCAATTCACAGCTCTGCGGCAGAATATTTGACCTTCGTGGCTTCTACCGGAGACAGTGATACCAGCTATGAAATGCGCTATGAGGATGAAAACATCTGGCTGACGCAAAAGATGATGGCAACCTTATATGATGTGTCCAAACAGACAATCTCACAGCACATCAAGCGCATTTATGCGGATGGGGAACTCGCTCCGGAGGCAACTGTCAAGAAATACTTGACAGTTCAAACCGAAGGTGACCGGCAGATCAGCCGCAAGCAGGATCATTACAATCTTCAAATGATTATTGCAGTCGGCTTTAAGGTGAATAATCAGCGTGCTGTGCAGTTCCGCAAATGGGCGGGTCAGATCGTGAAAGACCATACGATTCAGGGCTGGACAATGGATGTTGACCGCCTGAAAAAAGGTCACATGTTTACGGATGAATATTTCGAGCGGCAGTTGCAGCAGATTCGGGAAATTCGCCTGTCGGAGCGCAAGTTCTATCAGAAAGTAACGGATCTGTACGCAACAGCGTTTGATTATGACAAGGATGCAAAAACGACCCGGCGGTTCTTCCAGACGGTTCAGAATAAGATGCACTATGCTGTGCATCGCCACACGGCGGCAGAACTGATCGTGGAGCGTGCCGATGCCAACAAGGAGCACATGGGGCTTACCACATGGGAAAATGCGCCGGATGGGAAAATCCTGAAAGCAGATGTGACGGTGGCCAAGAACTACCTGAGCAAAGAGGAAATGAATTATCTGGAACGCATCGTGTCGCTCTATCTGGATTATGCCGAGTTGCAGGCCGAGCGCAAGATCCCCATGAGCATGGAGGACTGGGCAAAGCGGCTGGACGGTTTTCTGGAGTTCAACGGCAATGAACTGCTGACAGGTCCCGGTAAAATCAGCGCAGAACAGGCCAAACTCCATGCAGAAACCGAATACGAAAAGTATCGTGTCATTCAGGATCGCCTGTATGAAAGCGATTTTGACCGGTTCCTGATGCTGGAGCAGGAGGTAAACCACAAAGATGAAGTTTAGTTTTAAGATTCAGCAGTACCAGACCGATGCTGTGGATGCGGTGGCACGGGTCTTTCAGGGTCAGCCCTACAATGCAGGCGTGTCGTACCTGCGGGATATGGGAAACCTGTCCGCACAGCCGCAGCAGCTGAGCCTTGTTTCCAACGGGGACGATGCAACACAGGTGGAATTGCAGGATTTAATCAACGATTCCGGCTTTAAGAACGAAGCACTCCAATTGACCGATCAGGAGTTGCTTCAGAACATCCGCACATTGCAGGCAGAAGCAAACATCCACCAGTCGGACAAGCTGGTAGCACCGCTGGGAAGATGCTCGCTGGATATCGAGATGGAAACCGGCACAGGCAAGACCTATGTTTACATCAAGACCATGTTCGAGCTGAACAAGCGGTATGGTTGGAGCAAATTTATCGTTGTTGTGCCGAGTATCGCCATCCGTGAAGGCGTAAAGAAGTCCTTTGAGATCACCGCCGATCACTTTATGGAGTGCTACGGCAAAAAAGCACGGTTTTTTATCTACAACAGCAGCAACCTGAATCAGCTGGATTCGTTCTCCAGCAACTCCGGGATCAATGTTATGATCATCAACACGCAGGCGTTTGCCGCCTCCATGAACGAGGACAAGAACGTGGAAGGCCGCAAGGGAGATGCTGCGGCGCGTATTATCTACACCAAGCGGGACGAGTTCGGTTCCCGCCGCCCGATTGACGTCATCGCAGCCAACCGTCCGATCCTGATTCTGGATGAGCCGCAGAAGATGGGCAAAGAGGACTCTGCCACTCAGAAAGCCCTGAAAAAGTTCAATCCACTTTTCACACTGAATTACTCTGCTACCCACGCCAAGCAGCACAATCTGATCTACGTTCTGGATGCGCTGGACGCTTACAATAAGCGACTGGTCAAGAAAATCGAAGTCAAAGGCTTTGAGGTCAAAAATCTGCGTGGTACGGACAAGTATCTGTATCTGGAAAGCATCATCATCTCCCCGAAAAATCCGCCGCGGGCAAAAGTGGAGCTGGAAGTCATCCACCAGAACGGTACGAAGCGAGAGTTCCATACGTTGGATGTGGGTGATAATCTTTATTACATCTCCGAGAAAATGGAGCAGTACAAGGGCTTCGTGGTGTCGGAAATCGACCCGATCACGGGCGTTGTGACCTTTACGAACGGAGACACCATCCGCAAAGGTGATGTTACCGGCGACGTTTCCGAAAACGATATGCGCCGGGTACAGATTCATGAAACGATCCTTTCGCACTTTGAAAAAGAGCAGGAACTTTTCAAACTGGGCATCAAGACGCTTTCGCTGTTCTTCATCGACGAAGTGGCAAAATACCGCCAGTACGATGAAGACGGAAACGAGTTGCTGGGCGAGTACGGCAAGATTTTTGAGCAGGAGTATCTTTCGGTTCTGAATGAGCATCGCACCCTGTTCGACCCTGCTTATACAGCCTATCTGGATTCAACCGATGTGCATGATGTCCACAAGGGCTATTTCAGCATCGACAAGAAAGGTCACAGCGTCAACAGTTCGGTCAAACGTGGCTCAGATATGTCGGATGACATTTCTGCCTATGACCTGATCCTGAAAAATAAGGAACGTCTGCTGTCCTTTGAAGAGCCGACCCGGTTCATCTTCTCCCACTCTGCCCTGCGGGAAGGCTGGGACAACCCAAATGTGTTCCAAATCTGCACCCTGAAGCACAGCGACAGCACTACGCAGAAGCGGCAGGAAGTAGGCCGTGGTCTGCGTCTGTGCGTGAATAAGGACGGAAACCGCATGGATGCGGAAGTGCTGGGAGATAAGGTGCAGGATATCAACGTCCTGACCGTTATTGCCAGCGAGAGCTATGCAGGATTTGTAGACGGACTGCAAAAGCAGACCGAAGCAGTGATGTATGATCGCCCCCGTAAGGCAGACATTGCATATTTCACCGGCAAGACCATCAGGTTGGATGGCAAAATTGTCAAGGTGGATGACCGTCAGGCACGGGCAATTTATCAGTATCTTGTCCGCAATAACTATGTGGATGAGCAGGATAACGTCACGCAGGACTACCGGGACGATGTGCAGGCCGGAACACTTGCACCGGTGCCGGAAACGCTGAAGCCCATTGAAGAGGGCGTGCACACGCTTGTGCAGGCAATTTATGATGACAGTATGCTCAAGTCTATGTTTGAGGATGGCAACAAGCCGAAAGTGCTGGAAAATCCGCTGAACGACCGGTTTGAAAAGGCAGAGTTCCAGAAGCTCTGGCAGACGATCAACCACAAATACGCCTATACGGTGGATTTTGATTCTGAGGAATTGATTCAGAAAGCAATCGTACACATCGACAGGGAACTGTACGTCAGTCGCCTGCAATATACCGTTACCTATGCTGGGCAGAAAGATGTCCTGAGTGCCGATATGGTGCGAGAAGGCAGCAGCTTCAGCGATGCCAAGAGCAGAACAAAAAAATTAGAACATGACTACGCAGGTCAGGTTGCGTATGACCTGATCGGCAAAATTGCAGAGGGCACAACGCTGACCCGGCATACCGTTGCACGGATTTTGCAGGGCATCAAGCCGACGACCTTTGCGATGTACCAGAACAACCCGGAAGAATTTATCACAAAGGTGATCCGGCTGATCAAGGAGCAGAAAGCTACCATGATCGTGGAGCATATCACCTATGATACCATTGAGGGCAGCTACGACAGCAGTATCTTTACGGCAGAGAAACACGCTCTGACGATGGATAAGGCTTACAAGGCACAAAAGGCGATTCAGGATTACGTTTTCACCGATGGCACAGCGGAAAAGAGCGTGGAACGGAAGTTTGCGGAAAATCTGGACGGTGCAGAGGAAGTCTTTATCTATGCAAAACTGCCGAAAGGCTTCTATATTCCGACCCCGGTTGGACACTACTCCCCGGACTGGGCAATCGTGTTCCATGAGGGCAAGGTGAAACACATCTATTTTGTAGCAGAAACCAAAGGCACGATGGAAAGCCTGAACTTGCGCCCAATCGAGAAGTCCAAGATCGACTGCGCCAAGAAGCTCTTCGCAAAATTGTCAGATGGTCTTGTGACATACGACCATGTGGACAGCTATCAGGAGCTGATGAATAAGGTACTGCAATAACCGTAAGATGCAAGGATCATCTTGTGGAAAACAATATGCAAAAATGGAAAATAAAAAATTCTGAGGCTGCAGCTTTGGAAAAATAATTCTTTGACGCCATCACATAGCCTGCATCATGCCGATGCAGTTCAAGGTTTTGACTTTCCCAACAAGTGTTTGGCAACGCAAAAATGGTCTTTGTATAACCTCTTGCTAGCGCTATGAGGCCTTTCAAACCGCCTCCCAAATTTGAAAATCACTTTGCAAGAATGATCGTCCGTTTTCAAGCTCAACTTGAAGTGGACGGTTGTTTTTCTGCTCAAGAAAGTTCCGAGTTGGCATTCCATTACAAACAGAACGAGTTGTCCTGTTCGCTCTTTTTACCAAGGTTTCCCTTGCGTTTTCTTGCACACTGCCGAAAGTGGCGTGTTTTCAAAGTTTTTTGTTGACACACTGCGATTTTTGTGGTAATCTATCCCAACAATTTAATATAACATATTTACTTAGAGTTCCAGCTCGGCTCCCGAAGGAGCCGGAGCAAGTTTTTAACTTTCTATCGCTACATAACGAACCCGAACCAAGGCCATCCCGGAAGGGATGGTCAGGTTCAGGTTGTTGTGTGGCGATTTTTTATTGCCAAATCCAGCACCGCACCTTGAAAACCGCATGACCGTCTGCATGGGATACCCGGCGATGACCCCGCAAGGGAGAGCCGGAAAACGCCGCCGGAAGGGGGCAGGAAAGCCATGCAGGGAGAACGGCGCACCCAATATCAACTGGTCAAAATGGCCAGTTGATGTGGTGAATGACGCAAAACGTCATTCACCAGAAGAACATTCTGCGTTACGGCTCACCTCATGTGGACATTTTGACCACATGAGGCAAATTGGCCGCAGCTTGAATCAATGTAGACAATTTGTCCACATTGACTTCGTTTGTGTTACGTTTGACCTCGACCTGACATTTTGTCAAGCCACGGTGAAATCTGGTAAGTGCTGATTTCCGGTACTTACCAGATTACTGTAACACGATCGCTCTGTGGTGGGTTACGAAAACCGTAACTCACCACTTGGAAGTGGTAAATGGACAAAATGTCCACTTGCCACCCAACCATAACGCACAGATTTTGGTTGGTGGTCATTTTGACCATCAACCAAACAATCGCAACACTTTATTGTGCAAAAGTGGCTGTTACCATTTTGATAACAGCCACGCTTCCGTAACACTTTTGGCAAATAATGCTTTTCATTATCCACCACACACCCGTAACAGCCAAAGGAGGATGCCTATGACAACAGAACAATGGGAACGTGAAAATCAGGACACCCTGATGGAATATTTCATTGATGGCGACCCCAGTGTGCGCAGAATCCAATGTGAATACTGCCGCAAGGTCATCTACACCCAGACCCGGAACCGAAAATATTGCAGCTTCCAGACTTGCGGTCACAAGATGCTGAATCTGCGGAAAAGCCTTAAAAAGCGTGCCGAACGTGGAACGTATACCTGCGCTTGCTGCGGGGAGCAGTTCTTACCGATTCGGGCAGATGCCAGATATTGCAGCAATGCCTGTCGGCAGAAAGGCTACCGCCAGCGTAAAGCGACGGTTCACGCTTCTCTTTGAGGAACTTGATAAAGTTTGTCAAGTTCCTTATCGGTGCTGCTTTTATCCCGTAAAGTGGCACTTTCCACTTTGGGAAGTACCAAAATACCGTAACGCCTAATTGCTCACTCCCAAATCCCCCAAATGGGAATTTGGGCTGTGCGGTTGCAAATCAGGTTACGCTTTCCGTAACTTGATTGCACCCGTAACGAAGCCACCGGAGTTTTCATTCTGATAATTTCGGTTTTACCTGTAACACAGCGACTTGCGTTATCGTAAAAATCAGGTGGTCAAAATGAGCACATCGTTTTCCGTAACGCTGTAAGGTCTGTTGAAAATCAGGTGCCGCCACCCGGCACTTGATTTTACCCGTAACGGAATCAGAGGGTCAAAATGACCCACTGAAAAAGCCGGACGAGCTGTTCTTCTGGACAGCGTTCCCGGAGCAAGAGTGCAGAGGTGCGGGTCGCCAGTGGCGACCTCAAAAGGCCGCAGGCATTTTGAAGCACCGACCGAGCCGACAGGCGAGACCGCAGCCCTTTGAAGGGAGTC
>OQVL01001362.1_pt1 | contig 14565 bp, 10 predicted proteins | sample 1691501 | NCBI WGS metagenome assembly OQVL01 (sample SAMN03418253, study PRJEB22391) | human gut metagenome | biome: human-gut; feature: organic feature; material: feces | host: Homo sapiens | place: Tanzania | collected 2013-01
AAATCATGAAATTTAATAAAGACACAAAAATTGGAGAAATCATAGAAGTTGCTCCAGAAAAAGTTGAGATACTACTTGAAAGTGGAATGCATTGCATTGGATGTCCAGCATCACAAATGGAAACATTAGAAGAAGCTTGTGAAGTACATGGAATAGATGTAAATGAAGTATTAGAAAAGTTAAATGCATAAAAAATTCGACAAAAAACAAAAAAATTAAAAAAAATTTTAAAAAATTTTAAAATTATAGTCAAAATCGTTAGGAATTTTTGTAATATTATAGTAAAATAATAGTATAAAATAACTTTATTGTCAAAAAATAGTACATATATGGAGGTATGTATGGCTGAGTTTAATAACAGCAACGATAATATGACACCTAACCAAAATAGGCAGGGTGGCGCGCCTAATCAAGCCCCAAACCAGCCAACGCAAGGGAGTTCGTTTGCAAATAACCCACAATTTAACGGGCAAAATCGTGGACAATTTCAGCAAGCCCCTAATTTGGGTGGACAGTCAACGCAACCTCAAACGCCTAGACCTCAGCAACCGCAATTTAACCCAAATGCGCAAAATTTTGCAAATCAAGCACCTAATAACGGCGCTCAACAGTTTCAGCGACCTAATCAACCGCAAAATGTTCCGCCACAGGCTGGACAGGGCCCTGCGGGTGTGCAAGCGAAAAAGACACTATCAGAAGAGGACAAAGAGCGCTTACGCAAGGTCAACCGCGACAATGCTGATATTAAAAAGTTAAAAAAGCGTGTAAAAAAGCCAGTTGCTACTGAAAACGCACGACCTCTTTACAAGGTCCGTAGGTTGTATAGTGCCAAAATTTCACACAGAATGTATTATGAGCGTATGCTAGAACTCGCAAAATTGCGCGCTTTGGCGAATGAAGGCGGTAAAAAAGGTGCTGCACTTATCGGTAGTGCCGCTAAGAAAACTCGTAACCTTATCGCCACGCTTTTGATTGTGGTTATGCTTATTGGCATTGCGCCTATGGGCGCTTTTAAATTTACTGCGAAAGCGAGCGCAAAAACAATCGAGGAATGCTCTGTAGGGGATTTAATTACTTTTGGCTCATATCCGCAGAGCAAGGTCACGGACGAAGAAATTCTTAACGGCATAAAGAGCGTTGAGGATAATTACAAATGGATCGATTATAACTATTATGCAGGAACAGGTGATTGGTGCGACGGTAACATGAAGCCTGTTGACGGAATGATGCTCTATAAGGACATAGTTTACGGTGGCAATAAATATCGTGCGGTAAAAATCAACCAATACCGTCCGGCTTCTACCGGATATTTGTCAACAGCGGATAAATCATATCAAGATGATAATGGGTATTATACGGGAAATACATACTATTTTAAATATGAGCCGCTCAGATGGCGTGTCCTCAATCCGAGCGAAGGATATGTTATGTGTAATATTATTATAGATTCGCAGGCATATCAAAACAGCCTCTATTTTGATTCTAAAAACTGTTTGTATTATATTAACAGTGAATATGAAAAATATCCGTCGGAATGGACAGTAAGCTTTATCAGACAATGGCTTAACGACAGTTTTTACAATGCTGCTTTTACCGATGATGAAAGGGCACTTATTAAAACTTCGCATATCGAAAACAGCAGAGTTTATGACAATTGCTCTATGAATTTTGATACCGATGATAAAATTTTTCTTATTTCATATGGAGATGTAACGTCCCCTAAATATGGTTTTGATTATGAAACTGTATATACCGATTCTGCAAGATTGCTTAAGGGAACTGACTATGCCTTGTGTCAAGGTTTGCAAATTCCGTCAAAATACAGCGGAATGTCAAGCTGGTGGCTTCGTACAGCGATGTTTTCTACATTTGCATCATGGACTGCCGGATACGATGGAATGGCAGATGTTGATCAGATTGTAAACATGACTGATATCGGTGTTGTACCGGCATTTAAATTCAATCCAAAATCCACAATTTGTGATGTTCACGAGTACAAAGCTGTTGTAACCGAACCAACATGCACGGAGCAGGGATATACAACTTACACCTGTACAAAATGCAATGACAGTTATGTTGATAACTATACCAATGCCCTCGGTCATGACTTTGGAGAATGGAAGCTTACAACGCCGGCAACCTGCACAGAAATCGGCGTTGAAACAAGATACTGCACTCGCTGTGACGTGAAGCAAACAAGAGATGTTGATAAATCTGCACATGTATTCGGCGAATGGAAAATCACAACCGCTCCGACCACAATTTCCGACGGAGTGAAAACACGTTATTGTAAAAATTGCGACGCTTTTGAAACCGAAAGTGTCGGCAAGCTGAAGCTGATATCCGTGAAGCTCAATAATATTGAGACGAACTATAAAAAATCCGGACAGCTTGAGCCGAAAATTACAAATCCCGATAATGTCGGCTACAAGGTCGAGTATAAATCCTCCGACCCCAAATGCGTTATCGTTGACGCCGACGGAAATTACTTCGCAGTTAAAACCGGTTCGGCAAAAATAACCTGCACCGTTACCGATGAATACGGCAAGGTTACAACCGCCGAGTGTAAAGTGAACGTTAAATATAGCGTTGTTCAGTGGATAATTATGATTGTCCTTTTCGGCTGGATTTGGTATTAATCGTATAGGTGTTAAATTATTATAGCTCCTCCTTTCGGGGGAGCTTTTGCTTTTAAGTTAAAAGAAAAATCCAAAGGTGCGATGTGGGCATCACACCCTACGATTTGCTATGACAAAGGCACTTTCTGTAGCGGTCGATGACCACATCGACCCAAGGTCAGAAGCAATTTACCAAGCCTTCTCCTCCACGGGGAAGGCTGATAAAATGTCAGCAGAAATTATCATTAAAACGTGAATTTTGTTGGTTCAACTCTCATATATGGCAGGCAAAAAACTACATATGAAAAATCAGGGATCGGAAAACCGACCCCCGAAAAGCAATTTTTATATTTCTTTGCCGAGAATTTTTGCGCTCTTACAGAGCTTTTTGAGTCTGATATATTCGTTCTTGCCCGGGCAGATGTCGTAAATTCCGAGCACGGAAAGCACATACCAAGCCGCCGTTGCGCCGTTGTCCTCGTCGCCGGGGAAACCGTCGTCCGTGTAGCTGAACGCCTCTTCACAGAGCTTTTTGACCCAATATTCGCTCTTTTCTTTATCGCCGAGAGCGGCAAACATATACGGCAGGTGGAAGCTCGGCTGATTGGAAATTGCACATTGACCGAAATCGACCGCCGCCATCTCTGCCATTTCGTGAATTTCAGAGCCGTAGCCGCTCGTACAATAAATCGGCGGAGCTGCGAAAAGCTCGTCGAGCTTTGCAATCAGCTTATCCTTACCGCCGTAAAGCTCGGCAAGTCCGTCGATATCGTGCGGAACGGAAAACGATGACTGCCATGCGCTGCCCTCGGTGTATTCGTCAGCCCAGTCGAAGCAGTCAAACGGCTCTTTGAACGTTCCGTCGGTCTTTTTCGCTCTCATAAAGCCCGTTTCGGGATCAAAAAGATTCTTGTAATTTTTTGAACGTTTCATATACTCCTCGGCAATATCGTCCCTGCCGAGCACCCTTGCAACCTGCGCTATGCAATAATCGCCGTATGCCGCATCAAGGGTGAGGTTGACGCAGTTATTGTCAATAATATCTGCCGGAACGTAGCCGTATTTGACATACGCTTCCGCACCCGTTCTGCCGAGATCGGGATGGTGCGAATCGCAGTTTGCGTGATGAATCATACCACGAAAAGCCGTTTCGAGCAGATCGCCGCCGATAATTCCCTTAACTGCGGCATCGGCAATAATCGCATCGAGCAGGGTGGAGGGCATACAGCCTCTCTCACCGATTGACGGCCACCTCGGCAGCCAGCCGCCCTCTTTGTAGTCAACGATAAAGCCCTCGAGCATCTCGGCATATTCTTTCTTTGCAATCATTGCAAAAAGCGGAAATTCCGTTCTGTATGTGTCCCAAAAGCCGTTATCGGTGTATCTCACACCGTTTTTTGTGCTGCCGTCAAACGGGCAATAGTGGAGCTTGTTGCCGTCCCTGTCAATCTCGTATGCCTTGTGCGGAAAAAGCCCCGTTCTGTACATACAGGAATAGAATGTTTTCATCTGATTTTCGTCAACGGGATCAATTTCAATTCTTGAAAGATATTCATTCCAGATGTTTTCACCCTCGGTGCGCAGTTCGTCAAAGCTCTTTTTTTCGCAGTCACGGCGCATATTTTCAAGTGCCTGGTCAAAGCTGATATACGACGATGCAATATCGGCTTCAACCGATGTGTCACAGAGTGCGGCGTGAATAAACTCTCCGTCTTTTCTGTATGATTTTTCGGGATCCAGCCTTGACTTGAAACGGACAACAAGATAGGTTTTGAAGCCCTCGTGAAAGGCTCCTCTTGTACCGTCCGTTGTACAGAGCAGGCAGTTGTTTTCAAAATCAAAATCAAAAGTATAATTGCCGAAAACGGGAAAAACCGTAAAATACGGAGTTCTGCCCTCGGGATAGGTGAGCCTTATTTTACAGCTTCGCTCGGCAGGTGCGAGCTCAAAATCGGTTCTTGAACGCAGAAACCGCAGCTTCATATACGCAGGCGTCATCACCGCATCCTCGGGACGGTAGCTCGACCACGCACTGCCGACGGAGTCCCTGATTTCACCGGTCTGCGGAGTGAAAAGGAATGTACCGTAGTCCGAGATCCACGGGCTCGGCTGATGGGTGAGTCTTATGCCCTCAAGACTGCGGTGAGTCGGGTTGTAGAACCAGCCTCCGTCATATTCGGTCTGTGCCGAATAGCCTGCCATTGCGAACGGGAGCTGAACAAGGGGCAGTGTATTTCCGTTTGAAAAACGCCTGACGGAATTTGTGCCCTGTTTTATGTTAACATATTTCAAATAATCCATGATTTTTCCTCCGAAATTATAGTGTTAAGCCATTGTATCATATCGCCTTTTCGAGCGCAAGACAAAAGCCTCAAATTACAGAGTTTTTTGTAATTTGAGGCTTTATAATTCTTTAATTATTCAATTGTGCCGGAGGTTGCCTTAAGATACATACTGTCGTCCGTAACAAGCTGAAAACGCTCGTCCTTATTCGTGTCGCTCCAGCCGTTTTTCGCCATGTAAATTTCGTCTTTCTCAGTGTCATAAATTCTTTCGAGACCGAGTGTCGCATCGCTCTGCTTTTGGCTTATTATATCCTGACTTGTGTTTCGCTTTTCCCATGAGTCCATAATTCCGTCGGAAATGCTGCTGAGCTCATTCCTGATTTGCATTGCGTTTGCCGTGCTCTCATTGCTCTGACGTATTGCGCTGTTGACATAGCTCTGCGAATAATCAATCGAACTGAGTGATTGACAGAGAATGTCTTTCCATTCAATAAGAGAGTCTTTCTCGCAGGTGATTGCCGCAATGTTATAAGCCATATAATATCCGGCGTCGATGCCGAATCCGCTTGCTGTGTTGCCGCTGAAATCAATTACGTCTGCCGTGAAAAGACCCTCTCCCTTGGTGCCGGCTGCATCGGTGAAAGTAGCACGGAGCAGGGCGGGACTGATCGCCTGCGATTTCATACTGCTGCTGCTCGCAAAGCGTTCAACGCTCTTGAACGACCCGAAGCTCGGAAAGTCGAAGCTTGAATAAGTTGGTTCATAAGTCTTGACAAGAGAGACATATGAATTGAAAATCTTAAAGAAGTTTTCCGTCGACGGAGAGGAGAGAACCGGTGCGTCAGCCATCATATTATAGTTTCCGCCGTACATTTGATATGACTGCCGATAATAATCCTTACCCGTCTCACTGTGAAGGAGCGGTTGAGCCTTGAGCAGGAAAAACACCTGATTTATGGGGTTCTTGGGGTCGGTTACACGGATTGCATGGAACATTCCGATTCCTCCGGCAGTAACAGACCAGCCCTCGGGAATTTTCATTGAAAAATCGGATGTTTTGTAGTCAACGAGCTTTGTCTGCTTCGCCTCTGACGGGGTGATTTTTACATCGCTGACCTTTGCCGCGGTCGTTGTATCGCCGGAAGGCAAGGACTTGTCGTCGGCTTCCTTTTTGCCGCAGGCGGAAAGCGAAAGAATCATCAAAGCCGCCAGCAAAAACGCAGTGATTCTCTTTTTCATATGTATCATATCTCCCTTCAATAGTTTCCATAATTGCATTATACAGGATATTTTGATAAAAAGCAATATACGATATCTCTACTTTTATTTTTTCGGATTGAATTAGAATTGAAAAGGTGTCGAAAATGCGTTTCAAGTTAAAAAGAAAAACCGTTGACATAAATCTCAAAGCCTTATTTATCAACGATTTTTTCTGGTGGAGACGGACGGGATCGAGGGGGCAAGCCCCTCGCATTTGCTTCGCAAATCCCCGATTATATGTCCCTCGTGCTCCGCCAAGGCGAACCGCACGAGACGGACTGACGGTTCGATCCCTTTTGAAAAGGTAAAACAAAATAAAAAAACAGAGAAACGAAAAATCATTTCTCTGTCTTGGTGGAGACGGACGGGATCGAACCGTTGACCTCTTGAATGCCATTCAAGCGCTCTCCCAGCTGAGCTACGCCCCCGTGCAATATATTGTTTACTTGATGAATTATATCAAAGAACCATTCACTTGTCAACAATTATTTGCAATATTTTGACTTAAATCAGAAGTTGATCACGCCGAGATGCTCGAGCAGAATCTTTGTGCCGATGAGGATAAGGATAACGCCGCCGGCGATTTCCGCCTTGCTCTTATATTTAAGACCGAAGATGTTGCCGATCTTGAGTCCGATTGCGGAAATGACAAACGTTATAACGCCGATGAACGAAACTGCGGCGACGATGTTGACGTCGGGGAGCAGGGCAAAGGTGATGCCGACTGCGAGGGCGTCGATGCTTGTTGCGACTGCAAGGACGATCATAGTCTTGAACGAGAACGAATCGTTTGCCTTTCCGTCTTCCTTCGAGCAGCCCTCACGGATCATGTTTCCTCCTATTATGGCAAGCAGAACGAATGCTACCCAATGATCAAAAGACGTGATGTACTTTTCAAACGTTGAGCCGAGAAAATAGCCGATTGTGGGCATAAGAGCCTGAAATCCGCCGAACCACGCGCCGATTATCAGGTAGTGTTTTGTTTTAAGCTTCTGCGTCGAAAGACCCTTGCAGACCGAAACGGCGAAAGCGTCCATTGACAGACCGACTGCCAGGATAAATAATTCAAGTAACCCCATATTTCACCTCCGAGAATAAAAAAATCAGACACCGTCGTGCCTGAAAAAATCCCAGACACGGCAAAGCCACGTCTGAGTCTCGTTATTTAAGACAAGCCGGACGCATTGCGTCAGTGTGTTGACTTGTCACTCGTTTCGAGCTATCTACTCTCTCAAACTCTGCCGATTATATCACATTAAATTGTATGTGTCAATGTTTATTTCTTGAACGAAATTGTTGATTTGTTTATCGGGGCTTGAAGCGTTATTTATTGTTAGGAGAGAAATACCGAACGACATTGACTTTCACCGGCAACTTTATTGTTGACAAAGTGGGGGGAAATACATTAAACTGAGTTTAATATAAAACAAAACGAAGGAGTTTTATTATGCTTTCAAAGCCTCAATATGAAGAGCATATCGCCGCAACACGTGACAAACGTATGAAATGGTGGCGTGAAGCAAGGTTCGGTATGTTTATCCACTACGGACTTTTTTCACAAATCGGAAGAAACGAGTGGGCGATGGCGTGCGAAAATATTCCGCCCGAGGAGTATGAAGCACTCGCAGACAATTTCTGCCCGAAAGAGGGCTGCTGCCGTGAATGGGCAAAGCTTGCAAGGGACGCAGGCTGCAAATATATGGTTATGACAACCCGTCATCACGAGGGCTTCAGCCTCTGGGATTCAAAGGCAAATCCGTACAATTCCGTCAATTACGGTCCGCACCGTGATATTGTCAAGGAGTTTGTTGAGGCTTGCCGTGAGTTTGACCTCAAGATCGGGTTTTACTCGACCTGTATGGAATGGCATCACCCGGACAGCGGAATCTGCGCCTATGACACGGAGGCGAGAAGACGTTACACACAGTTCCTTAAAGATATAAATACCGAGCTCCTCACTCAGTACGGCAAGATTGATATTCTTTGGTACGACGTTCCGCTGCCGATGGAGTCATGGGAGGGCTGGGATTCGCTCGAACGCAACCAGTATCTCAGAAGTCTCCAGCCGGATATTATTATCAACGACAGAAGCGGACTTGCCGAGGATTTCGGCACGCCCGAGGAGCACATCACTCCGTCCGACCGTGACTGGGAGGCTTGTATGACGTTCAACGGTATAAGCTGGGGCTATGTCGATTCCGATCAGGCGCTCCCTTACAGCTACACGCCGCAGAGAATAGTCAATATGCTCCAAACCTGCTGCGAATACGGCGGAAATCTTCTGCTCAATGTCGGCCCGAAACCCGACGGCTCGATTCCTTATGAGGTTATAGATCCGCTTCACAAGGTGGGCGAGTGGCTCAAGGTAAACGGCGAGGCGGTTTACGGCATTCTCAACAAGGGCGAGGGCAACAAATTCCAGCTCAACGGCGTCGGAAGAGGCACATCGAAGGGCACAACAATTTATATGTGGAACAAGATCTGGGCACCTTACAAGGGCAAAATGATTCTTGCCGGACTTCAGGACGAGCCGAAAAAGATTTCTTTTATGGACGGCACTCTGATTAAATTTGAGAAGAGGGGCGACAGGATTATTATATATGATATGCCCGAGAAGAATCCCGATCCGATCATTAACTATCCGCTTATAAAGCTGGAATTTGATAAGGTGCCGGGTTACCGATTTGCATCATATTTTCCGCAGCTAAACGGCGGAAGAGACGACAGAGAGATCGTAAGAATAGATAATTTGTGGTAATTGTATATCGGCTTTTCCGAGCAGCGAAAAGCCGAATTTTTACGTTAGCGGAGGCAGAAATGAATATTACGCACGTTGAACATCCTTTTGAACCGGTGTGGAACCGGAAGAGTGAAATACTGATCCTCGGGAGCTTTCCGTCGGTAAAAAGCCGTGAGGAGAAGTTCTTTTACGGGCATCCGAGGAACAGATTCTGGACGGTACTTTCCAAATTGATCGGCATTGACACACCTAAGACAATCGAAGAGAAAAAAGATATGCTTTTAAGCAATCATATTGCGCTCTGGGATGTCATCGGCTCCTGTGATATCTGCGGCTCGGCGGACAGCTCGATAAGAAATGCCGTGCCGAACGATATCGGGTATATAATAGGAAACAGCAAAATCAGCAGGGTTTTCACAAACGGTGCAACGGCTGACAGGCTTTACAAGAAGTATATTTTTCCCGCAACGGGAATAGAAGCGGTGCGTTTGCCGTCCACCAGTCCTGCCAATGCCGCAAAAAGCGTTGACGAACTTGTGAAAGAATGGGCAATTACGGTTGACAGCTTATAGCTCGGTGTGATAGAATTTATTAGATAAAGGTTTTTATTGTATTCATTTGAAAGGTTATGGTTACAGGTGAGTTTTAAAAATATTGTTGATATGCACGCGCACACGATTCATTCCTTTGACGGTCACTATTCCGTTGACGAGATGATTGAAAGCTCGATTGAAAAGGGCATAAAAGCCGTTGCGTTCACGGATCACGTTGAGATGGATCTGTTCCGTCAGAATCATTTTGACAAGACCGCCGACGAATCCTTTGCCGATATTTTGAGGGCCAAGGAGCAGTATAAGGACAGAATTGAGGTTTGCGTGGGCGTTGAGATGGGCGAGCCGACATATGACCTTGCCGAGAGCGAGGCTCTTATTGCCTCCAAGGATTACGATATTGTAATCGGTTCGATCCATAACCTGAGAAAAACTCCCGATTTCTGTGAGCTGGATTATAACAAGGACAATGTTTTTCCTCTCCTTGATGACTATTTCCGTGAGATGAAATTGCTTGCCGAGTGGGGCAAGTTTGATACATATGCTCACCTTACATATCCGCTGCGCTACATTGTCGGCGAGCACCATATTGACGTCGATATGACAAGATATCAAAAGGACATCGACGAGATTTTCTCGCTGCTTATTGAGAAGGACAAGCCGCTTGAAATCAATACCTCGGGTCTCAGACAGCCTATCGGCAGAACCCTGCCGGATGAGAGCTATGTCCGCCGCTTTAAGGAGCTGGGCGGAAAGAATGTGACCGTCGGCTCCGATTCGCATTTTGTTGAGCATATGGGAGCGGGTATTGAACAGGGTATGCTTCTTGCAAAGAACTGCGGCTTTGACAGCGTGCTGATTTTCAGACACAGACAGCCGGTTGAAATTCCGATCGAATAAGGAGGTTCCGCAGATGGAGAACGATTCCTTCAGCGAGGGCATAGAGCTCGGCGGATTGAGGACGAAAAACGAGATCAAAATCCTTATAGGCTATCTTCTCGGCCGCCTCGATACTCCGCTTACAAGAGAACAGCTTGACGAGGTTATCTGCGGCGAGGAGCTTGCAAATTACTTTGAAATGAGTCAGGCACTCAGCGAGCTTGCCGATAACGGCAATGTTATTATCAAGGACAACGACCTTGTAATCACCGATAAGGGCAAGAAAAACTCCGAGACATTGGAGCACGATATTCCCTTTACGGTGAGGGAAAAGGCTTTCAACGCCGCCGTCCGGCTTCAGACGAGGCTCAGACGTGAGCGTGAAAACAGGATTAGTATTGACAGAGTGGAAAAGGGCTGTAACGTAACCCTTTCTGTGGTCGATGCGGATGATGAAATAATGAGCGTAAAGCTCTTTGTTGCGGATTATGATCAGGCTCTGGCGGTCAAGGAAAGATTTCTTGAGGATCCCGTCAAGGTTTATTCAAATATCGTCGCCTTACTTTTGGCGTAACGTAAAACGGAGGTTTATTATGGCAAAATATGCAATCGGCGTAGATTTCGGTACTCTCTCGGGCAGAGCGCTGCTCGTTGATGTCAAAACAGGTGAGGAGCTTGCAACCTCGGTTCTCGACTATCCTCATTCCGTTATGGATGAAGAGCTTCCGAGCGGCAAAAAGCTCGGCGCGGACTGGGCGCTTCAGGACCCTCAGGACTATCTCGACGTGCTCAAAACAACTATTCCCGATGTAATAAAAAAGAGCGGAGTAAGTGCCGATGATATAATCGGTCTCGGACTGGATTTCACCGCCTGCACGGTCATGCCGGTCAAGAAGGACGGCACGCCGCTTTGTTTTATTGACAAATTCAAGGACGAGCCGCACGCTTATGTCAAGCTCTGGAAGCATCATGCGGCGCAGGCTCAGGCAACAAAGCTCAATGAGATTGCCGAAAAGATGAATCAGGACTGGCTCAAGCTCTACGGCGGAAAGATTTCCTCCGAGTGGGCTATTCCCAAGCTCTGGCAGATTCTTGACGAGGCTCCCGAGGTTTACGACGAAGCCGACCGCTTTATTGAAGCCGCCGACTGGATTGTTTGGCAGATGTGCGGCCATGAGATACGCAATTCCTGCTGTGCAGGCTACAAGGGTATGTGGAACAAGAAAAACGGATATCCGTCCGACGAGTTCTTCAAGGCTCTTGACCCGAGAATGGAGCATGTTATCGACGAGAAATTTTCGAGAGATATTCTTCCCCTCGGCTCAAAGGCAGGCGAGGTCACAGCCGAGTTTGCCGCAATGACGGGACTCAAGGAGGGTACGGCTGTCGCTGTTCCTATCATTGACGCTCACGTTTTTGTTCCCGCCGTAGGTATTACGAAGCCGGGCGAAATGCTCGCAATTATGGGTACCTCAACCTGTCATATGCTTCTCAGTGAGGAGGAAATTCCCGTTCCGGGTATAAGCGGCGTTGTTGCCGACGGTATTCTTCCGGGGCTTTACGCTTACGAAGCTGGTCAGTGCTGTGTAGGCGACCATTTCCAGTGGTTCATTGACAACTGCCTGCCCAAGAGCTACTATGACGAGGCGGAGAAGCAGGGAGTAAATATACATAAATTCCTCCGCCAAAAGTGTGAGCAGAAGAAGCCGGGTGAAAGCGGACTTGTTGCGCTTGACTGGTGGAACGGCGTTCGTTCGGTGCTTGTTGACGCCGATCTTTCGGGCATGATGCTCGGTATGACCCTCAGAACAAAGCCCGAGGATATCTACCGCGCTCTGATTGAGGCAACGGCTTACGGCACAAGAATGATTATAGATGTTTTCCGTGAGAACGGCGTTGACGTTAATTCCTTCTATGCCGCAGGCGGTATCAGCCAGAAGGATCCGATGACTATGCAGATCTATGCCGATGTTATCAATATGCCGATAAAGATTGCCGACTGTGAGCAGGGCGGTGCGCTCGGCAGTGCAATCTACGGCGCCTGTGCCGCAGGTGCCGAAAAAGGCGGCTACGACAGTCTTTATGACGGTGCGGCAGCTCTCGGCAAGGTCAAGGATAAGGTCTACCGTCCGATTCCGGAGAACGTTGAGCTTTACAACAAGCTCTTTGAGGAATACAAGATTCTCCACGATTATTTCGGCAGGGGAGAGAACAATGTTATGAAACGTCTCAAGGAGCTTAAAAATTCCTGATTGACAGCATTTTTATATAGTGGTAATATAATTTGAATTTTAAATATAGGAGTCTTTTAAATGAGCATCTTAGATCTTGAAGTAATTAAAAAATTTGCACTTACCTGCAATGACGGCTACGAGCAGGGCTGGCACGAGGGCAACGGCGGTAACCTTTCCTACCGTATGACAGCCGAAGAGGTTGAGGCTTGCAAGCCCTACTTTACATACGACAGACCGTGGGTTGACCTCGGCGTTCAGGCGGATAACCTCAAGAATGAGTATTTCATGGTAACGGGCACGGGAAAATTTTTTCAAAACGTTAAAAGAGATCCTGCCGCAAATATGTGTATTCTTGAAATCAACGACGCAGGCGACGGATACAGAATCGTATGGGGTCTTGTCAACGGCGGCGGTCCGACAAGCGAATTTCCGACCCATTTTATGAACCACAGCGTTCGTGTTGAGGCAACGGACGGTGCTTGCAGAGTTATCTATCATGCTCATCCGGTCAATATTATTGCGCTTACTTTTGTTCTTCCGCTCACTTCCGAGGCTTTTTCAAGAGTCCTCTGGGAGAGTATGACCGAGTGTCCGATCGTTTTCCCGAACGGCGTCGGTGTTGTTGAATGGATGATTCCGGGCGGAGCCGAGATCGCTCACAAAACCTGCGAGCTTCAGAAAAAGTACGACGCTATTGTTTGGGCGCATCACGGACTTTTCGTATCGGGCAATACATTTGATGCCGCTTTCGGACTTATGCACACGATTGAGAAGTCGGCTGAAATCTATTGCAAGGTTCTCAGCACCGGCAAGCCGATCGCTCAGACAATTCCCGATGAGGGACTTATAAATGCCGCAACCGCTTACGGCAAGAAGCTCAATGCGGAGCTTTTGAAATAATTACGTTTTGTAATGTCAGCATTACAAGCTGTCTGTTTACAAATCGACAAAAGTCAACTATAATAACTGCAATATTTGAAATGCGTTGAAGATATTAAGCATTATATTTCTGATTTCAGAGAGTCGGCGGCAGGTGTGAGCCGATATGGAAATTTAATTGCTGTCTCGTATCCGAGCAGAGCTCCCCAACCGTTTTCACTGTATAAGGAGCTACGGCAAGCACCGTTATCACAGCTTAGGATTTGTCAGAATCCGAAGAGGTCTTTAAAAGACAATGCGGGTGGTACCGCGGTAAACATGTTTTATCGTCCCGGAAGTTTGAATACTTCCGGGACTTTGTTTTTTATATGGCGATACCGCATATATTACGGTATTGCAATACATAACAAAAAGGAGAATCGTTATGAGAAAGGTTATTTTATCCGATGTGACGCTCAGAGAAAGCGAGTCGTCAGCCAATCACTCCCTGAGTTTCAAGGAGAAGATCGAAATTGCAAAGCAGATGGACAAGCTGCACTGCGATATTATCGAGATGCCGAAAATTAAGAACACCTCAACAGATGTTCTTCTTATAAAAACAATCGCATCGCTTATGAAACATTCGGAAATAGCCGTTGATGTCGGATACGATGCCGCAGGCGTTGAGACCGCATATAACTGTGCAAAGTGTGCAAAGAAATTTTCTCTTAAGGTTTCTCTCCCGATGTCCGCAGTTCAGATGGAGTTCAAGTGCGGCAAGAAGCCTCCCGTTGTTATGGGTATGGTAAGTCAGCTTGTTGCCGAGTGTAAGAAATATTCGGAGAACGTTGAATTTTGCGCCGAGGACGCTGTCAGAGGAGAGAGCACATTCCTTTATCAGGCGATTGATGAGGCAATCAAGGCGGGCGCAACGAGAGTTACCGTCTGCGATTCCGAGGGTACAATGTTCCCGTCGGAGTTCGGTAAATTCATTGCCGATATAATTGAAAACGTTCCGTCCGTTAAGGATGTCACTCTCGGTGTTGAGGTTGTCAACTCGATGAATATGGCAACGGCCTCCGCTTTTGCCGCAATTGAGGCAGGTGCATCGCAGGTCAAGATCACCGCAGATAACTTCAA
>OQVL01001365.1_pt1 | contig 14560 bp, 16 predicted proteins | sample 1691501 | NCBI WGS metagenome assembly OQVL01 (sample SAMN03418253, study PRJEB22391) | human gut metagenome | biome: human-gut; feature: organic feature; material: feces | host: Homo sapiens | place: Tanzania | collected 2013-01
TCGAGGCAGAAAAACAGGGAGCTTCCGTCGTGCTGAAAAAAGTATCCGATAAAGAATAAGAAGATATTAATTTTAGCAAACCTAGACGTAGGATTATACAAATTCAGAAAAGCCCTGATTAAAGAACTCATAGACCAGGGAAATGAAGTCTATATATCCCTGCCAAAAGGAATGTTAGTACAGAATTTAAAAGAGATGGGATGTCATTTTATCGAAACACCGGTAGATCGAAGAGGGATCAATCCAGCAACAGATTTTAAACTGATGATGAGATACTTTAACATCTTAGGTAAGATAAAGCCAGACCTTGTGATCACCTACACGATCAAACCAAACATCTACGGAGGGATCGCAGCAAGATTCAAAAGAATTCCATATGCAGTCAACATCACAGGATTAGGAACTGCATTTCAGAATGAAAATATGATCAAAAAACTTGTCGTATTTTTATATAAACTATCCTGCAAAAAGGCAAAAACGATCTTCTTTGAAAATGAAGGAAATAAGCAGGTGTTTATAGAAAATAATATTATCAAAGAATCAAGATTATGCACCCTTCCAGGAGCCGGGATCGATCTTGATGAATACAAGATGACACCATATCCAGAAGAATCAAGAAATATCCGGTTCTTGTTTATCGGACGTGTGATGAAAGAAAAAGGAGTCGAAGAACTGTTCAAAGCAGCAAAGAACATTAAGAAGATCTACCCAGAAGTATCGTTTGATATCGTAGGGCCAATGGAAGATGATTACAAAGAACGAATCCAGTCATTGGTCAGAAATGGGATTATTTATTATTATGGCTATCAGGAAGATGTCAAACCATTCATTAAGAAATGCGATTGCTTTGTATTACCGTCGTATCATGAAGGCATGGCAAATACACTACTAGAATGTGGAGCCATGGGAAGACCACTGATCACCAGCAGGATTCATGGGTGCATGGAAGCTGTGAGAGATGGCGAGAATGGATATCTGGTGGATGTGAAGGATGTTAAAGGATTGGAAGAGAAGATGATGGAATTTATTGAACTTTCCTATGAAGAGAAGAAACAGATGGGAGAGGTGTCACGGAAGGTGATAGAGAAGAGGTTTGATAAGGAGAAGGTTGTTGAGATGACTTTGGAGGGACTTGGAAGATAGATAGTAGGGAAGTTTATGGTGAAAATATCAATTATTGTACCGTGTTACAATACAAAATTATATATAGAACAATGTTTAAATAGTCTTATAAATCAAACATTAAAAGAAATTGAGATTATCTGTATTGATGGATCATCTGATGATGGATCTTTTGAAGTATTAAGAGAATATGAAACAAAAGATTCAAGAATTAATGTTTATTCCAAACAAAATGAAGGTGTTTCATTAAGCAGAAATTTTGGAATGGATAGGGCACAAGGGAAATACCTAATGTTTGTTGACGCAGATGACTGGATTGATAAAAATACCTGCGAAATTGCATATGAAAAGGCAGAAAAAGAACATTATCCTGAGGATTGCAGTTATTGCATTAGGAGTATATCTTCTCTATACCCTGATAGCAACTCAGGCAAAAATTGCCGCAAATTATGTTGTTGAATCTATAAAGGCAACTCTTGATGATAAGGATCATTGGTACGGCGTAAAATTTGAAAAGGCGATTCCATATTTAGTTAAACAGATTTTTTCTGTATAATTAAAAAATGTTTCCTCCTTTTGATGAAGTGCTGGCATTTAAATATTGCAAAGAAATAATTTCGCTTTTGGAAAAAAAGAAACTTTCTCTTGTTTATACGACGGAAAAAATAAGCGCAGAACGTTTTGCGAATGGAATTATGATTGGAGTTCTTGTTGCAAAAAATTCTGCGCAGGAAAATAAAATTTTTTTTACAGTTTCTGGAATCTCAAGAAAGATAGAAGGAAAATTTCACGATGCGATTTTTGTTGAGCCGATTGTTTCTAGCAAAAAAATTATGTCAGCTCTTCAAAAAAATGACAAGGAAATTCATCTGCTTACAGAAAAATTAAAAGTTTGTTCTAAAGATGATGTTCAAGAGTTGCAGTTGCGCCGCTCTTCGCTTACTTCAGAATCTTTGGAAAAAGTGCATGAGCTTTACAGTTTTTATTGCTTTGATGGGAAGAATCGTTCACTAAAACAAATTTGCAAAAACCGTCTTCCGCCTACAGGGACAGGTGATTGCTGTGCTCCAAAACTTTTGAATTTTGCATTTAAAAATAATTTAACTCCGCTTAGCATGTGCGAAGTTTTTTATGGAAAATCAACTGAAAACAAAGTCTCAGACTGCAAATATTCTCCTTGCGATGAACGGTGCGGCTTGATTCTTCCTGAAATTCTTGGCTTGAAAATTTTGTACCGTGATAACGATTTAATTGTTGTGAACAAGCAAAGCGGACTTTTAAGCGTACCTGGCCGTGGACCTGAAAAGCAAGATTGCATTGTAAACCGTTTAAAAAAACTTTTTCCTGAATGTATTGAGCAGCCTTCCGTGCATAGGCTGGACATGGAAACTTCTGGGCTTATGATTCTTGCTTTTACAAAAGACGCTCATAGAAATTTATGCCGGCAATTTGAAGAAGGTCTTGTTCAAAAAAAATACGTCGCCTTGCTTGATGGAATTCTTGCAAAAAAAGGAATTCCGCAAAGTGGAACTATGGAACTTTATTTTAGGCTTGATATTGAAAATCGTCCGCATCAGATTTGGGATTCTGTATATGGAAAAAAAGCTATTACTGAATGGAAAATTCTTGATGTGGAAAAATATTTAAGCCCTTTGGAAAATAAAAAAAATGTTACACGAGTTTTGTTTATTCCGCATACTGGGCGAACTCATCAGCTTCGTCTTGCAAGCGCCGACTCTCATGGTTTTGGAGTTCCGATAATTGGCGATACCTTATATGGGCATTGTGAACCGGGTGAACGGCTTATGCTTCATTCTTGCTATATAAAATTCACACATCCTTCTACTGGAAAAGTCATGGAATTTAACTGTGAATGTGATTTTTAATTTGCGAAAAAAAAAGCACTGCTGTTTTTATAGCAGTGCAAGATTTGTTTATACATTGAATTTAAAGAAAAGAACATCGCCGTCTTGAACGACATAATCTTTTCCTTCTTGTCGGTATTTTCCAGCTTCTTTTATTTTTGCTTCTGAACCATATTGCTTCAAGTCATTGACAGTGTAAGCTTCAGCTTTGATAAATCCTTTTTCAAAGTCTGTGTGAATTACGCCGGCCGCCTGTGGAGCTTTGTCTCCTTCGTGAATTGTCCAAGCGCGGCATTCATCAGATCCGCCTGTAAAAAATGTCCTAAGTCCCATGAGATGATAAACATGTTTTGCAAGAACTGAAAGTCCGGACTCTTTTAATCCTGCGCTTTCCATAAATTCCTTGCGGTCGTTTTCGTCATCAATTTCTGCAAGATCAGCTTCAAACTTTCCGCAGATAACAATTGCTTCTGATTTTTGTTCCTTTGCAATTTTCTGGACGGTTTCAACATATTTGTTTGTTCCTGCTGGAATTGTATCTTCGTCTATATTGCAGATAAAAACTTGCGGCTTTATTGTGAGCAAGTGAAGATCGTAGACTGCATTTTTTTCTTCATCAGTCAAGTCTGCCATGCGGGCGCATTTTCCATCTGTAAGAAGCGGCTTGATTTTTTCGACTGCGCTGAAATATGGAGCGAGACGTTTTTCCTCATCTTTTCCGAGCGCACGGATTTGCTTTGTAATTTTTTCTGCACGCTTTGCGATTGTGTCCAAGTCAGCCTGCGCAAGTTCAAAATCAATTGTAAGAATGTCGCTTTCCGGATCTACTGGAGCTTCTGTTTTTGCGTCATCGCGAACGTGCTGAATGTCCGGGTTGTCAAAGCATCGGACAACATGGGCAATGACTGCTGTTTCCCGGATGTTTGCAAGAAATTTATTTCCAAGACCTTCACCGCTTGAGGCGCCTTTTATCAAGCCTGCAATATCAACAAAATCAACTGTCGCAGGAATTTTTTTCTTTGGCTGAAAAACACTCGCCATGAAGTCAAGTCTTTCATCTGGTAAATCAACAATTCCGATGTTTGGATCAATTGTGCAGAATGGATAATTAGCAGCTTCTGCAGGAGCTTTTGTTAGCGCGCTGAAAATTGTTGACTTTCCTACATTTGGAAGTCCAACTATGCCGCAGGTAAGTTTCATATTTTTTTCCTTAATAAAAATTTAAAAAGTCGCTCAAGGTGAATTTTTAGAATGCAACTATTTTAATGCTTTTGTTTAAATTCTTCAATAAACAAAAAATCTGCATGAAAAAACTACTTTATAATTTTGTTTAGGACTTTATCTTTCTGCCGCCAGTTCTTGTCAACTTTTACGCGCAGGTCAATGTCAACTTTGTATGGAAAAATTTTTCTGCATTCTTTAATTGATTCAACTCTGATTGTTTTTATCATTGATGCGCCTTTTCCAATTACGATTCCTTTTTGACTTTCGCGCTCAACATAAATGTAGGCAAGGACTTTTAAAAGTTTCGGTGTTTGCATTTTAAGGTCGCTGATTTCAACATAGATTGCGTGCGGAAGTTCCTGCTCAAGCCTGTTGATTGCCTGTCCGCGGATAATTTCTGCAATTCTAAAATCAACTTCTTGATCCGTGTAAAATTCTTCTGGATAAAGATGCGGCTCTTCTTTTGCAAGACTGAAAAGCGCTTTTAAAACTTCATTTATATTTTTGTCTTCTTTCGCGCTGATTTCAATAATCCGTTCGCTTGGAAAATCAGGGAAAGTTTTTTGAATGAAACTTCTGGAATTTAGCGCATTGGATTTTGAATCTTCAGTTTTATTGATTGCAATTACAACTTTGTCCTTGTGTGGAATCAAAAGTGAAGCAATCATTTCCTCTTCCTCATTGTGCGGACGAGTTGAATCGATGATGTAAAGAATTGCGTCGCTTTCTTTTATATTTTCCTGTGCAATGTTTGAAAGTTTTAAGTTCAGTTTTTTTTCGCTTAGATGAAGTCCCGGCGTGTCAATAAAAACCAGCTGCCCAAGAGATGTGTTTATTATTCCGCGGATTGCGTTTCTTGTTGTCTGCGGAACTGGGGAAACTATGCTGATTTTTTCTCCGCTTGCTGTATTTAAAAATGTTGACTTTCCTGCTGAAGGGCGGCCCACGATGGAAACAAGCGCGGTCTTTGGTCCGGCTTTTTGAATTTCTGTATCAGTTTCTTTTTCTTCAATCATGCGGTTAGTATACAATTAAAAAAAAATAATTGATATACTTTGAAAGAAAATAGCTGCCCTAAAAAATAGGACAGCCGGAATTTTTAATTTACAAGAAGCTCATTTGTTCTGCTTAACGCTTCTTTTATGTCTGCGCAAATATTTTCTTTTCCGAGTTTTTCAATCATTCCCATTTTGCTGAAAAGAATGTAAGGCTGCGTATGAATTCCTGATATTACAATTGTGATTCCGTTTTTATCGCAAGCTGCCTTTGCCTGTTCAAGCGCACGGATTCCGCCGGCATCAATGTAAATCATGTTTTGCATTCTGAGTATAAGAACTTTTGCATTTGCTCCTGCGCGTTCTATTGCGAATTCAAATTTTCTTACAGTTCCGAAAAAAAGAGGACCATCAATTTCATAGACAACTGCGCTTTCTGGAATTTCGATGTTTTCCTCCAAAAATTCATTCCCTGAAATTCCGCCCGCAATGGAATCACGCTTGTTTTGAACTTCTGAAACATCTATCATTTTTTTTATGAAGAAGAATGCCGCGAATCCAAGACCAAATTCGATTGCAACTGTCAAGTCGATAAAAACCGTGATAAGGAAAGTCGCCGCCAAAACAAAGATGTCAGACTTTTGTCCTTTTAGCAAAGCCTTGACCGCCGGGAAACCTGCCATGTTCCAGGAAACATTTATCAACACTGCGGAAAGAGCCGCCATCGGAATGTAAACCGCATATTTTCCAAGAATCAGCATTATAAGAAGAAGCGTGATTGCATGAATTATTCCTGCCACAGGAGTTTTTCCGCCGTTCTTTATATTTGTGGCAGTTCGCGCTATTGCTCCGGTTGCAGGAATTCCGCCGAAAATTGGAGATGCTATGTTTGCAATTCCTTGCGCGATAAGTTCTGTGTCAGAATCGTGTTTTGTGCCTGTCATTCCGTCAGCGACAACTGCGCTCAAAAGACTTTCAATCGCCGCCAGAACCGCGATGGAAATTGAAGTCGGAAAAAGAGCAGTGATTGTTTCCACGCTGAACTGCGGAAGTAAAGGCGAAGGCAATGTTGATGGTATGCTTCCGTAGCGCGATCCGATTGTGTCAGTTTCAAGTCCGGTGTATTTCTTTAGAAGGATGTTTGCTGCCGTTGCGAGTATAATTACAATCAAGCTTCCTGGAATTTTTTTGCAGAAGCGCGGCCAGATAAAAATCAGCGCAAGACAAACTGAAGCCATAATCAGCGAGTAGTAATTTATGTGAGTTATGTTCATTGCGTAAGTTTCAATTTTGCCAACGAAGTTTCCCGGCATTTTTGAAAATCCTTCCGGGAAAACTGAAATTGAAAGTCCAAGAAAATCTCCGATTTGTCCTGTTGCGATTGTTACTGCGATTCCTGCAGTGAATCCTGTTACGATTGTGTACGGAATAAATTTTACAAGTCCGCCCATTTTAAATGCGCCGAGCATAATCAAAAGAATTCCAGCCATTACAGTTGCAGCTGCGAGTCCTGAATATCCGTACTTTGCAACAACGCCATAAACTATTACAGCGAAGGCTCCTGTCGGTCCTCCAATTTGAACTCGGCTTCCGCCCAAAAGTGAAATAAAAAATCCTGCTATGATTGCTGTGAAAAGTCCGCGCTCCGGCTCTACTCCAGATGCGATTGCAAAAGCTATTGCCAATGGAAGCGCAACAATGCCGACGATAATTCCAGCTGTAAGATCATTTAGAAATGTTTTTGACGAATACTTTTTTAATGTGTTAAGAATTTCTGGTTTGAACATAGTTGAAACATAATGATGTTTTAAATGAAAAAAATCAATGCGGCTTTATTTTTTAAGCTGCTATATTTTAGAAATCTCACATATCCTGTAATTTCTGTATTTTTTTTCATTATACGGAAAATCCCAGGTGCCGCCATATCTGACTTTTCGGCCTCCAAATCCTGTCTTGAAAATATAAAGTCCTGCCATCTTGTTTTCGCCATCGCTGTTAGGAGGAATTCCCATAAGGTCATACTGGGTGCAGCCGAGTGTACGTGCAAATCTCATGACTTCCCATTGAAGTCCGTAATTCGGCATGCATTCCCGCCCTTCAAGAGAACTCGCCGCATACATATAATAGGCGGTTTTTCCGCAGACAGCTAGAATAAGTCCGCTTAGAAGAGTATCGTTTTTGTGCGCAGTGAAAAGATAGAATTTGGGCCGCGGAACCTGAGCATCCATTGGAATAAGACTGTCTGCCTGCGCCGATGTAGCGACCGTATTCCAGTTTCTGCATGTCCTGAAAATCATTTTAAAATATTCAGGCTTCTCATAAAAAAATCCCTTGCGCTCTGCTGTCGCCGTGTAGATTTTGTGCCATGCGGAAAGCTCTTCCTCCAGCTTCGGACTTTCTGAGTCGTGAATCGAAAATTCCACTTCCTCACGGTAGGCACGTCGTACTGAATTCCGCGTCTGCTGTCTCATTGAGGAAAGAAGCTTTTCCGGCGGAAAGCGGAGGTCTATTATGATTGTGTTTGGGCAGAGATAATTTTTCTGCGCCTTACGGAGATTGTGTGTCCGTGTTCCGAAATTCATGGAAAGCTCCAAGAGTTCTGTCCTCAGGACTTCAGTCTTTTTTTCAAAGTGCGGCCATGGAAGATCGAATCTGATGAATGCGGTTTCCTTAGGAAGAAATTCAGTCAGCGACTCTGCTATATCCTCCAGAAGCAGGCTGCGGAATTCTTCGCCTATATTCACTGCCGGAGAACGCTGTGCATAAGCATATATAATTCCTCCGGAAGTTCTGCGCTCAGTCACCATAAGAGGAAAAACGAGTGGATGATTTTTGCTTTCAGAATTCTCGTCATTTTCATACTGCGCCGTTACCCAGAAATAATGCGGAATCTGTCCGCTTTGCTGCTTTATTTTTCCCCATAAGAAAGTCTGAAAAATATTGTCTGTATCAGGAAAATCTGCAGGAGAGGCTCTTGCAATTTTTATCATGCAATGACCGTATCAGGCATCCGTAAAAGACGCAAGATTGACCTTTGTTTGCCGTGCTAGAGGCGGCTATACTTTTGTTTACGTCGCTAGTGGTTGTTTTCGTACGGAATTTTTACTGTTCAAGCGATAGTTCTGAAAGTGGCTTTTAATTTTAAAATTGTCAAATGACTGCTTCATTCTTCATCTGCCATTTTCTTTAAATTTTCATCAATAAATTTCCGCAAATTTTCTATTATATTCTCTTTGATTTGCCTGTTGTCTTCTGAAATCTGTCTGTCAAAGCTTGAAGCGATTGGAAGAAAAAGCGTGTGAATGTCAACCTGCAATGAATCTGTAATCTGCGAAAGCGTTTTTTCGCTGGTCCAGGTTTTGCAAAGCTCGATATTTTTTATCGTCTCGTCGGAAATTCCAGCTTTTTCTGCAAGCTCAAACTGCGTTAGTTTCTGCTGCTTTCTGATTCGTTTTAGGTTTTCTGCCAGTCGTTTTTGAATGTCTGAAGATTTCATAGCATTATTTTGAACAAAGACATAAAAATCCAAATACCTTAATAAGCCATTTTTTAATAAAATATGGTTGAATATTTGGATTTTAAGTGTTATATTAAGACCGCTTATAGCTAAAAATGGGTGAATATTTGGAAATTTAATAAAAAGTAAGCGGTGAAATATGAAAAAAAGATTTTTTTTTGTGAGTTTTTTTATTTTTGTTTCTAATCTTTTCTGTGAGAATTTTCCTCTTTGGTATGAAAATAAAAGTTTTCAGTTTCCTGATTCTGAATATATATCGGCGGTTGGAACTGGCTATAGCGAAGCCATGGCAAAGGATTCTGCGATTTCCACGTTGGCTCTGTATTTTGAGACAAAAATTTCTGTTCAACGTTCTGCAAAATTATATGGAAACGAAAATTCGTTTGGAAAATCGGAAAAAAAGCGTTCGGTTTATTCAGAAACAAATGTCGAGTCTGAAATAAAGCTTCCTGCTGTCTCCTTTACGAATTCCTTTTTCAATTCTGTGCGGAATGAATATTCAGTTTGTGCCTACATAAAAAAGAAAGATGCAATAAATGAATTTCAAGGAATTTTATCTGCTGGAATTTTAAGTGCAAATGAGAAAATCCAGAAATCTGAGAATTCAAAAAATCCTTATTTAGCTTTTTCCGCCGCAAGGACCGCTCTTTTTTCGTTGGAAAAACTGCAAGCTACGGCGCAAAGTCTTTCTGTGCTTGATGCAAAAAGCGGAAGTGAAAGCTTAAAGTCAATCGGAATTCTTTCTGAACGAGCGGGCAGTGTTATGTCGCGTGAAAAGCCTAAGTTGACTTTCAATGTGGAAATTCAAAACGATACTGAAAAAAACGTGTCTTATACAATTCAGCGGCTTTTTGAGTCTAAAGGCTTTGTCTGCGGACGAAAAAATTCGAATTTTCTCATTGCGGGAAATATTCATTTTTCAGAGTCAAAAAATGCCGTGGGCGTTTTTGTGCGTCCTGCAATTTCTTTGCAAGTCTTTTCTGCGGACAGAAGCAACGAGGTTCTAGGCTCTTATTCAAGACAATATCCAAAATACGGCCACCGTGATTTGAGCAATGCATACGCTAAGGCGCGCGTTGAAATAGAAAAAGATTTAAAGGAAAAACTGCTTGATTCATTGTTCTAAAAATCAAATCTCAGTTTTTTCAGGAGGAAGAAGAATGAAGAAAATTATTTTGATTGCCGGGGCTGCTTTGATTTGCTCCTGTGTGATTGGCTGCGCTTCGGCACCAGCAAAACCGGAAACTGCTGCGCAAGTCAGCGGAACCGAGCTTCTTGACTGGCAAGGCTCAGAGTTTGGTAAAGGCGTTCCTGACTGGGTTGAATGTGTTTCTTCCCAGAACTACGAGAAACTCAACGCTTTGCCTGAAGCAAAGGACAAGTCTTTGATTGCGGTTGAAGGCTATGGGGATGACAGAGACTTGCTTAGAATCTGGGTTGAAACCGACCGGGCATCTGGAGAGATGACAAACAGAATTGAGCAGGCGGTTACACGTGAATCTGGAACTGTCGCCAGTGGAAACAAAGACTCAAATGATGCGAAAATTAAAATGGCAAAAGCTGTTACAGGCGCATTCTCGCAGTCAAAAATCAACGGATTTCAAAGGCTTTCAACATTCTGGACTCAGGTAAAAAGAAAGGCGGACGGTGTTATGGAATACCGGTATTACGCTTTGTTTGGAATTGACAACAACGTTCTTGATGAGCAGATTGCGCTTGTGATGGGGAAAGTCGAGGCAAAAACTGAAAAAGAACAGATTGCACTTGATGAAATAAACCGTGTTGTCCAGTTGTCTGCACATAAGGCTGGCGTTATTACATCGGAGGTTCGCTAAGATGAAAATGAAAAAAATTATTTTTACGCTGATGTTTTCTGTGATTTGTGCTGCAGCTTCTTTTTCGCAGTCAAAAGGCGTTACGATTGATAACGCGCTAAAGCAGGCGGCAGAGAAATTTTCTTCTTCGCTAAAAAACAAAACAACGGTTGCAATTCTTGGAATTTCATCATCTTACAATGAGCTTTCTGAATATATGCTTGGCGAGCTGACTACAGATATTGTTCAGCTTAGAAAGCTTCAGGTTGTTACCCGCGCAAATCTTGACGTGATAAAAAAGGAGATGAACTTTCAGCTTTCAGGCGAGGTTAGCGACGAGACAATGCAGCAATTGGGAGCCAAAACTGGCGCGCAGACTGTAATATCGGGAACTTTTAAACCTCTTGGAACTTTGTATGTCTTGGATATACAGGCGTTTGATGTTACAACAGCCACGATTCAGGATACATATAGATCCAATGTTGTAAGCGACGAGACATTAGAACTGCTCACCAAGAAAAAAATTGTCGGCACTAGCGGAAAGATTCAGGCTAACGACTACACGGCAGGCGAAAGGCTTGGAATCGGATTTCAGAATATCTTGTTGGGTTTAGGCTCGTATAGGAATGGACACTGGGGTGACGGAATTTTGATGACAGCTGCGGACGGAATAGCGATTTTATGTGCGATTGCAGACCCTGACGCTGGTTTTAAGACTGGAACTTACATTATTGGCGCATCTATCGCTTACGGATTTGTGCGTCCTTTCTTCTATCACAAGAACAACAGCGTCAATTTGAGCATGAACATCGGCGTAATCCCGACTGCGCATGGAGTTGAGCCTGGCGTTTCATATAAGATTTCGTGGTAGTCTAACTGAATTTTTTTGATTAAACAGCTGTGCATGATTTTGCATGGCTGTTTTTTTTATATTTTTTTAAGAAACTTTCACTATACAAAAATCTGTTGCAAACTTCGGTCTTTATGATTATTTTTATTGCATGAATCTTTCTGACTTTGAGTGGCTTGGACAGAATATCCGCGCGGAAAAACTTTTGGGAAGTGACAGCGCGCCTGCAAGTATTTTTCTTCTTCAGGACAAATACGGAATCGAACTTTTGGTCAGGGACGGATTTCTGTTCCGGCGTTACAATGGGAACGGCAGCAGGAACGGCTTCGGATTTCCTCTTGCGGTTTCTGAAAATTCCACACTGAAGGACGCGCTTTCCTTTCTTGTCGAAAAATGTTCCGCGGAAAAAACGCCGCTCAGATTCTGCCTCTGCACGCGCGACCAGAAGAACGAGATTGATTCCTGCCTTTTAGAAAATTTTCCGCGAATTAAAATCAGCTGGAATTCCGGCCGCAACGACAGCGACTACATTTACCTTGCGAAAAACCTTGCGGAACTTCCGGGGCAGAAATTCCACAAGAAAAAAAATCACATCGCGCGCTTCATGCGGCTTTACGAGAACCGCTGGGAATTCAAGACTTTCCCCCAGAACGACATTGCCGGCGACATCATCTATATAGAAGAAAAGTGGCTGGAGGAGAGAAATTCTTCAGACGGAAATTCCGACCATGCGCTTGTGCTTGAAAAACAGGGCATAGCCTCGGCTGTTGAATTCCATTCCGCACTTAATATCCGCGGCGGAGTTCTTTACGTTGACAGGAAACCCGCCGCGATGACGCTTGCAAGTCCGGTCTCGCCTCAGGTTCTGGACATTCATTTTGAGAAGGCGCTCTCTGGTTATGCGGCGGACGGAGCGTATTCCGTGGTGAACAATCTTTTTGCCAAGGAGTCAAAAAATTTTCTGTACCTGAACCGCGAGGAGGACATGGGAGTCGAGGGACTTCGCAAGGCAAAACTTTCGTACAAGCCCGACATCATTCTGGACAAATTTTACGGCGGAGCGGAAATGTAAGCGGTTTTACCGTGGAAAAATTCCTGCTGACATGGTAATCTGTTTCGGTATTCAGGAGGAAAGTTTCGGGTGAGATATTTTTTTTCAGGGCACGTTTTCAGGCGCATGACGGAGCGCGGTTTTTCTCCCGATGTCATAAAATCCGTGATAGAAAACGGGAATGTCATAAAGGAATATCCGGACGATACGCCTTATTCAAGCAGACTGATTCTTGGATATGACGGTGCGCGTCCGGTTCATGTTGTCTCTGCTTATAATCCAGCTGACGGTACGGAATATGTGATTACGGTATATGAGCCGGATTTGGAGCGGTGGACGGACGGTTTTAAGGAACGGAGGAACTGATATGAAATGTCCGGTTTGCAGATTCGGAGATATGGACAAAGGCTTTGCTCAGGTTGTGCTGAACCGCGGAAATGCGACGGTGATTTTCCGCAATGTTCCTGCAATGGTGTGCTGCGACTGCGGAGAATATTATCTTGACGAGCAGACTGCAGATGAAATTTATGCGCGCGCCGACAGCTGCTTTTCTTCCGGACAGGAAATCGCCATCATGGAATACAGACATCCTGTTTCCGCATTGTCCGGCAGTTGACCATGCTTTCAAAAATCTTAAAAAAATCTGACTGCGCGTCATGCCGTTTCTGCTGCTCGTTCCGCCGCCAGAGTCTGTGGGAAACTCCGCTTTTTGACCTGGAGACAAAGGATCGTCTTGAGAAAAAATTTCCGTCTGCGCATTTCCGCCCTGTAGGAAAAAATTCGTTCACCGTTGACCTTTCAGGCGGCTACAGAACTGACAGTCCTGACGAGGAGGCTGCCTGTCCGTTTTTGGACTCGGAAAAAGGCTGCGTTCTTTCTGCGGAGGAAAAGCCGTTCGACTGCAAAATATGGCCGCTGCGTGCGGTTAGAAAATCTTCCGGCGGAAAAATTTTTGTCGCGTTGACTACGACTTGCCCGGCGGTGAACAGGCTTCCGTTTTCAGAAGTGCAGTCGCTCGTGAAATCCGGGCTTGGCGGGAAAATCCTTTCTTACGCTTCGTCGCATCCGGACATCGTGAAGGACTGGCGCTGCGGATTTGTTGAGATTGAATAGATGAAACGCATTTTTGAATACGCTTCTCTGCTCGGAAAAATTTTTATTGAAAGCGACGGAAAATTTCTTACCGGGCTTTGGTTTGAATATTCGTTTGACGAGAAGAAGCACGCGGAAAATTCAGGCGGCGGGGTAAAGAAAATTTCCGCGGATTCCATTGATTCATTTCCTGTGATTTCGGAAACCTGCCGCTGGCTTGACGTTTATTTTTCAGGGCGGAATCCTGACTTTACGCCGGAATTCAGAATCGAAAATCTTACGCCCTTCAGAAAACTGGTTGTTGACGAGATGCTGAAAATTCCGTTCGGCGCGACAACGACTTACGGCGAGATTGCAAAAAACATTGCCGCAAAAAAAGGTCTTGAGAAAATGAGCGCGCAGGCTGTGGGCGGAGCTGTCGGCTGGAATCCGGTCTGCATTGTCGTTCCGTGCCACCGGGTTCTCGGCTCGGACGGAAGCCTCACAGGTTACGGCGGCGGAATCAAAAACAAAATCGCTCTTCTAAAAATCGAGGGAATCGCTGCGGAAAAATTCACGCTTCCAAAAAGCCGGAAGTTTATGTGAGGGAAATTTCGGATTCTGAATCCTGCGTTTCACTTTTGAATGCAAGAGGTTCAGTTCTCTGGTTTTAGCAAAATCATTTTTATAATTTGATTCAATCAGTTTAATAAAAACAATTCAAACGTACTTTTAGTTATCAGGGCGCATCAGGTCTGCCAATCAGAATAAATTGCTGTGACTGTAAAATTTGTGTCCATGTACTGGCCTTCTGCAAAGTGTTTTGGTCATAGAGGTATCGTGACAAAATCGGACGACTTTAAGACGAAAAAAGAATACAGGACATTACTTGCATATAAAAGAAAATCGGCACACTGCCAACGCGGATTACCATACATGTTTGTTTTCCCATCTTAATGTTCGAATGTTATCTTTGACGATTGGTTTCAGTTTGCCCATAAAATCATAAAACATTTTATTCTGTTTCAACGGAAAAATTATCTAGCGTGCT
>OQVL01001368.1_pt1 | contig 14541 bp, 14 predicted proteins | sample 1691501 | NCBI WGS metagenome assembly OQVL01 (sample SAMN03418253, study PRJEB22391) | human gut metagenome | biome: human-gut; feature: organic feature; material: feces | host: Homo sapiens | place: Tanzania | collected 2013-01
CAGGCTACAAAATACATGCCAGGACGTCCTTATGTCGCTTCAAAGGTACAGGGAGTATGTTGAAATATGTGATCCGTTATGTGCTGGAGAATGCTCCCGAAGAGATGGCATTCTTTAACCAGTTCGTAGATAAGGGGCTGATCGAGAGATTACAGCATGTGGTAAACTCCGATTTCGGCCATGTAACCTACACCGAGGCGATCAAGATCCTGGAGAAGCACAACGATGAATTCGATTATAAGGTATTCTGGGGATGCGATCTGCAGACTGAGCATGAGAGATACCTGACGGAGAAAGAATTCAAGAGACCGGTATTCGTAACCGATTATCCGAAGGAGATCAAGGCGTTCTACATGAAGCTCAACCCCGACGGAAAGACCGTTGCGGCAGCGGATCTTCTCGTTCCGGGCGTCGGCGAAATCATCGGCGGCTCTCAGAGAGAAGAAAGACTCGAAGTTCTCGAAAAGAGAATGGAAGAAATGGGTCTTAACAAAGAAGATTACTGGTGGTACTGCAACCTCCGCAAGTTCGGCGGCGTAAAGCATGCAGGCTACGGTCTGGGCTTTGAAAGAATCATCATGTATGTTACGGGCGTACAGAACATCAGAGATGTACTGCCGTTCCCGAGAACACCGAAGACGGCAGAGTTCTAAGCGTAAGAAATCGAACAGAGGTGGATATAGTGAACACAAGAACCAAAGGATTTTTGGCAACCGTGGTGTCGGCAACTTTTTTTGGGTTTATTCCATTGATGGTAAAAGTAGTATGCAGTGGCGGAGGGAATACCCTTGCCACTGCTTTTTATCGTTTTGCCTTATCTTTGCCGGCACTGTATATTTATCTGAAATGCAAAAATATTTCCTTAAGGATTACCTCAAAGCAGCTGATCGACATCATTCTGATTACAGCATTGGGGTATGGAGGAACGACAGTATTTCTGTTTTCGTCGTACAATTACATACCACTGGGGATGGCGACAACCATCCACTTTACCTATCCGGTCTTCACGATTTTGGGATGCGTGATTTTTCTGCGAGAAAAAATCAAAAAAATGAAAGTGCTCGCGGTTGCGCTTTCTTTTGGCGGAATTTTGTTTTTCTATAATCCGGACGGCTCGGTAAGTCTGCCGGGAATGGCACTTGCTTTCGTTTCAGGCATGACCTATGCGTTTTACACAATCTATCTCAGGGAAAGCAGTCTCAAAGATATGGATTCGGTGAAGCTCATTTTTTATCTGAACACAGCCGGCGCGGTGATGATGCTTATCATGTCGCTTGCTGCGGGCGATTTTACAATTGGACTGACACCGGCAGCATGGGCGGTGGCAGTATTCTTGGCGGTTTCCGCATCGTTTATCGGGGTTTTGGGATACCAAGTCGGGGTGAAATGCATCGGACCGCAGAATACGGCAATCTTGAGCACATTCGAGCCGATTACGAGTGTGATTATCGGAGTGTTTGTTTATCAGGAACTCTTCACGGTAAAGACGCTCCTGGGCTGCCTGTGCATACTTTCTTCGGTAATAATTGTAGCGAAAATGAAGGAACAGGGCTGAGAAAGTAAAAATATTCTAATATTGTCCCCTTGAGAAATGAAAAACTATTGTTTTTTCAATGCGTGTTTGATATAATATTGACGATTGAAAATAATTTGGGAGGTCTCAATAGATGAAAGGCTATACAAGCGAAATGATTAGAAATGTTGCTTTGTTAGGACACGGCGGATGCGGTAAGACAACTTTCCTTGAAGCTGCACTTTTAGCAACAGGAGTAATTTCAAGATTAGGAAAGGTTGAAGACGGAACAACGGTATCCGACTACGACAAGATGGAAATCGAAAAAGGATATTCCATTAACACTACATTAGTACCGGTTGAATATAACAAAGTAAAAATCAACTTCGTTGACACGCCGGGATTCTTCGACTTCGCAGGCGAAGTACAGGGCGCACTCAGAGGTGTCGAAGCCGCAGCGATCTTAGTAGACGCTTCCTCCGGCATCCAGGTTGGTACAGAAAAAGCATGGGATGCTTGTAAGAAATTAGGTTCCCCTAAGTTCTTCATCATCAACAAGATTGACAAAGAAAACGTAGATGTTGACGCGACAATCGCTCAGCTTCAGGATAAATTCGGTACTTCCGTTGTTACGCTTGACGACAAGGACGCTATGGCAGAAGCAATTGCAGAAGTAGACGAAGAACTCATGGACATTTACTTTAACGAAGGCGGATTTACCGATGAACAGTTCAGCAAAGGTCTGACGAAAGGTATTCTCCAGGGAGATATCGTTCCTGTATTCAAATGTTCTTCTATCACAGGCGAAGGCGTGAAGGAAGTTCTCCAAGAGATCATTGACTTCGTTCCAAACCCAACAATCGAAGGCTACAAAGCTGTTAACGATAAGGACGAAGAAATCGTAATCAAGGCTGACGCTTCTGCTAAGCCGGTTGTATTCGTATTCAAGACACTTGCGGATTCCTTCCTCGGCAAGATTTCCCTTGCGAAGGTTGTAAGCGGCAAGGTAACTGCAGGTATGTCTTTACATAATTTCAGAGTGGATAAGGACGAAAAACTCGGTTCCGTATTCTTCATCAGAGGCAAGAACAAAGGTGACTGCCCTGAAGCTGTAGCAGGCGATATCGTAGCACTCGGCAAGCTTGAATACACGAAGACAGGCGACACATTATCCGAAAAGAACAATCAGGTTACAATCAAACCGATTGACTTCCCGCAGCCGACACTCTTCGTAGCAATCGAATCCGCAGATAAGGGTGCTGATGACAAGCTTTCAACGGGATTTGCAAGATTAACGGAAGAAGACCCGTCCCTGGTTCTTCAGAGAAATATCGAAACCCGCCAGACATTGGTAGGCGGACAAGGCGAAAGCCAGATTAACATTGCGCTCGGCAAGTTAAAAGACAAGTATGGCGTATCCGTAAACATCGTTCCGCAGAAGATCGCTTACAGAGAAACAATCAAGGGAACATCCGATGTACAGGGTAAACATAAGAAACAGTCCGGTGGTTCCGGTCAGTACGGTGATGTTCACATCAAGTTCTCACCTTCCCAGCAGGAATTCGAATTTACCGAAGAACTTTTCGGTGGTTCCGTTCCGAAGCAGTACGTTCCGGCAGTAGAAAAAGGACTGCTCGAATGTATGGAAAAGGGTCCTCTTGCAGGATGTAAAGTTCAGAACGTTAAGGCTACATTATATGACGGTTCCTATCACCCGGTAGACTCCAACGAAGCAGCATTCAAGATTGCAGCTTCCCTGGCATTCAAGAAGGGTATCGCAGAAGCAAAGCCTTGCTTGCTTGAACCTATTATGAAACTTGAAATTACCGTTCCGGATGACTTCGTAGGTGCTGTTATGGGCGACCTGCCTACAAGAAGAGGTGCTGTAATGGGTATGGATCCGCAGATTGGCGGAGGACAGACTCTCCATGCAGAAGCTCCGCAGGCTGAACTGTTCGACTATGCAATTGCACTTCGTTCGATGACGCAGGCAAGAGGTTCTTTCACAATGGAATTCGCAAGATATGAAGAAGTACCTGCAATGAACGCACAGAAGATTATCGAAGCTCACAAGGCTGAAGAAGAAGACAAATAAAATTTGGCATATGAAACGGGGGGCACATGCCCCCTGTTTTGTTCAAAGGAAAGGACTTATGACATGAAAAGAACATTAAGACACCTGATTCTTTTGGTGCTGGCGGTCATTGCAATCATCGCAATGAGCAGCATTGCATACGGCGCAACAAGCTTAAGCGGGAAAACTACAATCAGCCTGTACGGAAGTGAATACAGCTATACCGGAAGTCCGATTGTACCGAAACTTTATGTTTATTACAAGAGCCCGAATTCATATATCACAAGAACATTAGAAGAGAACAAGGATTATACGGTGCAGTGCAGCGACAACATTAATGTCGGAACGGCAACCGTCACAATCACCGGAATGGGCGAGTACGAGGGGACGGTATCGAAAACTTTTTCGATTACGAAGCGGTCGATAAGCGGATACGAAGTTAAGATCAGTGTTGCGGATGCAACTTACACGGGGTATAACATTACACCGAAAATAACGGCAGCCTTAAACGGCAAAACATTGACGGAGGGTGTTGATTACACGGTGGACGCTGTCAGTGCGAAAGATGCCGGCTCACAGAGAATTACCATCAGAGGGAAAGGAAATTTTGACGGAAGCACGACGGAGTACTTTAGAATCAACAAAAAACCCCTGAGTGAATGCAGGGTAAGCGTCAGTGATCAGAAATACACAGGCAAGGCACTCACCCCTTCCGTCATGGTTTACAACGGAAGCCTTGCGGTTCCGAGCAGCGAATACAGGGTAAGTTATTCGGACAACACTCAGATAGGAACGGCAAAGGTTGAAGTAGAGGCGATGTATTCTGCTTCCAACTACACGGGGGAGACAACCGCGACATTCTTAATAAAATACGACATTGCAAAGTGTACTTTTGCAATAAGCAAATGTACATACACGGGAAGTGCGGTCACACCGGAAGTGACGATCAGGCAAGGGAGCAAAACCTTGACGAAAGGAGTCGATTATCTCCTTAATATCAGCAATAACATAAATGCAGGACAGGGAAGTATTACGGTAACAGGCACCGGATATTATCTGGGAAGTGCTGCGAAGACCTTTACCATTGAGCCGAAGAGCATCGAAACGGCTTTGAGCACGCTGGTTCTTCCTGAAGAAAAATACATCTATACAGGGCAGGAATTTGTACCGGAAGTTACAAGCGTTACGGACGGGACGACTGCACTTGTGAAGGAGAAAGACTATACGATAACCTACGAAAAAAATAAAAATCCGGGGTATGCATACGCGGTTATTAACGGAAAAGGAAATTACGGAAAGGTTCAAAAACTGAAATTTGCAATTTATCCGTCAGCGCCTAAAATCCTCAAAATCGAACCTGACACGAAGAATACAGCCGTAATTAAGTGGTCAAAGGGGCCTAAAGGTCTCAAGTATATCGTGTACCGCAACGGAAACAACATCGGAACATCAAAGACAAATGCCGTTTCTTTCAAGGATAAGAAGGCAAAAACCAACGGGAAAGATTATGAATACACGATTGTTGCGGTTTGTTCCAATGCAGGCGATTTAAAGAGCGAGATGTCAGAGGCGAAGGTAAGCCGCTACATCAAGGCTCCGAAAGTCTCCGCTTCAGTTGCGGGAAGCCGCGTGCTCATGGCGAAGTGGAACAAGGTTAAGGATGTGGACGGATATCAGCTTCAGATGTCAACATCAAAGAAGTTTACCAAGAAAAAAACATATACAATCAAGAACGGGGCAGCGGTTAAAAAGGTGCTTGCGGGACTTACTGCAGGCAGGAAGTACTATTTCAGAGTGAGAGCGTACAAGACAATCAAAGATGAAGAGACAAAGGTGAAATATTACTCCTCGTGGAGCAACACAGCGGTTAAAGCACCGATTACCGCATCGGCACATTCATCTGCAGTTTAATTTTGAACAGAAAACAGAAAACGGAGAAAAAACATGAATAACAAAGTTTGTGCAAAAGGATACGAATTTTGCGGTGAAACCTCAATCGGCGTGATCACCGGAGGACTTCCGGTAATGACCGAAAGTGCGGTACTCTTAAAGGATTTGGTGACGGAAAAAAAATATCTCAGATGTATGTTCCGTTCTTTGAGCAGCACGCCGGTTACAACACTCTTTGCGGATATTATTCTTAAAAACGGAGGCAAAGAAGTTGCCAAAATTGAAAATTTCCAATACAACGCGAAAGCGCGCAGAAACGGCTTTTTCGGACAGAATGTCGGGGTTGCGTTAAAATGGGACGCTGAGTTTGACACCGCAGAGGTAAAGGTAAAAAAGGTTGTTCTTGAAGACGGCGATGTGCTTGTGTCAAGCGGCGAAGATATAACATTCCCGCAGCCTGCACATATCAGAGAGTATCTGCAAAGCGAGGAGCTGGAACAGGAATACCGCAGAGAGAGCGGAGCAGTCGGTCCTTTCTGCCCGCAGAAGGCAGGAGGATGGTGGAGATGCACATGCGGCGAACTCAATGCAGACAGCGAGGAAACATGCTTTGCCTGCGGAAAAGAAGCAGGCCCGCTGTTTGATTTGCTGAACACCGAAGCACTCGAAACAAACCTTGCAGAATACAAGGAAGAAAGAGCAAGAATTGAGGAAGAGGAACGCATAAAACGGGAAGCGGAAGAGCGCATTGCAGCGGAAAAACGCGCAGTCAGAAACGCAAAAGCAAAGAAGATATCCATCATTGCGGCAGTCGCGGTCGTGGTGCTTGCAATTGTGTTTGCTTTTGTCAAATTCGCACTTCCTGTAATAAACTATAACTCGGCGGCATCTGCTTTTGAGGACGGAGACTACGAAGCAGCTTATACGAAGTTCGAATCGCTGGGAGAATACAAGGACAGCCGAAACATGGCTGTCGAGGCTCACTATCGCTTCGCACAGGGCCTTGTCGAGGACGGCGAATATGAGAAAGCAATAGCGGCCTTTAAAGAAATGATTAACTACAAGGACAGCAATGCTTGCTGCAAAGAGGCAGAATATCTCTATGCAAAACAGCTGATTGAGGAAGAAAAGTACGAGGAGGCACTTGCAAATCTTGATGAGCTCGGAGAATATGAAGACAGTGCAACGCTTGAAAAAGAAGCCAAGTATGGATACATAGGAGCAAACCTCGACAGCGAAAACGAGACCACATACAGATATCTTCGCGAGCTGAAGAGCAAATCCTATAAGGATTCGGAAGAAATATACAACGATTTGTACAAGTGGACCGTAAAACTTGTTATTAACGACAGCGAAACGGACAGTGCGGCGAAGAAGGATGAAATAAGCAAATACGACAAGGTTTACTGCCATGTGACGCTTAACGGAGGCACGCCGAACGGAACAACGAGACTGAAATACTCCGCGACATATCCGGACGGAAGCAAAGCGACCGGTGCATGGGATAAGGCATGGGAGGAAGGAACCGAAGGGACTTGTTCTTTCTGGTATGACATTCCGGAATACGGCAAAACAGGGAAATTCACGGTTTCGATCTATGATGCGGATACCGGCAAAAAGCTTGGCGCGAAAAGTGTCGAACTTACAAACTAAAGCAAGGCTTTGTGAGAAAGGAAAGAAACATGAATAAGTTTGAAGATGTCTGCCCGATCTGCGGGCAGGAAATAGCAAAAGAGGCAGTGGAACTAGGCTATGCTGTGATTTGTCCGGATTGCGGAACGTCCTATCATAAGGGGTGCTGGGAAAAAGCAGGCGGATGCGTTACATTCGCATGCCCAAGCAAACCGAAGGTTCAGACACAGCAGCCGTATCAACAGCAGGAACAGCAACAGCAGCAGGAGGAGAAAAAAATGAAATATTGCAGCCACTGCGGAAAAGAAATCCTGGATGAGGCGGTTATCTGTCCTCACTGCGGATGCATGGTGGGAAACCCGCAGTACACATACAATCAGACACCGGAACCGGATATCCCTTCGACGGGACTGAATGTTCTCAGCTTATTTTTTCCGATGGTAGGATTGATTCTTTATATTGTATACGCGGATAAGGCTCCGAAGAAAGCAAAGGCAATCGGAAAGTTTGCACTGATTGGTGTCGCGATTGAAGTTGTGGGAGGAATCCTTTGGGGATGTGCCGTAGCGATGATGACATCCCTGTACTTGTTTTGATTTTTTAGAGAGCTTTTAACAAGGGGAAATTATGGCAAAGAAAGGAAAGACGGTTTTTGTCTGCCAGGAATGCGGTTACGAAAGCACACAATGGATGGGAAAGTGCATATGCGGTGCCTGGAATTCTTTTGTGGAGGAAAAAATTCTTCCGGCGGACGGAGAGGATGTACGCCGCAGAAGTACCGCACCTGCCGGGAATGCTACGGCATCGAAACTGGCGGAAGTCGGAACGAGCGAATATGACCGAATTGATACGAAAAGCAGTGAACTGAATCGTGTCCTTGGCGGAGGGCTGGTCAGAGGCTCGCTTGTACTGATTTCAGGGGAACCCGGCATCGGCAAATCCACCATCATCATCCAGGCAGCCGGCAAAATTGCAGCGCAGGGCATGACGGTGCTTTATGTCTCGGGGGAAGAATCCGAGGAGCAGATAAAGATGCGTGCCGACCGCGTGTGCACAACCTTGCCGGACACGCTTTACGTGATGTCGGAAACCAATATGGAAAATGTCGAAACGGTGTTTGATAATATAAAACCGGATTTTCTGATTATCGACTCGATTCAGACGCTGTACAGCAGCCAGCTTGATTCGGCACCGGGGAGCGTGTCACAGGTGAGAATGTGCGGAAACCAGCTTATGAAGCTTGGCAAGACGCGTAACTGTGCGATTTTTATCGTTGCACATGTAACCAAAAGCGGAGACTTGGCAGGTCCGAAAACGGTGGAACATCTGGTCGATTGTGTACTGAACTTCAGCGGTGAGCGTGACGGTGAACTCAGAATTTTGCGTGCGTATAAGAACCGTTTCGGAACGACGAGCGAAATCGGTGCATTCCGAATGGAGTCCGCAGGGCTTACAGAAGTTACGGATGTTTCAGCTACTTTCCTTGAAAACAAGGAGGAACTGCTGGAAGGTTCGGTTACGGCCGCGGTATATGAGGGCAGCCGGCCGCTTATGTTCGAGGTTCAGAGCCTTGTAAGTCCGGCGAATGTGGGTTTTGCGAGAAGAACCTCCGTGGGAATCGACAACACAAGACTGAATATGATTCTGGCAGTGCTTGAAAAGAAGGCGGGGCTTTCCCTCATAAATCAGGACGTATATGTAAACGTGGTCGGAGGATTGAAGCCGGAAGGTACGGGAACAGACCTTGCGGCTGCGCTTGCAATCTTTTCCTCGTATAAACGGGTGACAAGCACGAAGCGGACACTGGCAGTCGGTGAAATCGGCTTGACCGGAGATCTGCGCTCGGTACAGAATATCGAAAAGACGGCAAAAGAGGCGGCGAGACTGGGATATGAGCAGATTATAATGCCGCTGGGAAATGCAAAAAAAATCGGCAGCTCTGTTGACGGCTGCCGGATTATAGGTGCGAAAAACATTATGGATGCCTTGTCTGCATTTGCAGGAAAGAAATAAGAAATTCAGAGTGTTTGCATTTAAGCATCTTGTTTTTCTTTGGAACGGTCCTTGGATCGTTCCTTTTTTGTATTCATTTTTGCAATGTCCAGTTCAAACCAGAAAGTACTTCCCTTGCCGAGCTTGCTTTCGACACCGTAGTCAGCATTATGCAGGAGAAGAATCTCCTTTACAATCGACAGGCCAAGACCCGTACCCTGTGTTTCGCGGATGTAGTTGGTGCTTGTCTTATAGTAACGTTCCCACACGTGCGGAAGCTCTTCCGGCTTTATGCCGGGGCCGTGATCCGAAACCTCCAGTCTGTATTTGCGGCCTGCCTTTCGGATTGTGAGACCGACATACTTATCTTCGCCGCAGTATTTGACGGCGTTGCCTGCAAGATTTGAAATTACCTGTGAGATTTTGTCCCTGTCCGCAAATACCATACATTCTTTTGGTGCGGTGAAGACAAAATCGTAACCTTGCTGTTCCTGATAAATGTCAAAGGAAGCAAGAATTGAGGCAGAAAGCTCGGAAAGGTCGAAGAACTGTTTATGAAGCACGACCTTCTTCGTCTGCATGGCAGAAATGGAAGCCATATCACTTACGAGCCTGCTCATGCGTTCGCTTTCATCGATGATAACCTGAAGATGGGCATTCCTCTTTTCGGGGTTCTCACCCGACAAATCGCGGATCATCTCCGCATAGGAACGAATCATGGTCAGCGGCGTCTTAAGGTCATGTGAAACATTGGCAATCAGATCCTTCTGACGAGCGTCCGCATTTCCGAGTTCGTATGCAGCTGTGTTGAGGGTTTCCGCCAGGTTGTTTATCTCTGAATACGAATTGCCACGGAACTTCACGTCGTAATTTCCTCGTCCCATTTCCTTCGCTGTGGTGGTGATGCTCTTAATCGGCCGCGAAATCCTGTTTGCGAAATAAATCGCAAGAGAGAAAGCTCCAAACAATGTGATAATTGTTACATAAAAGAGCTGATTTTTGAGAATATCCACAGTCGAACTTACCGGATACAGCGGCGAAAAAATGTAAAGATACACTTCGTTGCCCGGGGCTTTCCGCAGGTAGCGGGCATACGCCAGGGTGCTGTAATTCTCGACGCCGGAATTGATTTTGTAAGAAACACATCCGCTGTTTGACTTCGAAGCGTCAAGCATTGCCTTTAGCTTGGGAAGCTGATCCTTGTATTGATAAACCGGGAGTATGCTGTCTGACTCAGGCATAAAGAGCAGAACCCTGCCGCCGGATTCCATCATCACGTAAAAGTCGTTGCTGATCGACAATTCCTGGATGTTCTCGGTGAGCTCCGAGTCGTTTCGCTCATAGGAATGGCAGATGGAAGCGGAAATGCGGTTTACCTCCATGATTTTCATATGCTCGTAATAGTTGTTCAAGAAGAAAATCTGCAGGAACCAAATCAAAATTACAATTCCAAGTCCCAAAGCGGCGAAGTAAATCCAAAGCCTGAATTTTATGCTTTTTGAATCGAAACTAATTTTCGTACTCAAATTTATAACCTACCCCTCTGAGTGTAACGATGAAATCTCTGTACGGTCCAAGGTTGTTGCGCAGATTTTTGATATGTGTATCAATGGTTCTGTCATCTCCGAAGAAGTCATAACCCCAGATATCGGACAGAAGCTTGTCTCGCGAAAGAGCAATGTTTTTGTTCTTTACAAGATAGAAAAGAAGCTCGTATTCCTTTGGCGTCAGTTCCACTTTGTTGCCGTCCACGGTTACCGTTCTTGCCGGAATGTTGATTTCGAGGCCATCGAATTTCATTATTTCCTGCGCGGCCGGAGCGGCAGCCTTTCTTCTGGAAAGCACAGCATTCACTCTTGCCATGAGTTCCTTCGGACTGAAAGGCTTTACAACGTAGTCATCAATACCGAGCTCGAAACCGAAGAGCTTGTCGTATTCTTCCCCTCTTGCGGAAAGCATGATGATAGGAATGTCCTTTGTTTTTTTGATCTCCTTGCATGCCGAAAAACCGTCAAGCTTCGGCATCATGATATCCATAATAATCAAATCGTAATCGTTCAGTTTGCATAAGCCGACCGCACTCATTCCGTCAGCTGCTTCAGTAACTTCGTACCCGCTGAATTCTGCATATTCTTTTATAACCTCACGAATTTTAGGTTCGTCGTCAACTACCAGAATTTTATACATTTTGTTCTCCTCCTTAGGGAAATCTTTGCCTTTATTTTAACATAAAATACCCCTCAGTCAAACATTTTAAGATAAATATATATTGACACGGTAAAAACTCTGTGATATTATGATAAATTTTTTGACCGCTTGACAGACGCCCCCATAATCTTTTATACTAAGGGTATAGATATAGAATGGAGGGAGTATGTCATGTTTTCGGTGGGTGATAGAATTGTTTACCCGATGCAGGGCGCAGGAGTGATACAGGATATAGAAGAGAAGCGAATTCTCGGAGAATCCAAACAGTATTATATACTCCGTCTGCCGTGCAGCGATATAAACATAATGATCCCCGTAGATTCAGGCGAAAGCATTGGAATCAGAGAGGTTTCCACGCGGGAAGAAATGGAGGATGTCCTTCGTCTTCTCGGTGACGAAAGCACGCCTATGGACTCTAACTGGAACCGCCGCTATCGTGAGAATATGGATAAGCTCAAGAGCGGTGACATCAGACAGGTGGCCGAGGTCGTAAGAAATCTCGTCAGAAACGACAGGGAAAAGAAGCTGTCTACGGGCGAAAGAAAGCTTTTGACGGGGGCAAGAAGAATTCTTGTCAGCGAGCTTATCTTATCCATGGACATAAGCCAGGATGAGGCAGAGGCTATGGTTGAAGCCGCAATTTAAGAACATGAAGAAACCTGTATAAGCAGGCTTAGTATTAAGCTCGCGTAATATTGAGCTTAATCGGGATGCTTTAACCGGGACATATCTATGAAATATCGAAGAAAGGGGGAAGAAAAATGTTTCGAAGATTTTTTAGAGCATGCTTTACATTTTTGGGGGCACTGATAGGATATGAATGTTTTGCGCTGTGCAGATATCTGGTTACACAGACCGACTTTGCGGGAGGGAATGCCGCAATCACGAAGGCAGAGGAAACTTGGTTTGCAGCCTTTTTCGTCATTATTTTTGGAGTTATTTTTTTTCGTATCGCACCGGCGCTCACAAGGCAGAGCAGAAAAGTGGCAGACAATATCGGAAACGACTTGCAGGGCATATCGCCGAACGAGCTGATCGGCGGCACGCTGGGGCTGGTAATCGGACTTGTGATTGCATTCCTGCTGACGAGAATCTATCAGGACGTGGTAAATCAGAAGACGCTTTATCTGACAATTACGATATGCATGTACCTGACTTTGGGATTTTTGGGCGTGGTTGTCGGCAATAAGAAAATATCGGAGCTTGAAGATGAAGAAATTGTCTATCAGCGAAATTCAGATATTATGCGCCAAGATCAGGTTTGTGTAGTATCTACGATAGCACGTTATTCATTTGATGGTTTTGAAGATGGGATGCTTAATTCAATAAATTGGGACTACGTCATAATAGATGAAGCATCAATGATTCCGCTTTACCAGATACTTCCACCTCTCTTCAACGAACAAAGTGGCAAAATCTGGATTGCTGGCTCTCTATACTTTAACCGGGGGGGTGGCTAAATATGTTGAGTTATTCATCGACAAGAAAAAGTTTACCGGGAAAAAGATGTTGGATATGTTTTTCGAGCAGGATTCTTATTTTTTGACAGAGGGTAAAAATATGCTTGTTGATGAATTTGGCAAAGACAATTTAATATTACCATGTGGAGTATGTGCAAGATATGAAAAATAATTTAGAAATATTGTATGAAGATAACCATATTATCGTAGTAGTAAAACCCTTTAATATTTTGTCTCAAAGTGATGATACAAAAGATATTGATATGTTAACTTTAATTAAATCTTATTTAAAAGAAAAGTATAATAAACCTGGTAATGTTTATTTAGGTCTTGTTCATAGACTTGATAGACCAACCGGAGGAATAATGGTATTTGCAAAAACTAGTAAGGCAGCGTCAAGACTTAGTGAACAAATAAGATTAAATTTATTTACAAAAAAGTATTTAGCTATAGTAAATGGTTATTTAAGTGAAAAAAGTGGTGTTTTTGAAGATTATATTTTAAAAAAAGAAGACAATTCTAGTATAATATCAAAAGATGGAAAATATGCTAAATTAGAATATGAAGTATTAAAGGAAAAAAATGATTTAAGTTTAGTAAGTATATTATTACATACAGGTAGACATCATCAAATAAGGGTACAGTTTGCTAGTAGAAATCATCCTTTATATGGCGATCAAAGATATGGTAAAGCTTCTAAAAAACAACTTGCTTTGTTTGCTTACTATTTATCATTTAATCATCCAGTTACAAAAGAAAAATTAGAATTTATAAAATATCCAGATAAGGTTGGTATTTGGAAGGAGTTTATATGTTAGAAATTAAAAATGTTAGTAAAAGTTATGGAAGTAAAAAAGCTTTAGATAACGTAAGTTTTAAAGTTAAAAAAGGAAAAATATTTGGTTTTATTGGAGAAAATGGAGCAGGAAAAACGACTTTAATAAAATCAATCGTAGGAATACATGATTTTGATTCTGGAGATATTTTAATTGATGGTATTTCTATTAAAGAAGACCCAACATCATGTAAGAAAAAGATGGCTTATGTACCAGATAATCCTGATATTTACCCTAACTTAAGAGGAATTGATTATCTAAACTTTATTAGTGATATGTATGAAGTAAGTGAGAAAGAAAGAAATACTTTAATAAAAAAATATGCTGATAAATTTTTACTTACATCATCTTTAGGAGATGTTATTAGTTCATATTCTCATGGTATGAAACAAAAACTTGTTATAATAAGTGCTTTAATTCATAAACCAAGTTTAATCATTTTAGATGAACCTTTTGTAGGTTTAGATCCTAAAAGTACAAAAGATGTTAAAGACATAATGAAAGAATTATGTAAAGAAAATGTTACTTTCTTTTTCTCATCACATGTTCTTGAAGTAGTAGAAAAACTTTGTGATGAAGTAGCTATTATTAAAGATGGAAAAATACTTGAGGTTGGTCCTGTTAGTAAAATAAAAGGAAATAAAAATTTAACTGATGCTTTCTTGGAGAAGACTTATGAAGAATAAATTTATAACCATATTAAAAACTACAATTACTAATTCTTTTAAATTAAAAATAACAAGTAAAAGAAAAAAAGCAGGTATGTTAATTTTTATAATTTATATTTTATTTTGTTTTATGTTTACTTTTAAAACTAATTTAGATACTGTTTTTGAAATGTTAAAATCTTTAAATTTAACATCATCTTTTCTAAGCGTTGTAACACTTCTTTCAGGTTTATAGCTGGTGTTTCGATGAAATTTTTTATGGCTGGTG
>OQVL01001370.1_pt1 | contig 14535 bp, 16 predicted proteins | sample 1691501 | NCBI WGS metagenome assembly OQVL01 (sample SAMN03418253, study PRJEB22391) | human gut metagenome | biome: human-gut; feature: organic feature; material: feces | host: Homo sapiens | place: Tanzania | collected 2013-01
TATAAAATTAACCCACAAAATTTTGAGATAGAAATAGACAATGAAGGCAGAGCAAAACTTGATGAGGACTTTACTCAAACGGCATTAGATTTTAAAGAGTGGTGTAAATGTCAAGAATAAATCTTACAAAAGATTTTTATCGCTCCAAAATAGGCTAAAACGATGAGACATTATATCGACATTCCGCAAAGCATCAGCCTTGACGACATAAAGGCAAATAATTTTATCTTATCAAGCAACAGCTACAAACGGCTGATTATGAAAAACGAAAATTACAAACAATTAAGGCATTTGCTGGACAGAAACCTAACAAGACAAGATTTAGGACAAGAAGTAGGTTCTTTTAGTTATATTAAGGATTCCCCTTATCGTTTTATGCGAAGTAAAGCCTTGCAAAGTCATAGCTTTTTACCACAAATCAATCAAGAAACAAGTTTGCCTATCTTGCCACAAAGCTTTACTCATATCAATCTCAAAAAAGGTGATTTGATTATCTCCAAAGACAGCAACATAGGCGAGATTGTGATATTAGACGATGATTATCCAAATACTATGCTCTCAGGCGCACTTTATAAGCTCCCCATTAGTCAAAATAAATTTTATATTTTTGCGCTCATCAAACACGATATGTTTAAACAACAGCTTGATTTTATCGTGCCAAAAGGGGCGACTATCCGCCACGCTAAAACACTCTTTTTGGATTGCAAAATTCCCTTTCCAAATCACAACAAAGAACAAACGATAAATTTTATCGAAACACTGACAAAGTCAATCATCACAAAAGAAAAACTCATCAAAGAACGACACACTCAAATCTTAAACTATATAGAAAAAGAATTATTAGCAAATCAAAAACCAAATAAATTTATTTACACCCTACCAAATATAAACGAGATAAAAGGCTCCACAAGACTTGATACAGGGGTTTATTGCAAAGAATTTAAACGATGGAATTTTATTGTTAAAAATTATAAGTATGGTTCTAAGAATTTGATAGATAGAGGATTTGATTATGCGAGGGGAACTTCTTTGGAAAAAAATTTTCTTGGCACTAGAATTGATAGCAAGGTGTTTATACAAGGTTTTTATGAGCTTTTGATACCGACAAACATTACAGAATATGGCACAATTACAAAAACAAGCTTTATAGGAACAAAAACTAAGCTAAAAACAATAACAAAGGGGGATATAATTTTCGGTGGTGAAGCTACCTTTAAAAGTTGTGTTATTGTCGAGAATATTGACAATATGGCGACAAACTATCACGGAATTAGAATTTTTAATCATAACAATAATCTAGTCGAAAGTATTTTTATCCGTTGTTTTATAGAATTTTGGCGGAATAAAGGTATGATACAGCATATAAGTGTAGGCGGACAAGGCGGACATTGCGCCCCAAGCTATTTTCATTTAATCGAAACTCCACTATTTTCACAAAACAAACAAAATGAAATAGCCTTACTTTATCACAATCCTAATGCAAAACTTTGTCACACAGAGTTAAACCTTGAAAATTTTTCACATAAAGACAAAGCATTTTGCACCCAAGCTGGCATTTATGAGTTAGATAAAAGCATAAAACATTTCAAAAAACTTCTCAATCACGCCATTGATAATATCATCAGCGATAAACCTGTGAATGTGAAATTTGATGATTGAACGAAAAATTCTACACTATTTCAACTTTCTATCAATCAACTTTGTAAATTTTTAAGCGATTTCACACACATTTTATGAAAGGTTTCGCTATAATGTCGTTTTATTTCGCAAAAAAGGGCAAATATGCAAGAGTCAAGTTTCAGTTTTATGTTGTTGCAGTTTAAGGACAAAGTGCCTAATGACGCGCTTTTGCCGCTCAAAGAGAGCTTGGAGAAGGCAAATGAAGCCGCTATGGAAATGCTGGTGTTTGCAAATCTCAAAAACCCCTTGCTCGCGCTCGTGCTTTCGCTGCTTTTGCCCGGTGCTGACAGGATTTACAAGGGCGATATGGTTTTGGGGCTTGCGAAAATCATCTTTCTCATCGCCATTTATGTGAGCGCTGGCGTGATAACAAGCGAGGGCATTGCCGAAAATTTGAGCTTTGCGGCGATTATGCTGTGGTTTGCGTGCTTTTTTTCGGCGTTTGCGTGGGTTGTGGCTGATATTTTTCTCGTGTATCGGGGCGTAAAACGCGACAATCTCGCAAAAATCTTTGAGATTTTACAAGAAACAAAGCAAAAGTAAATTCACGCACGCTTGCCTTTGGGTGAGTTTGCTTGTTTGTCGTTGCAAGCCGTTTTAAAAAACTAAAAAACGGCGTGATAGCCCTTATGGCTAAATTTGCCTTTTCAAAGCCTGAATTTAAGGCTTGAATTCCTTGCTTTTCAAAATACTTGCCGACAAGGTGCTTGCTAAAAATTTTCGCTGATAAAATTTTGCTAAAAAAATACTTGCCGACAAGTTTTTTGCTGATAAAATGCTTGCTAAAAAGTCGTTTGCCGAAAAGGTGCTAGCCAAAATTCAAGCTAAATTTAGCCCAAATGAACGCGAATTTAGCTAAAATTCAAGCCTTAATCGCCTAAATTTTCCTAATCGGCAAGCGTAAAATGGTTTTAAGCTTGCTTGCTTCGCATTTTCTTGGGTCGTTAAGGTAGATTTCGTGGTGAAAGCGCGTGGGGCTAATGTCTTTTTCATAGCCCTTTGCGGCGATAAACTCGCTCATTTTTGCCAAAGTTTCAGGCTCTGCGTCATAAGAACCCAAATGCAAGCACTGCACGCAAAGCCCCTCATCATAGCGAAAAAACTCAGCCCTTTCAAAAGGCAGGGCTTTTTTGCTCGCAGCCTGTGCTTTTGCCCACTCAAAGTGCTGTGGCGTGATGAATTCGGGCAGGCGGATTAGGCTGATGAAAGAAAAGTCCTCTTTGCTCGCATAACCGCCACTTTCAAAGCCACTTTGCCACCAAAAGCCCTCCAAAGGCGGCACGACATACTCGAAAAAGCCAGCGATTTCATAGCCCTTTTTGTGGCTCATTTTGAGCGCGTAAGCAAGTGTGTAGCAAAGCTCCACGCTCGTTTGATACTCGCTGCTCGTGTTTGGATTGCCCTTGCCGCGCACCGCTATGAAGTGCATTTGCGGGACATTGATGAGTGCGGGGGTTGTTTTTGGGGCGTAAAGTTCTTTGAATTCTTTTTTAAAGTCAAAAGGCATCGCTTTTCCTTGAATTTTGATGAAAAATTATAGCAAATTTTAGGACAAAATGCAAACACAAAGCAAATTTTATACTCAAAAAAGCAAAAATTCAAACGAAATGTAAATTTTGCCCTTAAAAAGCGTAAAAAATGAAAACAAAAAAAGCAAAGGGCTTTAAACCCTTTGCTTTAAATTCACGCACTTTGGGAAAATGCGCTTAAATTCAGCTAGCTCAAAGCAGCATTAAGCTACAAGTAAGATAGCCCTGCGATTATCATCAGCACAAGGAAGAAAAGCCCTGTGATGAGCATCAAAATGCCGACAACCTTGCTGATAGCAGCCATAGGGAAGTCAAAGCCCTTGATGAGCAGTGTGTCAAGTTTGCCTGAGCTTTTAAGCCGTGCAAACCATTTGCTGCGCTCGTGTTGCACCTCGCTTTGAGAAAGGCTACCGCTGAATATAACCATATCCATAGGGAAGCGGTCTGCGCGGAAGTGCGTGTTAAAGAAATGCACCGCAAAGATAAAGCCCATCGCAAGCAAGGCTTCATCTGAGTGTATGACTGTGGCTATGTTGAGCCATTCGCCACTGACAAGCGCGCTCGCGCCCACAGGAAACCACAGCATAAGCCCCGTAATGCCTATCATAAACATACCCCAGAACACCGCAAGATAGTCGAATTTCTCCCAGTAAGTCCAGCGGTCAAACTGCGGGCGTTCGCCCTTGCCGAAAAACCACTTGAAATGAGCGGCTAAGTCTTTGAAATCCTGCGTATTTGGCATAAGCCCATCAGGTCCAAAGAAATCTTTAAGCGTCCAGCCATTTTGCACCTTGCAAGCAACGATTTGCCCTATGTGGCTGAAAAAGACGATAAACATTATCACCGCGCTGAAATGGTGAATTTGTGTCGCTACCAAAGGTCCGCCTAAGAAGTCAATCAAACTTTGCGCCCAAGGAGCATCGTAAAACTTTTGTCCAAGCCCTGAGACAGAAAGCCCCAAGAAACTTGCCGCCATAAAGAAGTGCTGTGCCTTTTGGAAAGGCGTGAAGCGCTTAATGTGCGTTTTGTCAGCCGCGCTTTTTTCTTTTGCTGCTTGCCATTCTTTTGGGTGAGTAAGGCGCAAAAGCACCAAGCGAATGCACCACAAAAGCGTATGTATGCCAAAGAACACAAAGACAACGACAACAAGCCCCGCCATAAATTTAAACACCCCATTAAGTGCTGGGAAATTCTCTCCATCGTGATGGTCGGCGTGAGCTATAAATTCAGTGAAATTCGCGTTTGCGCCCTCGTGGCATTTAGCACAAGTGTCGATTTTAGCTTGCCCATAAAGCGTAGAAGCGCGGTTGTCGCTTGGCTGTATGTTGTGCTTGCCGTGGCAGCTTGCACAAGTTGGCAATGCCTCAAAATGCTCGACATTGTTTTTGCTTAAAAGCAAAGCCTTGCCGTGAAAGCTACCCAAAAAGGTTTTGAATTTCTTTTCGTGGCATTTTTCGCAGCTTATCTCGGCGATAGTGCGTGGGTTTGCCGCCATAAATTCAGGCGTTTTGTTATGCACGCCGTGGCAGTCCAAACAATTTGGCAGCTTTTTGCCCTTGTCGTTCGTCAAATCAACATTGATTAAATTCTCAAAAGAAAGCTTGGCTTTTTTAGGCGCGTGAGCTGAATTTGCCAAATTTTCTTGCGCTTTTTCGTGGCATTTAGAGCAATTTAAGCTGATGAGATTTGTGTTTGTGGCTAAATTTGGGTCTATGCCACCCTTTTGCATCGCGTGGCAATCGCTACAAGCAGGAAGTTTCCCAAAAACCATTTCAGCGTGAATGCCGTCTTTATAGTCTGTGATATTTGGCGAGTTGTCCCACTCATCAAGCCCCGCTTTTATGCTTTTGCCGCCATTAAGTATCCAGCCTTCAATGCCCTCAGTGAGGATAAAGGTGTTTGTATATCCTGCACTTTTAGCAAGCAAGCTTATCTCAGCAGGCTCAAAGCTCATTCTGTCCTTGCCGTAGAAAATAATTTTAGCGTTTTTGTCTTTTGGCATAGCCGAACGCCAATTTTTCGCATCGACAAAGACAGAATTTGGTATGTAGCCAATCTCTTTTTTTATCTGCGCATCAATAGTGCCACAGAACAGCGTCTTTTTCCCTTCTAAATCTGCCATCGCATCGCTAACGGTGATGGGCTGAGTGCCTTCAACAGCGGCTATACCAGCAACGCCGTCAGCGATACTTATTGAAACGAATGCAAAGAGTAAAAAGACGAATTTAAGCATTTTTTTCATCTTTTTTCCTTTCACTCAAATTTGAGCCTTATTTACTCTTTCCGTTTGCGATGTCAGTGGCTTGTGTAACATAAACAAGCGCTTCATCGATGATTTTCTTTGAATACGCAGGTCCGTGCACGCCCCAAGAGCCGTCTTTTTCAAGCTTTGTCAAAATGTCCTCAGCTTGTTTAGCAAACATAATGGCACGAGCTTTTGACTCAGTTTTAAGGCTAGTTTTACCCGCCATTTTCTTGTCTAAATCAGCCAGCATTTTCTTCACTTGCGCGTAGCCGTCTTTTACAGGCTTTTGCCAAGCAACGACATCATCGTAAATCTTTTGTTGGTCAGTGTAGTGCAAATCTTTTGGTAAGGTGCTTTGCGCTGCGCTGTGGCAACCGCTCTTGCCCTCTTGCACCAAGTGTCTGTCCTCAAAGCCGCTTCGTCCGCAACTCCACATCAAATCCACGAAATATCGTCCGTTGTCATCACGCGCGATAGTCCAGCCTTTGGTTTTGCGAGCGTCTCTCTCTTTGCCTTTTGGTTGGTTTATCGTTTTTGCAGTTGGGCTGACATTGATTTTCCAAATGTGTGAAGTTCTTGCGTTGTCAAAGCCAGCGTGGTCTGGGAATTGTATAGAGTTAAAGTTCTCACAACTCATCATCGTAGGCATATGGCAAGCAGAGCAGCTTTCTTTGGCGTGAATTCCGCCCTTGTCAAAGAATGTTTGTTGCGTTTGGTGGCAATCGTTGCAATCTTTTTTGAGCTTTGGAATGGTATAGTTGTCTTTCCAGCTGTTCATTGTCGTCTCGTGTGGGTCGTGGCAAGTAGTGCAACGCATACCCTTGTCGTAGTGGGCTGAGTTGTAAAGCTGACTTCCCTCAGTGCCGCAAGACGGACAGCCTGATTTAAAGTAAGTGTTAAACGGCTTGCGTGGGTTTTTGTCCTCATCAGCCTCGCTGTTAGCAAAGCGTTGGTGGCAGCGTTCGCAGTTTGATGGCATACCAGCACCGCGTGCGCCATAAAGGTGTCCGCCAGCTCCGTGGCATTCCTCACAGGTTATACCTTTGTTGATAGTATGTTCTTGGAGTTTCTTTGCGTTGCCAAGTGCTGAAAAGAACTCTTCTTTGCTCTTAAAGTCAAATTTAAAGCTGTGGCAAACCTCGCAGTATGCAGTAGCGGGTTGAAACATTAGCTTGCCGTCTTTTGTAGAGCCGTAGCTGTTTGTTCCCCATACATAGCTGCCTTGACTTCCCTTGCCGCCGAATTCTTCAAGCGTGGTAGGAAAGCCGGGCACATAAGAAGCGATTTTTTTCGCCATCTCAGGTGTGAGATAGTTTGTCCATAAACGGCTAAATTGATTTGACCCAGCGTGAACCGTGCCTGTGCCGTCTTTGAGCTTACCGCCTTGCACGTGGTAAGTGCCACGCACTAGGTATTTATCGATAAAGCCGTATTTGGTGCGTGGAGTTCCAAGCACGAAAACAACATCTTCTGCGCTAATGCCCTTTGGCAAGATAGAGCTATCTTTTGAGCCATACATAGGCGCGTTCAAATCGCCATTTGGTGCTTCGCTTACCTCGTGTGGGAAACGCACATTTATGGTGTGGCGTGAGCGAGACCAGCTTGCATATTGCGCGGGGTGGCATTCGCCGCATTTTTTAGCACCTACAAATTTGTTTGGATAGTCCAAAATCGACTCTGAAAACAAGCGGTAGGTAACAGATGCGTGTTCTAGCCCTAGCTCTTTGGCAGCTTTGGGACCATTGTTTATGTTGATAAACTCTTCTTGTCTGTTGCTCTCAGTGAGTTTGCCAACCATTCTACCCTCTTTTTCATATTTGTAAAGGGGGTGGTTTTTGCGTATATACGCCCAGTAGTCCTTGTCTTGCTCGACATAGTCGCTCAAAACTCTCGGTTTTACGCCATCTTCGATAAATGGCTTTTTCGCGTTTGTAGCGGGTGCAGCCCAAAGCGCCACACCCATACAGGCACTTAAAGTGAGTAGGATAACTCGTTTCATTTTTGCTCCTTAGTGTGAGTTTAATTTTCGTTGATTATAATACTTTTTCCTTAAACTAATCTTAAATTTTTAAATTTCAAGCAAATTTTTAAACAAAAATTTATAGGCTTAAATAAGACTTTGTTTGTCATTTTAAGGGAGATAGCGAAAATTTAGTAGTGCTAGACTACTTAGTGCGTTGCGGAGTCAGTCAAGAAGGCAGCAATTTGCAAGGATACAATTTCTTGATCTTAAAAATGCTCAACAATCGTATCTCCGATGATAGTGAAGGGGACGATGTTGTAGAAATTACCGGAACGTTGGTCGATGATGGAGCTTCAGCCGATTATAGCCGTTTGAGCATCACTACTTCGCCGGTTAATTATATGTTTATGTTGCGCCGCTTATGCAAAGCTGTATCTAATCCGGATTTTTCTGAAGCTGAGTTGCAAAGGGCTCGCGAGCAAACTTTAAATCGCATGGGGGAAGGGGGCGGCACTTCCGATCAGCTCTATGATATTTTTTTAAGCTGTTTTTACAGATTGCATCCTTATAAACGTTCCCCACAAGTAGTACCAGTTATTCTAAAAAGGGCTACGGCGGCTGACGTCAGCGCTTACTTTAAAAACAACTTTACTCCTGTTGTGGTTCCGCAGGGCAGGCTTGATTTAAAAGACGCACCAAAGAGTGAACAGATGGAATATGATACCGCCATCCTGAAGAATTGTGGTATCTCTGAAGAGGATGTTAAAAAATATTTTAAAGGGGAGGCATAATTCATGGACAGAGCGGGAAATGAAAAACTTAATGTAATGGGATTACAGATCCCGGTAGCAGCAAATACAACAATTACAGAGGCTTGTATGGTAGCAATTAATTCCGACGGATACGCAGTGGAGGCTTCAAAAACCGAAGGTATTAAGGTGGCAGGATGCGCAATGAGATATACAGAGAACGCAGGTGCAGACGGAGAGGAAATGGTTCCGGTAAGAAGAGGGGCTTTCGTCTGGAACAATGACGGATCAATCGAGAACACAGATATCTTGAAGGATTGTTATGTATCAGATGCACAGACAGTAACCATCACCGCAGCAGGTTCCAGCAAAGCAGGAGTGATCCTTGCTGTTGAGGACGATGGTGTCACAGTAGAAATGTTATAGGAGGAAAAGAAATGTTTGTAAACCAGGCAAATTTGAGAGGGCTTAATGTAACGTTTTCAACCGCTTACAATAAAGCCTTTGACGGAGTAAAGACCAATTATGAGAAAATTGCAACAACTGTTCCAAGTACAACGGCAGAGACCGACTATAAATGGCTCGGTCAGCTGCCACAGATGAAAGAATGGGTTGGAGAAAGGGAAATCCAGAAGATGGCTGCGTACGGATACAGCATCAAGAACAAAAAGTTTGAGATGACTGTTTCTGTTCCGAGAGATGATATTGAGGATGATCAGTACGGAGTATATACTCCATTATTTTCTAACATGGGAGAAGCAGCCGCAGAACATCCGGACACCCTTGTATTTGAGACAATGAAGAAAGGATTCACAGAAAAATGCTATGATGGAAAGCCATTCTTCGCAACAGATCATCCGTCAGGAGAAGGTGGAAAGACACCAACAAGCAATATGTCACACTTGAAACTTTCTACAGATTCTTATGAGGCAGCACGTACTGCAATCATGAGTGTAACTGGAGACAAGGGAAAGAGTCTCAATCTGGTTCCTGATCTTCTTGTGGTAGCGCCTGCAAATGAGAAAATGGCAAGATTGATCCTCAAAGCAGACCAGATTGAAGGAACAACCAATGTATATAAGGATACAGCGGAATTATTGGTTGCGACTGAACTTGCAGACAAACCGGATGCATGGTTTCTCTTATGTACCAATAAATTCCTGAAGCCGTTCATCTTCCAGAAGAGAAAACCAGTGGAACTGACGGCTTTAACAAGGAATAATGATGAAAACGTGTTCATGAGGGATGAGTTTGTCTGGGGAGCTGATGGACGTTCTAATGCAGGGTATGGTTTCTGGCAGATGGCATATGGATCGGATGGAACTGCTCGGGGATAGGATGGTGAGATAGGTGGCATATTGTACCGTTGGTGAAGTGCTTGATATGTTGAAAGCAGATATGATGAATGTCATCATTGGAGATGATTATATCGAAGATGAACAGGAGAGAATCAAGGTAATTACTCCATTAGCAGAACAGGCTGTTGGCGATGCTGAAGCTGAAATTGATGGATACTTGGCAAAACGGTACAAAGTGCCATTTGTAAAAACTCCGCAGGTCATCAATAAATTTGCGAAAGATATTGCCCTATATAATTTGGTATCCAGGAAGGGCATTGATGAGTCAGAAAGAGAGAAAACATATCTGACAAGATATAATTCAGCAATCACCTTTTTGACGAAGGTCGCAGAGGGAAAGATAGACATTGGGGTTTCCGAAAAAAGCATAGAGGATGCTGCAAAGAATGGATTTTCCATGAAGAACGCAAAACGCCTGTTCACTAGAGAAAGCATGAGAGGTTGGTGAGAGTATGTCTTCTATATCAGTAAGACTGGAAGAAGATACAGATCAATTGCTTGAACGCCTAAAAAATATTCAAAATGTGGACAAGGCAGGAATTATGAATGCCATAGCAGAGGGACTTAGAACGTCTACAGAAGAACGGTTTCAATCACAGGAGACGCCGGAAGGAGTTAAGTGGAAGGAGTCTCACAGGGCAAGAGAAAAAGGTGGAAAAACATTGATCCGTACATCCGATCTTCGAACATCTATTAAAACAGAAGCCGATAGTACGGGGCTTGCAATAGGAACAAATTTAATTTATGCGGCTACCCATCAGTTTGGAGATGAAAGAACTATCCGGGCAAAAAATGGGAAATATTTAAAGTTTAAAATTGGAAATAAATTTGTGAGTAAGCAGTCTGTCAGAGTGAACATCCCGGCAAGACCATTTTTAGGAATTAGTGAAAAGGACGATGAAGAAATCAGAGAGATTTTGGAAGACGTTGTTAGGGAGAACTGATGAAAAAGGAAAGAGATTTTATCGTGGAAAAGTTGCAGGAAGCGGGAGTTCATGGAAAAATTCACGATTCACTTAAAAGTTTAAAAAATTGCAACGAAGTCCATGTGGGGGCGGTACTTCGATCAGGAGAGCGGGTTTCTCGTTCCAAGTCAAAAAAAATATATGAAGACCAAGCAGGGCTAAGGATTACGAGAAAAAAGCTATTTGAACGGATTACGGTTCTCCATGTGGTGATTGGTGAGTATAACGAGGAAAAAGTAGAAAATATTTTCACGAAATTTTTAAAAATAATGTCAAAAGGAGTAGAGGTGGATGGAAACTGGGTGGAAATGGAAATCGGTGAGGTAGATTGGGTTCAGGGGGAAGATACCATATTAAAAAGTAAAATGGCAGTGGAATTTGATATGACATTGACCGGCGGCGTATATGTAGACGTTCCAATGAAAAAAATTAGCGCGAATTATGATTATACAGTTAAAAAGGTAGGCGATTAAAGTGGAGAATGAAAAATACATTACAATTGAGGAACTGAAGGAAGTAAAGAATACCTCGGATACAGTATTTGAGGGAATAAAAGCAGTTTCCGGATGGAGAAATGGAAAAATGGTAACAGAGCAGGAATATGATGCTGCGGAAAAAACATTTTTAAACGCTCCAATGAGTGGAAAGGATGATAAACATGTTTAGTTCAGTAAATGTCAACGTAGAAGATGGAAATCTTGGACGTAGTACAGTGGAGGGACGCGGTGTACAGGTAACAATCGGTGTATCAAATGTGAAAAGCACAGTTCCATTATTGATTACAAATACGATGAAACCAGATGCCATTAAAGAAAAATTAGGATATACACCTCTTGCAGATGCATGTATGGATGCAGCAGAAAACGGTTTGAAAGAGAATTATGCCATTCCGGTTACCGCAAATGTTCAGGGAATAGTGGGAAAAATCACACACTCCGGGGATGGCGCAGGTTCAATTTCAGTGGAAGGAAATCCAAATAATGTATATCAGGTAATCGTAGAGATTACCGAAACAGGGGATTTGAACAACGGTATGTTTCGATATTCCATTGATGGAGGAAATACTTTTTCGATGGAACAGATGATACCAATGACGGGTACATATGAATTGTCAAAGACGGGTCTGGTACTTAAATTTTCGGAGTCTGTTGAATTTAAAGAGGGAGATGCGTATTCCTTTGGAACGACAGAGCCGGTATTGAATAATCAAAGTGTGCTACAGGCAGTGGAAAGTTTAAAAAACAGTAATATCTCGTTTGAACTTGTACACATTGTTGGGACATCTGGAAAGGCATTGTGGGCTGCTTTACAGCAGGAAGCGGTGGAATTTCTTAATATCTATAAAAAACCGGTAATTTTCGTAGTCGAAGGAAGAGAAAAAAGGGAAGAGGAAACTTTAGACGAATATCTGATAGCTATGAAAGAGGAACGGCGTGGGATCAGCAGCATTTATATCTGTGTTTCTTTATCCTATGGAATTTATATAGGAAATGACATGTCTACAAGGATAACCAATATGGCTGGAGTCATATGTGGGTTATTTGGGCGGGCAAAGGAAAGCCTTTCAATTGGATGCGTAAAAGATTTCCCGATAAGCTCTGCAAAATTGCTGAAATTGATTCCGGAAGGTATAAGCGAGTATACAGAAAAACTGGATGAGATGGGGTATACCGTGTTCCGGCAGTATACAGGTCTGGAAAATTATTATGTTTCAAATGCAAATACACTTGCCACGGATAACAGTGATTTTCCATATGTTGAAAATGTCAGAGTACTAAACCGTATTGTCAGGGAAGTTACAAAAAGGGCAACTGAAAACATTCAGCAGGAGATTGATCCAGAAGAAATTGAGACCAGTGTAAAAGGTATTGAGAGTGAATTAAATATCGCAATGGATGACTGTAAGGATGATAAGATTATTAGTTCTGGTGAGGTTACGATTGACACGGAAAATACCAATATTCTTGTGGATGAGACATTGAGTGTAAATGCAGAGTGGGTTCCGATGGGGACATCACGCATATTTAACATTAATTTTGCGGTGAAAAATCCCTATGGATCACCCAGTGCAGAATAGGGGGCAAATAAATGGCGAAAAACAAATTAATTAATGGAAGGGCATACGACTGGAATAGTATTGATATTGCTGTTCCTGGAATGCAGAATATTGAGATTACAGATATATCTTATGGCAGTAAACAGGAAGAAGAGACTGTTTATGGAAAAGGCGGAGATCCGAGAGGGTATGGAACGGGAAATCACAGTTCAGATGTGACGGTATCCATGTCAAGGGAAGACTTCAATGAATATTGCCGGGTGCTTAAGAAAAATGGTGTAAAAAGACTGTTCAATTATGTTATTCCAAAGATTACAGTTAGTTTTGCAAATGAAGAAGAGAAAACGACAACGGATATTATAAATAAAGTCAAGTTTTCAGAGACTTCATTTAAAGCAGCTCAGGGTGATAAGACATTGAAAGTTGAGTTAAAAGGAACAGCTTATGGTGGTGTTAAATACAACGGACTTCGGGCGTAAAATTTAATGATAGAAATTGGAGGATTATTATGGAGAATTTAAATAAGGATATTAAAACACCATTCGGTGATCAGAACATGAATTTATCAGCAGCGGATGAGAATTTAGAAACAGAATCAAAGATACAGGAGCCGAAAACGGGAGAGGATTTGGTTAAAAGCTTAAGAGAAAAATACAAAACAACCGGTGGCAAGGCTTATGAGGTAAAGGTTTCTTTTAATGAAGATGACGATGAAGAAAAAACGTATGACTTCATTTTTAAGAGACCCAATACAGCTTCGTATGACAGATATGTGAAAACTTCTGCAGCATCAACAAGTAAGGCATTAAAAATGTTTCTGTTAGACAATATATGTCTGGAGCAGGAGAAAGATCTGGAAGAAGCATTGGAAGAATATCCGGCTATGTCAATTGGTATCGGCGAAAAGCTTCTTAATATGCTTGGTCTTAGCAAGGATACACAGGTAAAAAAGCTGTAGATGAATGTAAGCAAAAAATAAGTGCAAATGAGATCGAAATGGGGAAGATATTTATTTGTAAGTATCTTCCCGGTCATCTTATTCCAAAAAAAATTGATGAACTTGAATTTGATGAATTTTTTAAACTGATTGCAATGGCGGAAATATCACGGGAAATGATGATCAGGGATTTGGAAGAGGCTGTTAATCATGGGGTTGCAGCTATATTTCCAGATGCAGAATAGAGAGGGGGAGTATATATGGGAATGGATTCAGTATATCGTCTCTCTGTTGTATTAGGACTTGTGGATAATATGTCTAATGGTCTATCAAATGTGACGAATAATGTTACTGCCAGTACAAAATCTATTAATGAAGCATTCGGAACGGTGCAGAAGGCAGGGGCAGCCCTCACTGGAGTAGGAGCGGGCATCCTGGGAGCAGGAATTGCGACTGTAAAATCCACATTTGACACTCAGGATGCGCTTGGAGAGCTTTCGTCATTAGGAGTAACAGATCTGAAAGCTGTGGAAAATGCGGCAAAGAGTTTTTCTGATACATGGGCAGGCACAACAAAAAGTGACTTCATTACAGCGGCATATGATATCAAATCCGGTATTGCATCGCTTACGGATGAAGGTGTGGCACAGTTTACCGAATTGGCAGCGCTTACTGGTAAGGCTACAAAGTCGACTACAGAGGAAATGGGTTCTTTATTTGCTACAGGTTATGGCATTTATAAGGGTGCATATGAAGACATGTCAGATATGGATTTTGGGGAAATGTTTTCAGCAGGAATATCAACGGCGGTAAAAAATTATAAGACAGCCGGTTCTGAAATGGCTAGTGCAATCTCTGTACTTGGTGCTACAGCAACTAATAATAAGATATCAATGGAAGAGCAGCTTGCTATTTTAGGACAGTTGCAGACCACAATGAGTGGTTCTGAAGCAGCTACGAAGTATAAAGCATTTTTAAATGCTGCGACATCTGCGGGAGATAAATTAAAGTTATCATTTGTAGATACAAATAATCAGTTGCTTAGTACACCAG
>OQVL01001374.1_pt1 | contig 14518 bp, 16 predicted proteins | sample 1691501 | NCBI WGS metagenome assembly OQVL01 (sample SAMN03418253, study PRJEB22391) | human gut metagenome | biome: human-gut; feature: organic feature; material: feces | host: Homo sapiens | place: Tanzania | collected 2013-01
GCCAGGTGACCGGCTCACCTTTTTCGTTCTGCTCATTACAGAAAAAATAACGTTCACCACCGACCTCTGTCAGATCGATTTCCCAGAGCACCACCTGGGCTGACTGAGTGAGGCGTGTCGTCTCATGATGTGTTTCCTGTGGAATATCCTGCATCAGAGCCTCCTATGCCACGACCTGTTCAAAATCTGCCGTTATGGTTACCCACAGCGCCCCCACGCTTGCCGACCATTTACGACAAACCACCCTGATCGGCTTCCAGTCATAAGGTGGCGTCCACTGAAATGCGCGGACGCCACCGTGCCGTTCCAGAAAGGCTTTTAAAGATGGGTGTTCACATTTACGAACACGTATCGTCACGCTGTAAGTCGACAACTGGTTATTCAGTCCCGCCGCACGACGCTGTTCATAACCATCGCCCAGCTTCACTGTCACCACTTTCGGCTCTGATACCACATTCATATCCGGGCGCACTTTCCAGTGAAACGTCTCCATTACCGATATGCTCCACTTAACCGACCACCATCACGGGCCTGCTGTTGCATAAAGTCCGCTGCCGCTTTTTTCCCAAGGTCATAAACCACCTTCAGGGCAGCCGGACCTATCTGCCCGTTCGTGCCATCGTTATTGATCTCGATGTTGTACTGCGGGGCAAACATCGCCATACCTGAACCACCAATATCCGCCACAACCCCCAGCTTACCGTCAGCACCACGACGCAGAGGCAGAATGGCTTCAGGTCCCGCTTCCCCCATCACACCCGCGCCTTTTGCAAAAGCAAAAAACGTCGGACGGTTAACCACCGTGCCACTGTAACGACTCAAATCAGCAGACTGATAAATCCCCCCATTGGCATTCAGGGAAAGGCTGCTGAGATCAAATCCCAGTACACTGCCAATCCCTTTTATCGATTTCATCATGGTTGCCTGCGCCAGGATTTTCGCCATATCTGACAGCACAGAAGAGGTGAAGGATTTGAAATTGAGTTTGCCGGTAGTGACAAAAGTTGCCAGGCCATTTCCCATGTTGCTGAAGGCTGACGAGAACACCTGTTCTGCTGTTCCTGCCGTATTATCTGCATCCACGGTAAAATCCTGAAATGCACGCAGGACTCCGTTTTTCCAGTTACCCTGCACAACTTCAAGCTGTTGCCAGTAACGGCGATTCTCATTCAGTTGTCGGTTCAGGCTCTCCGTCAGCGCCTGCTCGGCCTTTCTGTAGTCATCCGTGTTATATGTCCCTTTCTGCTCACTATCCCGCCTCAACTGCTCCAGCTGTTGCTGGTATTTCTGGCGAAGACTCAGTTGTACCTGATATCGCTGCCGCTGCTGATCACCCATACCCACCGTGGCGATATCCAGGTCATGTTGCTGACGCTGAGCGCGCTCTTCTTCAGCCAGTTGACTGGTCAGCTGAATTGTTTTTTTCTTCAGATCGTTGAGTGCCGTCTGTTTCTGAAGCTCCTGCTGTTTTACATCCAGCAGCGTCAGTGCCTGAATCAGTTCATCTTTACGGGCCAGCACACTCTTTTCATCTGCCGTCAGTTTTTTCCCGTCCAGGTCGCTGATGCGCTGCTGCAGAGCCAGAAGCTGTTTATGCGCTTCTGTCATCCTTTCCGTGGCAATGCCTGCTGACTGTCTGGCAGCAGCAATCTGTCCTTCCACCTGTGCCTGTTGCTGACTGTACTGCAGCAATAACCGGGTGGCCTCATCATTACGGGTTTCGCGTGTTTTTTTCTTACCGGATGCCAGGGCTTTCTCGTAACGTTCATTTTCACGTTGTATCGCCGCATCCCTGACAGCCTGATCGGCGTACTGCATGGCATTAATACGCGCAATTTCACGCTGATGTCGTGCTGCTTCCGTTTCATTCATCCGGTTCAGTGCAGCATTTTCAGCATTACGGCGTTTCTGTTGCTCCTGATAATTCCGCTCTGCCTGCTCTTTTGCATCCTGCAAATCCTTCTGGCGTTTTTTCTCCTGAAGCTCGTTAAGACGCTGCTGATCGTATTCAACCTGAGAAGATGATGCCGTCCAGGGGAGTCTTTTCGCCCGCGACACTTTCTCCTGTAAAGCGGAAATCTGTTCATCCAGCGAGTCTTCACGACCAATATTCATGGCCGCATCCCAGAAACGACTCCATAAATCAGACAGATACTTCAGCGTACTGCCCAGCGCATTGAGGTTATTATCAATATCCGCAGTACGCCGACCGGTTTCCTCTGCCAGTGCAGACATGGCTATCCGTGCAGCATCACTGGACCGTCCCTGATCCCCAAGGACACGTATCTGCTCAAGCTGAGTGGCAGTAAGAAAATGCAGCTCATTGTCCAGAGCCTTCGCGGCATTTACAGGATCATCCTTCAGCCGCTTAAACTGATTTATGGTATCGCTGACCGACTGGCCAACCGATCGCTCCATCTGTGCGGCAGCTCTCGCCACCATACCGATATCGTTTCCACGAAATGCACCACTCCCCACCACCTGAGCCAGCGCACCGGCTGCAGCATGTTGCGTGATACCATTCCCGGAAATAGCACGACTGAGCGTCCACAGCTGCCCGGCAGTGACTCCGGCATAATGCCCCGTCAGCGACAACTGGCGGTTAAATTCTTCCCCCTCCTTCTGACCGTCATACCAGGCTTTACCCAGACCATAGACGGCCGCGGCAATACCGCCAATAACCCCGCCCAGCATCATGCCTTTCGGTGACATCAGTGTGTCTATCCATCCGGCACGGTTAGCCAGCGTTATCCCGGATCCCCTCAGCGCCCCTAAATTGCCGCGGGCCAGTTCACCTATCAGAACGCCTATCTCCTGGCGGGCCGCTGCACTTTTCAGACCCAGCGAATGCGTGGCTTTTCCTGCCTGCTCCATTTTGCGGATATACACTTCTGCAGCACTGCTTACCCCCAGCTGGGCAGCCTTAGCACGAAGCAACTCAGAAGAAGAAAGATTCTGGCGGGTTGCCTGCTCTTTAAGCTGACGGATAAACGCCACTTTCTGTCGGGTAGCCTCTGCCTCAGCCTGCGTAAGAACACGGGTTTTCGCCGTAACCTCAGAAATCAGCGCCAGATAATCCTGCTGACCAATCCCGCCACTGTTTCTGGCCTGTCGGATCTGCTGCTGAATACGCTGTAATTCCTGCAGCCCCGCACTGGCCTGTTTCACACTGTCAATCTGACGATAAAACGCGGCAGCCGCTTTATCCTGAGCCTCCGCCAGAGCCATGGCCTGCGCCTGTTCCTCGCGCATTTTCTGGCTCAGTGCCTCCATACGCTGGCGGGTTTGCTCCACCTCGCGGGCCATGCGTTCATGAGCCTGTGCGCTCTTCTCCACCGTCTGCGCATGGACGGATGCGGCTGTTGCAGCCGAAGAAGCCGCCTGCATTGTCTGCCGGGCGGCCTGAGTCTGACGCTCCATAAAACGCTGCATACGGGCAGAAGACCGTTCTGCATCGCTGGCTGCACCATTCAGAAGGTTTTTGATACGGGGAATTTCATTTTTAAACTCTGCCGCATCAATCCCCAAATCAATGACCAGGTTGGCTATCTGGTCCATAACGCACACCTCCGGAAATACCTTCCCCAAGATGCATCAGTTCTTCGTCCGTTCGCTCCGGTATCCCGTTCTCTTCCGGTAAAAGGCTGAAATCAGCCACCGCAGCATCACTGCTACCGGACACCATTCTCACGATCAATGCCTTCAGCGAGGCAAACTGCGCATCCATCCACACATCACTGAAGCTCTGCATCCGGAAATAATCGCCCCACTCACCAAGCTCAGTGGCCGACATTTCCGACAGCATCCGCCGCCAGTCTGCCCGCCGGAACTCCCGGGCAAGCCGCATGACAAACTGCATTTCCCGCGTCAGGACTTTTCCGGCGTCAGCACCTCATGCTCCAAATCCCCGGCATTCTCAATGGCTCCCATACCGCTCAGCGACAGAACCATCTCCGCCCCCGCTCCCAGGGCATCATACGACCATGTTGTAATAACGGATGCGCAAAGCGTCTCAACATCCTGAGACTGTTCCGCATTCCACAGTGAGCGGGAAACCAGCCAGGCATTGATATCCATCCCCATCCGCAGAAAAGCAATCTGTCGTTCAGCCTCCGGCAGTTCTCCCTCTTCGGCATCAAACTTTGCCGTTCGCTGCTGAACAAACGCCAGATATTCAATTCTCTGCAGCCCGGACAGCTCACTGAGCACCACGGACTGCTTTTCATAATTAAACGTGCCCTGTTTCAGAAACATCATGTTCTCCACCTGCAAAAAAGCCCCGGATAACCGGGGCAAATGATGAGTATCGTCCTGTTAACCTGCGGCGCTGACAGCCACCGCAGCCACTGCCACAAAATCGCCGTCAGAAGTCATGCCCACAATGCTGACACTGCCCTGCTTCACGCCTTTCACCGTGGCCACAAGCCCGTTCAGGGTCACCGTGGCAGTCTGTGGATCTGTCGAATGCACACTGATCGCTTTGTCACTGGCTCCGTCAGGTTTTACTGTAAAGGTCAGCGTGGTGGTTGCTCCCACTTTTACACTGGCAGATGCCGGTGCCACCGTCAGCCCGGTAACGCCCACGGTTTCAGTGCCTTCTTCTGCCAGATACGGACGCCCCACACCGCTGATTTTCACTGTGCGGGTCATCACGTCTTTTGAGGCAATGGTTTTACCCAGTGAGCTCAGCCAGCCACGGAAAACATCAACAGTGCCGTTGGGATATTTGATACGAAACGCGCAGACTTCACCGGAGTCGAACAACTGAACCAGTTTTTTCTGCCCGCTGTCACCCGGACGCCAGGCCAGCGTCGCCGAAGTATCACCGACGGATTTCTGCCCCTGGGTTGTCGTTTTCCAGTCTGCATCTTCATCATCGAGATAAGTGTCATCTTCTGCATCAGCGGTCATTTCGCCAGGTTGCAGATCCTTCACCATCGCAAGACGCAGCCAGTCAGTGTCCGATAAAGGGTTCGCAAACGCATCGCCCTTGCCGGTGTACATCCAGAACGTCGTTCCCGCACCTTTCGTTTTTGCCAGTGGATTTGGTGTGGTCATTGCCACCTCCTTTAATTCGTGTACGTGATCTGGTACGTGATTTCCGCCATCGCCCAGGTGGCCATCTCATTATCACGTTGATAGTTAAAACCGAGTGGGATCAGGGTGTCGATGAGTCCGGAAAGTGCCGGTACATCATTCAGGGCCGGGAAAATGGTGCTCTCCATCCACATATCCAGCTCTGAATCCGGTGCCTGTGCCCGGATGAAGACAGCAATATGCAGAACAGCCTGCCAGTCATCTTCATCCGTCATTTTTCCGGTGTACTGAGCATCACTCAGCCACACCGCCACGGCAGGCAGTTCCTGCGCATCAATAAATGCCGGAAGCCCGTCAAAAAATGTGGCGCTGTCTCCACACTGTTCCCGAAGGCGTGCCAGTACGGCCTGGCGGATTTGTGTATGTCGGTTCATCGGGTCAGCCATAACCTCAGTTGTTGTTTCAGTGCATACCCCAGCTGTTTCGGCATTTCCGCAGCAATGATGCGATCGCGGGCATCTTCAAATGCCTGTGTCAGCGGTCCGGACAGCGGGATTTTCACCACATCAATGGGGTAACGATTTTTGCCATCAATACGCCGCATCACATGCCAGCGACCATTCGCCAGTTGCTGAATAAACGCATCCCGGAAAAGATATTTACCCACCTTCAGCACACTGCCACGGTACTGCAGTTTTCCACCACGCCGGGCCAGTCTGACCCGGGCTGTCCCCAGCTTAATAGCGGGCAGATTGCCCCGGTTAACGCGGATCCTGGCCGTCATTTTTCCTGACGGACTGGCTTTAAACACCCGGACACGCTGACGTACCAGTTTCAGGGGGATCCCTTTCACCTGGTTATCTCCCGCAACGGTATTCCCGGCAACCTGCCGGGTGGCAACCGAGACCGCTTTCTGTGCCACACGGTTTATCGCCCATGCGCTGGCCTGTGGCACCATACGGGTATCAAGGCTGTTCAGATTGCGGATGGCATTCTCAAGCCCCTTCATCCCACACCTCTTTACTCAATAAAGATCATTGGCTTACCGTTAAAGCGTTCATGCCGTGTGACCGTCCATTGTTGTCCGTCATAAACAACGCGATCCCCGCGCCGTGGGCGGTATCCCGAAGAAAACACCACCAGAGAGACCGCAGGTCCGGACAGAGCATTCAGCTCTGCCAGTGTTTCTCCCGGGATCACAGTCATATCGACATCATTAATCGAGGCTGTCTTTCCCATCTTTCTGACCGTGATCGCATCCATACGCGCTGCCAGCCGGGAAAAGGGATCAGACATTGAGTTTTACCGGCACTTCTTCTGCACTGGTTCCGGCATCTGCCCAGACAACCCCGACCAGCGGATCAGAGCCGCTGTTAGTCAGCTGAACTTTTCCGGACTTCAGATAAACCTTCTTACCCGTTTTCATGTCATCCGTTTTCAGCTTAGGCAGCATAAACACACCTTCGGTCATACCGTCGCCTGTTTCACCCTGTGGAATATCGGTCAGCGCCACCGCAAAAACATCACCCACCTGCACCAGATCTCCGCTGCTGATGGCTGCACTGGCAACAATCGCCACCGTTTTTCCTTCTTCTACAAAATTCTTTGCCATAACTGTCTCCGCACAGCCCCGTTCAGGGGCTGATTTCAGGTACAAAAAAAGCCCTTACGGGCCATCAGAGTTGTTGTCTGCGACGTTTACGCCGTACATTTCACCAGACCGCGGTGATCAACTGGCGCGACACCGGCGTCAATACGCACTTTCGTTGTCACGCCATCCACACTGAAGCCCTCCATCTGATCAATATATGGCGTATCCACACCGTTGAGATAAGCCACTTCAATCGTATCGGAGCCTTTTGACGCAGCCAGGTAGAAGGTGGTCTGGCTGTTATCATCAAGACGAGGCTCTGCAATAACGGTCGCAAAATCTTTCACCGGGTTAATAATACCGGCGTTAATGTCAGCCCCCTTGACACTTGAGGAGCGAATGACCTGGTTAGCAACAGACTCCATCGCCGTCGGTACCAGTACGAACGCAGGACGAATATTCAGATGACGCTCCCCCTCTTTCTGAACGCGCATCAACTGGCGGGCTTTATCCAGCGATGCCACGTCCATTGCAGCGCTCTCCAGTACGTTTGCATGTTTCGCTTTATCGAACAGACTTACATTATCTGTGGAGATTTTCGGGTTAGACGTCAGAATGGCATAAACCAGATCGGCAATAGTGGATTTCGCCGCACGGCCCAGTTTCATCGGGACATCGGTCAGCATATTCAGATCATCATTGATAATGGCCTGACGGGTGATACTGAACAGCTCGCCATAGGTCGCCAGTGCAATAGTGGCCTGTTTATCTCCGGTGGTGACGTATTTATATTCCGCCCCTTCACGCACCTGACGCAGAGCACTGAAGCCACCCATACCCACACGATGGGCAATTTTAAAATCAGACAACTGACCTTTCCGCGTCCACTGTTCATAGGTTTCAGGGGCATCTTCCCAGCCCTGCAGAATGGCTTTGTTCGCAACATCCAGCAGAATATTACCGAAGTCAGACGTACTGTGTGTGAACGCCGCACCGACCATCTGCATCGGGTTATAACTGGAAACCCCAATACCCCGTTCAGTCAGTGACATACGGGCATATTCACGCAGGGTCATCCCGTTGTAGACATTATCACGTTCGGTTTTTTCAAATCCGGCACGCGCCATCAGCGCCTGGCGGATCCCGTCCCCCACAAAATTACCGTTACCGGCATAAATATGAGCCGGGGTATTTTTATTGGATGGCGTGGACTCGCGCCCCATCTCGTTCAACAGCTTTTCGCGGGCCTGCTCCAGCGAACATTCAGGATCGGCAAGACACTGAGCCTGCAGCGTCTGATAACGCCCGCCAAACATGGCAAACAGATCATTAATACCGTTTACACGCGCTTTTTGCTCTGCCAGTACCTGCGCACGGATACTGTTTTCATCCACCACGGGTGCTGCTGCCTGCACTGGCGTCCGGGAGGCTGCAGGTTCATCATCCTGTACGCGTGGAGCACTGTTGCGTGGCGGAGTAATCATGTTTCGAATGGATTCCGGCATCTTTTTAAATTCCTCTGTACGTTTTGACTGAATACATGCCATTGCCTTAACGGCTGGCGTCACCTGGTCAGCAAATCCATGAGCCAGACATTCGGCTCCGGACATCCAGGTCTCATCCGCCAGCATGGCAGCAATTTCATCGGTGGTTTTCCCGGTTTTCTGTGCATAAGCGGGTAACAGAACCGCCTCAACCTTATCGAGCAGGTCGGCATAGGTGCGCATGTCCTCCGCATCACCGCCCGTAAAGCCAAATGGTTTATGAATCATCATGAAGGTGTTTTCCGGCATAATGACCGGGTTTCCCACCATCGCAATGACCGACGCCATTGACGCCGCCACACCGTCGACATAAACGGTAATGGACGCACCATGTGTTTTCAGCGCATTAAAAATGGCGATGCCTTCAAAGACATCGCCACCCGGTGAATTAATATGGAGATTAATGTGGGTGATATCGCCCAGTGCATTCAGATCACTGATAAACTGCTTCGCTGTAACACCCCAGAAACCAATCTCGTCATAAATATAAATATCCGCGTCACTCTGGTGACCAGCCTGCATCCTGAACCAGGAATTATTCTTCGGACTGGTCGTCGGTGTGCTGCGGCTCCTGTCGTTTCGTTGCGGCACTGCTGCCTCCTTTATCACTGGCCGGATCGGTATCAAATACCAGATCCAGCTTGCGGTTTTCATCAATTTCGGCCTTGCGCCGACGTTTGACATCATCCGGATTACGACCACCAGCACGTACCCAGTCTGATTCTGTCGCCGCTCCACCACGAATCTGGATTTTCCAGGCCTCAGCCTCCTTAACAGGGTCAATCCACGGCATCACCGGTCCGGAATACACCGCGGTATACAGTGAAGAACGGTCAAGATCGCGGGGTAGCCTGATAACACCGGATGCCACAGCCTGTTTCAGCCAGGCACGATACATCGGACGGGTGACGGCACCAATAAACCAGTCCTGCAGGATCAGGTAGCCATCAGTGGATTCAACCAGCTCCTGACGCTGGGCGCTGTAAGTGCCGTTATAGTTGCGCGCTGTACTGGAAAAACTCAGACGACTGCCCGCCGCCACGGCACGCAACTGACCATTACGAAAAGTTTCAAGATTAGGATTGGGGCGATCCGACTTCACCATTCCAATTTCTTCGCCGGGTTTCAGATCGTCGTAAATAATGCCTGGCTGAATGGTAAGCTCGCGTTCCTTATCCTTGCTGCCATTACCATCCGCTTCATAGCTCTGCCCGTCGCCTTTCCGGATGTACATCCCCAGAGCAGCGGCGATCCTTGCTGCAGTCAGCTCAGAATCTTCATACTCTTTCAGGGCACTGAGGCGGATCAGCACACCGGACAATAAAGACGTCCCGCGCATCTGGTGCAGACGGCGAACAAATTTAAGATGCAGCATTCGCTCTGCATCCACTTCTTTGGTTTCCATCTGCCGTCCGGATACGGGACGGCTTTTATACACCAGATATTTTTCGGGACGCCCCCAGTCATCAACAAACACGCCCTGATTCAGCCTGTTGCTCTCATCACTGGTCATGGGAATAAAGTCCGGCTCGAGCGCCTCCAGCCAGAAATGAACACCGGCAGAAGGCGTCAGGCTGTTTATGCGCCCGGAAACCATCTGGGCAAACACCTCACCATCGCGCAGCCAGGTACGCAGCATCAGACGTTCCAGCATCGGACGGGTAAACTGCCCGGTGACTTCCGGGCTGACAGACCATTCACTCCATCGGGTGCGAATCTCCGCTGCCAGATCACGGGCAATGGCCCCATTGCGTAATACCGGATGTGGCTCGACAATAATCCCGTTTTTCCCCACCACCCGTTCTTCCAGCTTGTCAAATACACCAATAACCAGATCGTGGTTGTTATCAAGGTAACGGGCCTGCTCACGTAACGACACGGCCCCGTACTGGCTTAACTGGTCGGCAGTTCGGTTTTCCCGCCGGGCTTTGTGTGTCCGCGTCGTTTTTACGGCCTCATAAGCCTGGATCACCGCACGGGAACGCAGCCTTGCCGCTTTCCATCCTGGTGAAAAAACGCCAATCACATCATCAAGAATTGCCATCAGAACCTCGCCAGCCGGTACCCGGGATGCCCCCGTCGTCGTGTAATCAGAGCCGCAAGGCGGCGCTCCCACTCCTGCCGTCCCTGCCGGATCTCAGATAAGTTTTCCATGGTCATCTGCTGACCATTAAAGGTGACGGATTTTCCGTCCAGCACCGCCATTTCAGCTTCCGTATAACGCTGAATCATGGCTTCGATATCATTCTGGTTCATAACCATCCTCCGGAAGTCAGCCAGGGGTTAACATCGTCAGTTACTGTTTTCTTCCGTTTTTGTTTTTTAACAGGCGTGGATACCGGTTCCGGTGAGGGTGACGGTTCGGTACTGTCCGGGACACACTCCAGCCAGGTTTCCCGGCTCGCCCACTCCGGTGCATCCGGCCAGCGGATCTTTTCGTATCCATGCAGAATGACCAGAGCCTCGGCATACACCATCAGGTCAAAAGCTTCGTTGGCACCGCGACCCGGCTTACTCCATTTCCCGTCACTGCTCCGCTCTTCATACGTCAGTTCGTCGTAAAACCAGCTCCCCAGCCAGTCAGGGAAATGCACATAGCCTGGACCTGGCGAGTCACGCCATAACGCGTTATTCACCCGGTCTTTCAGGGCATCCGTCTGAAGAAGCCAGAGCGGCACATCACCTGCGGCCTGCGCCCGTCGGCCCGTTCGTCCGGTGTTATCAGGGAATGTACGGGTGATCAGTTTTGCGCGCCGGATGCTGTCGCCCTTAAACAGGTAAATACGTTTACCAAGGCCATCACGACGGCAACGACGCCAGAATTTATAGGCATTATCAGTGACCCCGTCTTCACCGCCGGAGTCCACCGCCATTGCCATCAGTCGCATTTGTTGAGAAGGATCGGAGGCCAGCGGCCAGCTTTTATGAAAAACATCCGTCAGCAGGACATCCCAGTCTTCCGGATAGCTGGCCGGATCAATTCGCTGGCTCTCCCCGTCGCTGTCACCGCGCAATGACTGCGTGATGTTGTAACGATCAATAATCCAGCGTTCGCCACGGCTGCCATAGCCCGTTACCTGAACCACAAAACGGCGATGACGTCCCGCCTGCACATCCACTGTCGCCACAAGGAAATTAACGCCATCCGGCACACTGCGGGAAGGAACTGGCTCTGCCCGCTGCTCAAGCAGTTCACTTTTTCGTTGCTCCATGCTGGCGCGGGGAAGATAAGGTAATCCCCAGTCGGTATTGATAACCGTCTTGAGTGTTTCTTCACTTCCGGTTGTCTCGTATTCCTGTTCTGCAGTAAGCAGTTTGTAAACGAGTTGCGAGAGTGTCTGGTAAGCAGCTGCCGGACCCTCCATCCAGAATGACGCAATACGTGAGCGTCGGGGATCACCATAACGACTGCCATCCGCATTGATGGATTCACCATCCCGCAACCAGACCCCACGTCCGTTCAGCTCACGTTTTTGTTCAGGCATAATCCGTCCTGAACAGGAAGGACACTGAATATAAGCCGCCTCACTTGCCAGAACGGGATCGGCAATATCACGGAAACCAGCAACCACATCGCCGCAGGGCTGAAAATACTCACCACAGTGTGGACAGGGCCAGTACCAGCGACGGCGATCGCCACGGTTATAGAGCGACAGTATACCCGTGGTTGGTGGAGCCTCATGCGGTGAAGTCCGTCGCCATTTCACATCCTTCACATCCCTGCCGGGGGAACTCTCCACCAGCGTCATACCACTGGACATAAATGTTGTGGTACGTTTTGAGGCAAGAGAGAAAGCATCCCCCTCGCCATCAATATCTTCCGGAAAACGGTCATAATCCGTCAGCGCGACGCATTTATAATCTGATGAGGACATGATATTGACTGACGGCCAGCCGATTTTCAGGTAGTTACCAGCAAGGAATGTTCTGTCATAAACGTTGTTGTCATTTTTGTTCGGACTCAGGCGACTGACCACTTCCGGGCTGACGCGAAACGTTCTGGCGAGTCGTTTTTTGGAGTGTTCGCGGGCTTTTTCCTCCGTCATCTGAATGATCAGCATATCAGCAGGATCGCAAATCACGTTGTAAATCACCCAGCCGTCAATCAGGCCGATAGTCTTGCCGGTTCGTGCCGGGCCAACAAATATCACTGCGTCGTATTCACGCGAGGCCAGGCAGTTCATCGGCTCAATAACATACGGTGCCACCAGCGGATCCCACGGGACTGAGTTCCCTGCCCCCATGGGCACCCGCATATACTGAGCAACGGCATCAGCAACCCGCATTCGTCTCGGTGCGCGAAGGATATAACCTGAATCGGTTCGTGCTGCCTTTGCGGTTTCCTGATTCAGCATTACTCCTCCTGCTGTAATTCCTCCTCATCATCCGCACCTGCTTCGGTCACCCGCAGGGCTATCTGATCGCGCAGATCATCAATAATGGACTGAACACGGCTCACAGCGGCAGGCTGCAGACCGCAGTCACGTTCCAGAATATCCGGTAATGTCTCCAGCACCTGCACGACCGCTTTTGCCCAGATGGCAAACTCCCGTCTGACATCACTGGCCGGAATGAGTTGTGCCGTTTCCTGTTCGAACTTAAGACGCTCACGTTCAGACTGATACCAGGCTTTGCGCTCATGCGCGTCCATTTCGCCTTCTGCAACCGGCGGTGGTAATGCCAGAAATGCCGACACAATATCAACCACCCGATAAAGCTTGAGGTTGCTTTCATGCCCCCCTGCAACGGGTAGATTTTGCAGCCTTGCCGCAGCAGTCTGGCGATGTACACCTGACAGTGCCGCCAGTTGACTGATATTCAGCGTCAGATTTTTTAACTCTCGATCCATACCCGCTCCAGAATGTTTTAAACATGCATCTTGCGAACAACTTTAGGCAAACGGTGTTAGTGGTGAACAAAAAACAATCAAAATCGACACCATAAAAATAAAATCACCGTAATATCAATACATTACAGTAGTGGTGATGACGAATGAAATTTCAAAAACTAGCCTTTTTCCGCGACGCTCCCGCCCCGTGGCAGGCCACCCCACCGGGAGGACCCGTCAGCCTGACAGCTCTGACGAACGTCTGATACAACGCCTTGCATGAATGGCATCGGGATAATCCAGAAAGGAATAGCATCGACCCACAAGAATCTGTGTGAGTGTCCTGTTTCTTCCACCCCCGCACAGGACTGGCGAGCATGAGGGACAACCCCGCGAACCATAACCGCGCTGATGACAGGACTGGCCCGGCTTGTATTGCTTCCAGCCTTCGCTTTTGTGGCTTTTGCAATAGCCTGACGGATCTGTGGTGGTATTGCGGTAGCCGCGAACACGGCAGGTTTTTGGGGTTCGTGGGGGCATATGTACTCCAATGAAGAAGCCACCAACATAGCCTCCTCCATTCATCGTGAAACTATTTTCATCTACCCAGTAATGAATTCTTTGAAGAGTCGAGATCAATACAACTCACTGATGGGAGAGGCTTGTCTCACGCGTAAGGCAAGTTTCCTGTTTGATTTACTGGACAGTATAGGGGGGCAGAATGCCTTCCTCACTCGAATAACATCAATTAAGGAGGTTCAACATGTTTCATTCCACAAGTCATCAGGCTGTAATTATGGCAGCATCAGTTTGTGCCACAGACCTTTTCCGCTTCACTTTGAGCCTGATTCATTTCTACCTGACCGGCTCGCCTCTATCTTTTTAATCCCCGCTTTATCCAAATTGCATTGCCAGAATGCCGACAACAGACTGACATTCAAATCCTGACTACCTCCAATAGTCTGACCGTACACCTATATAGTTTTAATTTTCATCAATCCATTTAACTATCGTTTAATTGTTGTCACATAGGATTCTGCCGTTTTTAACAATGCAGGATAATAAGATGAAAAAAATGTTGTTTTCTGCCGCTCTGGCAATGCTTATTACAGGATGTGCTCAACAGACGTTTACTGTTGGAAACAAACCGACAGCAGTAACACCAAAGGAAACCATCACCCATCATTTCTTCGTTTCGGGAATTGGACAGGAGAAAACTGTTGATGCAGCCAAAATTTGTGGCGGCGCAGAAAATGTTGTTAAAACAGAAACCCAGCAAACATTCGTAAATGGATTGCTCGGTTTTATTACTTTAGGCATTTATACTCCGCTGGAAGCGCGGGTGTATTGCTCACAATAATTGCATGAGTTGCCCATCGATATGGGCAGCTCTATCTGCACTGCTCATTAATATACTTCTGGGTTCCTTCCAGTTGTTTTTGCATAGTGATCAGCCTCTCTCTGAGGGTGAAATAATCCCGTTCAGCGGTGTCTGCCAGTCGGGGGGAGGCTGCATTA
>OQVL01001378.1_pt1 | contig 14494 bp, 8 predicted proteins | sample 1691501 | NCBI WGS metagenome assembly OQVL01 (sample SAMN03418253, study PRJEB22391) | human gut metagenome | biome: human-gut; feature: organic feature; material: feces | host: Homo sapiens | place: Tanzania | collected 2013-01
GACGTTTCAGAAGTGCGTCCGCGAGCGCCTCATCAACGCTGTCCGCATTGACTTCGACACAATTCAGCTTATTGTCAAGCTCGAGACGCTTTGCCATTTCTTTACGGATTTTTTCTAAAGAATACATCGGCTACATGATTCCTTTTCGCAGATTTGTAAGCTTTGCGCGCAGGCGCAGGTTTGCTTTTGTATGCAGCTGGGAAATGCGCGACTCGCTTACCTCAAGAACTTCGCCTATTTCCTTAAACGTAAGATCTTCGTGATAATAAAGGACGATGACCATCTTTTCTTTTTCAGGAAGCTCGTTTATAGCCTGAATTATAACTTTTCTGATTTCCTCACGCTCTGCTATAACATCCGGATTCAGGCTGGAAGGAGATTCTATGGAATCCCCGATCGACATGCTGTCCGAATCATCGCCGGAATACCATATTTCATTCAAAGAAAGCACGCTTGTTCCCGAAACTTTCATAACTGTTTTATGATATTCATCCTCGCTGATTTTTAATGCGCCTGCGATTTCCGCATCTGTCGCGGTACGTCCAAGCCTTGCCTCAAGCTCAACGATTGTATCTTCAATCTCGCGTGATTTCTGGCGCACAGAGCGCGGAACCCAGTCGATTTCACGAAGCTCATCAAAGATTGCTCCGCGAATTCTGGTTACAGCATAAGTCTTAAACTTAACACCTTTCTCAGGATCGTATTTATTTATCGCATCAAGAAGTCCAAACTGGCCGAAGCCCACAAGATCATCAAATTCCACGCTATTAGGCATTCCCACCGCAACTTTTCCGGCGACATATTTTACAAGCGGCATATACTGCCGTATAAATTTATCACGGAGCTTTGTCGACTTTGTTTTATGGAATTCCGCCCACAGCAAATCCTCTTCTTTTTCATCATTTACAGATTTCACTGCGGTTGTCTGATCTTTTTTTTCTTCAGCTGTAATTTCGTCCATATAAACCTTACCTTTTATTTATCTTTTGAAAGCAAAGTGCTGATAGCCTTAGCCATTAATTCCGCGTCCTGTCCGCTTGATTTTTCCGGGGAAGAATCGCCGGAAGACGCAGAAACTGTATTTTTATTTTCAGAGAAATCAGAATTTTCAGAAAAACCGGAACTGCCTGAGCCGGCGGCAGGCGCCGCCTCTGAAAGCGCCTCCAAATCCGGAAGAACATCGAGAGCCTCGGAGTTATTTTCACCCGATGCGGAACTATCATCGGATTCCGGGGAGCTTTTTACGGTTTTTACGTCATTAACCGACTTTGACTCCACGCTGGAAATGTTCGATGGATTTTCCGCAAAGTTCAGGGGAACAAAACCTGCATCCACGGAAGAAGAATTTTCTTTTTTTATCTGAGCGGCCGTTTCCGAAATATTTTCCGCCTCTTTTTTCTGCCGCAGCTCCGAAGAACCGGAATCTTCCGTCTCTTCGGGCTCAGAAACCTTTTTCATATCCTGCAAATCTTCGTCATTCAACATCTGATGGTTTTGACAAAACGCTTCTGACGCGTGCCGGAAAGGCTCTGGAAGTTCCGGAATCGCTGGTCCAGTCGACGAACCGGTACAGCACGGATCCGGAAAAATTGCGCGGCATCCGCCGGGAACTGGCGGAATGTCTGGAACTTGTTTATGGCTGTCTTTCTGAAAAATAAGCTGAAAACGGAAGCAGTGAACAAAAACAGCGGTGATTGTAAATGATGCCATTGTCAAATAAAGTAAGGAGGACCCGTCCATGAATAAACAACCATTGCCATCCATTTCATCTCTCAATATCCTGTGTCTGACGCTGCGGTTTACACTGATAGAACTCCTCATCGTGATTGCGATCATCGCGATTCTGGCATCCATGCTGCTCCCGGCTTTGAATGCCGCAAGGGCGAAAGCGAAAGCCATCAGCTGCGTCGGCAATCAGAAACAGTGTGTTTCGGCAATGATCATGTATGCCGGTGATTACAAGGATTATGTCGCGCTTTCCTCTGATTCCGGAACGAAGAAATCGGAAACGTGGATCTGCTATCTGATCAATGCATCATATCCCGGACGGGAATCATATCTGGACTGGACGGCAAGCCATCCGGCATATCTTCCCGGTCCGAAACCGGCGTACTGTCCCGCTGTGGAAAAACCGAAATCGGGGAGCGATTTGGGACAATACGAGAAGATATATGGCTCTCCGATGATCGGCAACTGGGAAAAGGCTCCTCAACAGCCGGAATTCTTTGTTCCTGACGGCTGGAAAAAATGGGCGTCCGGGTTCATGCGTCTGCACAAAATCCCGTCCCGGTTCGGGCTGCTTTATGACTCTGTCAATCATCAGTACGGCGGAAAGATGCCGTGTCATATTGTGAACCCGAAACCGAGTGCGGCGTGGGGACGCGTCATGCTGCGGCATTCGAACCGGACCAACGCCGCGTTCGCCGACGGCAGAGTGGAATCCCTGGGAACATCCCGGCTGAAGGAAACCGGTTTTCAAGGGGTGGTTCATCAGAATGGTGTTTCCATCATCAATCTTTGAACTGCTCCTGAGCCGTGTTTTCGTTCTTCCGCAATTTCCGGGTGCGGAAGTCGGGGCGGCGCTTTCCACAAGAAACAATGCCGCGGCGCAGGCTTACCGTTCGACCGTGACGCCCAGGAGCATCAGGATCGCTTCGTTGGCGACACCCTCGATATGCAGAGCGGAAAGTTCCGTGTCTGCCGGAATATCAATCACGGCATGCAAAGCATGGGTCCCGTCGCTCAAATAGACACTTTCCAGTTTCCTCTGATACGTTGCGATCAGAAAATCATCGAAATTCTCCGGGGGGATCAAATCCAGAACGATATCGGATTCCGCCGTTTTCAGTTTTATGCGTGCGTTGACGACTTCGCTCTGCATGGCATTGGTCGTGCCGCAGAACAGGATGTGAACACGTTCAGCCTTTCCGGTCAGCGGGATCTCCATCTGTGTCGGGAAGTTGTCCCAGACGGAAACCGCAACCGTATTGGCGCCTGTCTCCGGTGTTTTGAACGGAATCCCGGACATGGTCGTGAAGGTACCCCGAGCCTGACGCAGCAGCGAGTCATCCACGTGCAAAGCGTTGTGTCCGTAATGGTTCCATTCCCATGCGTATCTGCCGTTTCTGCGCAGTCCGATGGAGTATCCCGCGGGGCGCGGCGACCTGAATTCCTGATTGTGGATCCCGGTCAAAGATGCGTTGAAATATTGCGAAATATCAACGGTTTCCAGTCTGCCGCATTCGGGGACCCGGATCTGATTATCCGCGGGGATGAACTGCGCGGCATCGGTATAAAAGATCTTGACTTCCAAAGTTCCGCACAATACCGTATTCAAAAAAATCCGGTTGGATTCAATCCTGAAATTGACCTCTTTTCCGTTCAATGCGACCTGATCGACGATCTGATGCCGCTGCGGCAGGATGATGACTTTTTCGGCTTCGACGCAGCAGCTGACAGTCAAAATATCGCACATTGCTTCGTGCTGAATGGCAAGCGTTGCCTGAGGCAGCGTAAGTGAAGCAGTCTGCCAATCGGACGGGATCTGCGGAGCAAAGGTGATCCTGTTGTCGCACAAACGGAATTCCACGCCCCACAATCCTTCAAACAATGTCCGGAGGTAGCAGCTGGAAACGTCGGTGAAGTCAATATCACCCTCGTCCTGAGCTCCGGACGCGGCGGAAACGTGGCTGATGGACCCGGGGACCGGAGAGAGTTCAAACACATCCGCAAGACCGTTGATGATCTCCATGGCCTCTGCCGTCATGCCTGCCTTGAAGAAAGCCAGCGCAAGCGCGGAATTTTCGGCGGGGAAGATTCCGTAAGTCGAATATTTTTTAGGGAGCCAGCGTGAAGAAAAATAGAGCTTTCCCTGATGGCTTCCTCTTGTCGTGACCGTTTTGATGTTGTCGCTGGTCCAGCGAAGCATGCGTTTCGCCTGTTCCGGAGTCAGGGCCTCACATTCGATCGCGAGGTATACCGTGGACAGTTCCGGCGAGGGATGGATGAGTTTATTTCCGATGGTGTCCAGCGACTCCGCGAGAACGCCCTTGTCTTCCAGCCAGAGTTTGTCCTGCAAAGCCTGACGGATCTTTTCCGCGCGTTTTTCCAGTCTGGAAACGTCTTTGCCCAGCAGTTGTCCCAGAGCCGCCGTGCGGAGATTGGAGCGCAGGTTATAGCAGCTTGCCTGAGCGCATCCTGCTCCGTTGTAGCTGTGTCCGTCCGAAATCCAAGTGTTCAGAAAGTTCTGATACAGTCCATCTCCGTCGGGGTCGAGGATACGTTCCTGCCAGTCCAGCGTTTCCAGCAGGCGGTCATATATGAGCAAGGCGGTTTTCAAGTCGCGGGAGCAGTCGAAATAATAAAGCGTCATGTCAATGGCCACTTCCTGCATGTCGTAAATGTCATCGCGGTGCAGAAGAGCGGTCAGACGGCCCGAAGTGTTTTCAAGATGATGGTACTGCGTTCCCTCGTGATCAAGGTCCGAACGATCTCCGCCGTCCCACCAGACTTTTTCCGGCGGATCGGAATGGAGGATCGTATCGAAATGAGAAAGAATTGCTGTTTTTACGCGCTCATCCCAGCCGGCAAGAACGGGTGCATACCAGCCGCGCCAGCCGAGGAACGGCGCATGATATCCGATGGCGCCGTGGTAGAAACTTTTTCCGTGGAATGATGCATCCAGGGCGATCAGGGTGTCGGGTACGCTCATGTTCAGCCGTTCGTCAGGGGATGAAAACGAAACGGCGGCGTATTTGCTGCGGATCGAACGCCGGAGCTGCGGCATGGTGTCGCCTTTCAGCAGTTCATGCAGTCGTTCGGGCGTGCCGTCCTTCAGAACGACCAATGTGCCCTGCAGATGCGCATTCGCCTCAATGACCCTGCGGAGTTTGATGACTCTTTGCTCTCCGGAATGCGAGGTCAGGAACATGCCTGGATTGACTTCCAGCATGGCTTCGGGGGAATCGGACGAATAATCGCAGCCGAAGTTGTCGCCGATCAGCATTTTTACATCGCCCGGTCCGGACAACTCGGCATGGTCCCTGAAGATCCGGACCTGATTCTCCTCGCAGTCCTGCGCGGAAAAGTCTTTTCGGTCGGAGAAATGATACTCGAATCTGCCGAAGAACGGAGTGATGCCCCCGAAGCCGGCACACCAGATCACACGCTGGTCTGTCGTGATGTCGTAATAAACCAGAAAACCTTCATCCGGATTGAGCGGAAGTGCCGTCATTTTGACCTGGACGTCCGGGAAATACGCGGAAAACTGGGTGAATTCATAATCCAGATATCCGTGTTTCCACGCGACGGTGATGTCGCCGCTGTCGTGAAACCATTTGGAGAAAATGTCGCGGCTTCCGCCTTCCACCTGTCCCGGAGTCATGGCGAGACCGCTCATCAGGACGCCATTCTTCGCCTGGTGGCACCAGGTGTTCTTCCGGTAATCGCTGGACGCGCCCATGAAGATCGGAGTATCGCCGGCGAAGGTGAAAAAACGTCCGTCGCCGGCATCTTTGGCATGACCGCCGTAGAGGACGCGGTTGAATCGTTCAAACGACCCCGTACGGACGAGTGCGCCGTCCTGTTCCTGATAGAGTTTCATCGAATGTGTCCTTTTTCAAATGCGTTTCGTCCGATATATTCTTCCTTCAGACGGCGGCAGGAATCGCAGTTTTTGTCATCATCGCAAAGGAATATGTACGGATCCTTGCGCGCGATTTCGCAGCCGATGTCGAAGAGCTGCTTCATATTCATGATCTTGATTTTTGCAAGACCGACCGGGGCTTCACTGATATCCAGTCCCCGCTTCACAGCTTCCTTGAAAAACTTGATGGTGTTTTCATCGCCGTGATAGAAATCGCGGCAGCCGGGGAGATTGCGGCGAACCGCCAGAGGCATGGGCGCGCCGGATGTTTTCAGCATGCAGAGCGCATCCTGAATTCCCGGCAGGTCCATGACGTCCTCGATGCAGTGCAGGAATGTTGTGGAAGAGACTTCGGAGCCGATATGCACGACTTTCCCGCCGAGACGCATCATCCGGAGCAAAGGGCTGTCCTGACCGCACGGCGGGTCGTTGAGTTTCTGTCCGCCGCCGATCTCCTGTGCCCGCGGACCATAGATGCACCACGAATGGGAGAGATGCCAGGTATGCAGTACATCTTTCCGTTCCATCATGTAATGAGGCAATGCTCCGGTCCATACGATCGCTTTGCTGTCATAATCATACGGCCGGTACCAGTCCAGAGTGTTCGGACCGCCGAAATTGGCAAAGCAGAAAGTGAACGCGGGAGCCATAAACGTGCCGGCGGGGCCGACGGCCTCGCGCAAAGCCTCGAAAAGCGCAGCGGCGCCGCCTTCGACATGTCCCGGCGCATTGATGGATGAATGGACTGCAAGCAGATCCCCCGGTCTGACGCCCGCCCGGCGCAGAGCCGCGACGATGTCATCCCTGCCCAAACCGCGGAAATCTCCGGTGGAAACATAGCCCCATTTTGCCAAAAGGAAAACAGTCCTGACAAAAGATCTGATCTCGGATTCCGTCAGCAAACGGCGGATCTCATGTTCCGCCATGCGGAAAAGTTCCGCCAGGGTGCGTTCGCCGTCCATGCCGGCAAGAATGTTTGACATCGGAGAATACAGAATCGAGCCGGGCAGCGGACGTCTTTTTTCAAATGGAACTTTCGCAAGGTCAAAAGGAAAACCAACGGTCGTGCGGGAAGGCTTGATCTTATCCGACAGGTCGCGCCACGGCGAATGCGGGATCTCATCGGTCAGACCTTCGGAGAGACGCCCGAAAGCCTTTGTGATTTCCGTCTTCGCCGCATCGACGTCCGTTTCCGGCAGATACCGTTTGAAATTGTCCAGGTCCTGCATACAGATGTCGAATCTGCGCCGGAGATGTTCTTTTTGGGACCCGACCATGAAATTCAGTTCCCGCTGCAGCCGGGCGGCGGCGAGTGCCTTCGCCTGACCGAGGAATTCCGCGCGGGGATTCACAATGGAATCGGTCAGAGCCGCGCCGATGCAGGTTCCGACCGCAAACGGATCTTTTTCGACATAGTCAATCGTCTGCCTGGAGTTATGCCAGAAACTTTTCCCGGTGCGGATTGGCCACAGGGTCGGAACGCCGGTCGTGGAGTCGCCGAGGAACATGTCATCATCGTACATGCAGCTGTAACTTTCCTGAAATGTCAGCTTCGGGAGTTCCGGTTTTCCGTTGAGTTCATGGGCGCATTGCTCAAGGAGATAGTTGCCGAAAAACGGAGTTCCCGGTGCGGCGCAGTTGAAATTGATGTTCCAGCCGTGCCGCAGATACATCGCATCGTAATCAATGCCGCCGACAACCTCTTTGGAAAGGTCCGTTCCGCGAGTGGAAGCATAAGCGGCGAAACCGTAATGTTCCAGCCCGAAGAGCAGGCGCAGGGAAAACTCCGGAGTGCCGTCCGCCATGATCATGCGCGCCGTTTCGATCGCCGCGCAGACACCGCTGGAGTTGTCGTTTCCCAGCGGTTCGTAAAGATGCGCGAAGATCCAGAATTCCTCTTTGCGTCTGCCGGGAAGCAGGGCGGTCACGAGATCAACAGTCGTCTCATAGCGTGTGCCGTCCGATTCAATATGAGCGGTGACCGGTCCTCGTGCGAGAGCTTTGCGAAGAAGATCGCCCGTATCCGGCGTAATGCAGAACCCGATAAAGGGGCGGTCGCCGGCGTTTACGTGCCAGTTGCCTTTTTCCGTTTGCGCATTGTTCCACTGGAGTCCGTCCGGAGCATCGCTGGCGTTCATGGCGAAGTCGGAAATATATCCTGCCGCACCGAGGTCAATGAAGCGGGAAAGGAAGCCGGAGGCTCCTGGCTCCGTCCGCGGCGAAACAAATACAAATGCGCCGCGTGCATCCATTCCGGCGGTCATCTGCGCTTCGGTGATGATCCGGTATGCCGCTCCGCCCTTCGGGGTCGATACCGAGCCTTTGACCAGATGAAACGGATGTGCCTGATAATCCGCAATGACGGTTCCTTTTGGGATCCCGTCCGCTTTCAGGATCGTGATTCTGCCCGCAGTCGCCTTCCAGCCGAGCGGCGTGATCTTGTCCTGGTAATCGGTTTTCCCGTCTGCGGGGAACGTGATCTTTTCTGCGTTGGGGATATTGTATTCTTTCAGGAGGGAAAGTGCTTTTTCCGCGGAAGCATGATAGCACGGAAAGGTCTGCCCTATCTCCAGTTTCCATAATTCATCTGTGTTGTGCAGCATCTCATCTGCGCGGATCTGTTTGCGAAAAGACTGATACTTCTCAAAAAAATATTCCTGCATTTTCAAAACTCCATGTTTAAAAGGAGTTCCGTCAGCGTGAATTGCAGCGGCTCATACTGCGAATGCGGACTTGCGGTATGCGGAATGAATGACTTGGGCTGTTTGTTCATTGATTTCCCCTTTCGCCGTTTTTCGGACCCCCTGCATTTTTATTATACTGAGGTAATTTCAAAATAAAAAATTAAAATTACTTGAAAAAAGTCAGTTGAAAGTTCATCTTACGCCAAACTCAACAACAGGAGTAACATGAACAATCAACTGAAGTATTACATTAGCATCGAACCGGACTTTTTTCAAGAACTGGACGGAGAATTTGGAGTAAAAATCACAGGAAAACTGGCAAATTTCCTTAGGGCGGTGGAAATTATCCGTCCAGACCGCTTCATGACATCGGAAATGAAATGGTGCGGTGTCGGACGGAAGAAACTGGATCGTGAGAAGTTTTTCAGGGCGTTTCTGCTGAAAGCGGAATTCAACCTGCCCACGACCAAGGTGCTCATTGAAAGTCTGAGAACCAATACGAGCTGGCGTCTGCTGTGCGGCTGGGGATATTCGTCAAGAATCCCGTCGGAAGCGACCTTTTCCCGTGCATTTGCTGAATTTGCGAAGGTCGAACTGCCCGGCGCAGTTCATGAGGAAATCGTGGTGGAGAACTGTCATGATGAATTGATCGGTCATGCCTCAAAAGATTCAACGGCAATCGAAGTCAGGGAAAAGCCCTGCCGCAGGAAAAAGCGAACCTGCAAAATCAAAAAGAAGCGAGGGCGCAAGAGCAAAGCCGAAAAAGCCGCATTGCAGGCGAAAGAGGAAGAAAAGATCCGGACTCGTCGTCTTGCTTTGCAGCCATTCCGGACTTTGCCTGAAAATCTGGCGGATTTGCCGCGGGGATGCGATAAATCCGGCAAGAAAAACAGCAAAGGCGACACGGACTGGTGGGTCGGATACAAATTGCACCTGGATGTTTCCGACAGCGGCATTCCGTTGTCTGCCATTTTGACCTCGGCGTCGGTTCATGACAGCCAGGCGGCCATTCCCTTGATGCAGATGACTGCCGAACGGGTAAAAGTTTTATATGACCTGGCCGACGCGGCATACGATGCTCCGGAAATCAAAATGGTTTCAGCAATGCTCGGCCATGTCCCGATCATTGACCCCAATAAACAGCGTGGGGAGAAAAAGGAACTGGAACCCGCTTCGCAGGTCCGCTATCATGTCCGCAGCGGAGTGGAATGCGCCAACTCGGAAATGAAAGACAACTGCGGCGCAAATCTTGTCCGCGTCAAAGGCCATTTGAAGGTCTTGTGCCACCTGATGTTCGGCGTCCTTGTCTTGACTGTCAAGCAGATATTCAATTATTTCGCTTGAGCTTTAACATAATCAGTTCATAAAACAAAGCCGATTGCGATTGGCAGGCAGGTCTATGCCCTGAATCATGATTTTTCATGGCTTTTTCAAGAAAAAATCACTGCCGATGCGTCAAAAACGGTTTGACGCTGAAACAGTCAACTCTTCAACAAGATGAGCAAAAACGTTTTGAAATTGGCTCCTCATAAAATTCAATCTCAAAAAAAGCTGCCCAGCATTGCGGCGGAGCAGCTTTCGATAAATCAGACGGTTTAATTCAGGAAAAACGGTTTCAGCTGAACAAAGTTGAAGGAGAGCTGCTGTCCGGCAGAACCGCCCATTTCCTGCGCAGATTTCCAGTCGCTCAAAGTAATCTCCGCAGTCGGAGCCGTTGCCTCAAAGACAATCTTGATCACATTGGTCCGCGGCTGTTTTTCCTTCTCCGGACGTTTGTCCGTGAAGACGTAACTGCGGTCCTTTATGATTTTGGCACCCTGGATTTTCACCTCAAAGGCATATTCTTCCGGACGGGGACGGTTTTCTTTCACATCTTTGTAATCGGAAACCAGCACTTTGAATGAATAGATTTTTCCGGGAATGAGATTCCGGGCAATCTGGCTGATCTGGTTCGGGGCTTTTGCCGAACGGGTCATCACGCATATCGAATCACCTGCCATATTCCGCCGCTGAACTTTTTTCCCATAGCCTGGAATCGTTTCAAAGCGGATGGAATTTTTTTCCGCCGGATTGAGTTCCCAGTTTTCGCCCTGCTGCAGGAAATCGGCATTCTCCAGATGACCGGGTTTGTAGCTGTAACCGAATTTATCGGCGAAGCGGTCCCGGTTGCCTTCCAGGAAATAATGACGCACGGCGGCAAAGAAAAAACGGGTGGTGTCATCATCCGAGGCGGAGGTGTTATAAAGCCCGATGCCGCCGAGATCCCGCAATTCCGGACTGTTGGCAAGCAGGTGCAGCTGCATATCAATGAATGCCTTGTTGTCCACATCCGGGTGGAGATCGCCGTTCCAGGAAACCGTCTGGCTGAACGTGCTGCAGCAATAGTTCAGATACGGATTGATTCCGGGGACCGCGGAGTTGAGGAATCGGGCGGAATCTACGAACTTGCGCCGCAAATATTTATCCGCTTCAGCTTCGGTCGGCTGTGTACTCGCATAGGCTTCCATTAGAACTTTGCCTTTGCCGCCGTTCATATTGGCAACGGCAGCCGCAAAGTCCTGATGCATTTGCGGATACTGTCCGGCATGGTCGGGGAAACCGATCCAGAAATAACGGGTCTGTTCAGAGTTTCTGCTCATCAGCCAGAGAGATTCGACTACATTTTTTATCAGAGCCGGCTGATCGATGAATGCGATTTCATCCAGTGTGAGAAAAGTTGTCCATTTTGCTTTTCTGCTGAACATCTCCGCCAGTTCTTCCGGTGTTTTGGGTGCATTTGAAACGCGGTAACCGACACTTCCGAAAATACGCGTGCCCTCGCCGTTCAGTTTTTTGATGGTCTTGGAGCCGCCGGGAACACCCCAGACGTTGAACGTGTTGCAGTTCGGGAAAATGTATTTTTCGCTGTATTCCATATCGCAGGCAGGTTCAGCCGGAATATGACGCGGACGCAGCAGCGGATAGCAGAAAAGTTCCGGAATTCTGCGGATGATGACATGGTCGTCCGCTTTGACATTCTGGAATGCAAAAGCATATTCTCCGGGCTGAAGATAACGCATGGTTTCGGCATTGCCCTTGAAATAACGCATCACCAGCGGAGTGCCGTTCATCGTTACGGCGGCGCGTTTGTCTGCGGACGGCAGAGAAAGGAAAATCCAGCCGGGTTTATCCTGTACAAACTTGACCTGTGTGGATGCCCCCAGTTTCTGATAGACTTTTTCAACGACCTGTTCATTCAGACGTTTCCCCGGAGAGGTGAATTTCTTCTGTGCAGGGAAAATCTGATAAGTATGACTGCGGGATTCCGCAACAATTTCTTTGGTGTTTTTGTCGCGCAGAACCGCCTTGAATTCACCGGAACCGACCGGGATGCCGGTCAGTCTGACTTTGCCGAAATGACGCGACCAGCTGCCGGTCAGTTCTCCGCCGTTGACCGCAAGTGCGATTTCATACTGATCATCGTCTTTCGGCAGATTCAGCAGATAACTGAAAGTAAGCTCGGCATCCGGTTCCAGCGCGTTCAGATTCAAGGTAACCGGAACCAGACGTTTGGAAACGGCGCTCCAGTTTTTTTCTGCTCCAGCCGCACCCTCGGCGTCAATCGGAGTCAGCGAAACATCGGCGATACGGATTTCGCCCGTAATATTTCTGGCATGGAATCCGATCCCGTACAGACTGTTGGGTGAATACGGCGCGACAAAATCTTTCTGCACCTTGAACCAGTTCGTATTCGAACCCGGTCCCCAGTAAAGTTTGGTATCCCGGACCCAGCAGAAATCATACAATGCGATAAATGCGTTGGACGCCTTGAAATTGGTCAGTTTCAGCCAGGCGGTGAACCGGTATTTCTGTCCCTGCTTCAACTTGAAGCCGTACTGTGAAATGGTGGCGGAACCTTTCGTATCACGGAGAGCAACTGCCGGCAATCCGTTGGGACCGCCGTCGGACAGATAAGCGGTGCAGCTCTGCGGCTTGTTATGATCATTGGTCCCCCAGTTCAGCGGAAAATCCTGCAAGTATGTCTTGGGATAGAACGGCTGAATACTGTTGCTTACCTTGAATTGCGGATTGTCTATCAGGTTCTCTCCGATCTCCGCTCCGAAGAGCGAGGCGGCGAAAACAGCAGACACCAGCGAAAACAATTTTTTCATGGTCTTCCTTCCTTTTGTGTGTTATGTGAAAAAAAATCAGTTGCCGCAGAATATTTCAGCCAGATTCTTTTTATAAATCCTGGAGCCTTTGCCGTAATAATCGCGCAGATCGTTCGCGCTTAACGGGATGGCAGCACCGTCTGCAATTACGCAGTTGACCCGGTTGCTGTGACGGGCATGAAGTTTCAGCGCCTTCCCGTTGTTTTCCCCCAGCATGTAGAACTGTTTCGGCGAAGTCAGACTTTCAATCGAGTCCGCAAGGAATACAAATTTGGACGGAAATTTCACATATGTGAAACGGAGCCAATACCATTTGTTGTAAATCCCGTTGTTATGCCCCAGCGACACTTCCTCTTTCCAGGGCAGAGAATGGATTCCGTAACGTTCTCCGGAAGGAAAGCCTTTTGCCGATGCGGAAAGTTCCCAGACGGGACAGGTTACAACCTTGTAATCATTCGCAATATACTTATAGCCCCACAAGGCATCAGCCCAGGTGCGTTCCGATTCCGTCGGGAAATACGGCGGACTCGCCGGCATCTTTCCTTTTGTATTCATCCAGCCGTTGTAATCCTGCGCATAGCTCGCACACCCAAGATAACTCTGCTTCAGATTGTTGATGCATTTAATCGAATTTGCTTTTTCTTTCGCCGCATTCAATGCCGGCAGCAGCATTCCCGCCAGGATCGCGATGATCGCAATCACCACAAGGAGTTCTATTAATGTAAAATTCAACAACTTATAACTTTCAGAAAAAAGTTTTTGTCTGTTCATGATTCTGTTCCCTTTCGCCTGTTTTGATGGTGTATCTTCCGTTACAGATTTCAAATTGGCATGAACTGAAAATATGCCGTGCCGACTCTCCGGCATCGCCGGGTTCATCGTCTCACAGTATTTCATATTTTCCATTTCATCTTTCATATTTCTGCACTGCCAGCCTCCTTCGTTTTTATTTTTTCAATTCAGCAGGAATGATTATGGCAAAACCAGCTGGAACTGATTCCTGGCATTTCTGCTCAGATCAATGCGCCGGTGGAAAACACCGTCTCCAGTATCGATTTCAGCATCGTACTGTCCATAAAATCCATGGAAACTGTTGATTGCGCCTTTTTCATAGTTCAGCACCGTTTCGGTATGCCATTCTTCTTTGATCAGATGCTTCAGCACTTCAAACGCCGGTTTCGGCGTGAAATCATAATTGATCAGACCGGCGCGCAATTCATTTTCGCCCTCTTCGCTTCCGAGCGGCGCATATGCCGCAGTTCCATCGACCATATTCCAGTAAATAATTGCCTCCGTCGCCGGATGACTGAACCAGAGCCGGTACAGTTTCCGGGCAATCTGCGCCTGAAACTGATCGCCGTCCCCCAGGTTGCGCCGGCTGATCAGGCTGACTTCGGAAAAATTAACCGGAATGCCAAGTTTCTGATACTGATCCAGACATTTGAACAGCAGATGCGGATTGAGCGGACGGTTGCTGCCCGTACAGCTGTCTTTGTCCTGAAGCATGTTGTCAAACATATGATACTGCAGACCGACACCTCCGACACGGCACCCGGACTGCTGCAGCTGACGGACCAGCATATAAACCGGAGTATAATCACCCTGGTAATTCCACCAGATGTTGTTGTCGTTGTAAATCTTCTGCGCAGAAGGCAGATACCGTTCGGCAATGCGGAAAACCTGTTCGACGTAATCCGCCGGAAGTTCGGCATAATGATTCCGGAAAAACGGGTGCAGAGTCAAGGCTTCGTTGACCGCATCCCAGATGCGGATTCTGCGTCCGTAGCGTTCCGCAATCTGAGCAATGTGAGTTTCCAGACAATCCATTACCGCCTTTTCATTGTTCGGCACCCAGTCCGGCCAGAAAAGATGCCAGCAGAGCGGGTGTCCCTTGGGCGTAATGCCGTATTTCTCGCAGAACTCCAGAACCCGGTCGGGCGCCGGACGGCGGTAGATAAACGGGCTGTCCTTGCCGAACCGCTGTTTCCCCTGCTGCGGAGCACAGCGTATCATGA
>OQVL01001383.1_pt1 | contig 14475 bp, 15 predicted proteins | sample 1691501 | NCBI WGS metagenome assembly OQVL01 (sample SAMN03418253, study PRJEB22391) | human gut metagenome | biome: human-gut; feature: organic feature; material: feces | host: Homo sapiens | place: Tanzania | collected 2013-01
AATCAATCTCGCCATCTTCTAATGCTCGATTTGGCAATGGATAAGTTGCAAAACGAACTAACTCTAGATTTACGCCCTCTTTTCTTAACTTATCGATAATAGGTTGCCAGAATTCGTTGTTTTCACCTACTACACCAACCTTTACATTGGTCTTGTCCCAAGCTTGTGCCTGAGTTGATACTAGAGCTAAAACTACTGATGCTAAAACTGACTTTACTGATAATTTCATGATGTTCTCCAATTCTTTTAAATCAATATGTGCATTTACTTTGAAAATTTAGGTCAAAAAAAAGAGCTCATTGAGAGCCCTTATTGTGTTTTTTTGCTTACTATGTGTTAATTACAAGGCTCCACCTGACATTGACAGATAACACATACACATAGCACACATGCACATCATTGAAGAGAACACTGTTAATTTAGGATCTTGTTTTGCAAGCTTTGCAATGCTTATTGCATTGTCTGTGCTGTCAATTAAATATGTGTTAACTGCGTTTTTCATTTTTACTATCCCTCGTTGGTATGAATTTAGTCTAATCAAACAAAAAAACTTTGGCTAATACTATATTTGAATTGTCGGCTATAGCTATTTTCTATATTTAAACACTATTCAATAGTTTTTGTGAGAAAACAAAGAGATAGCTAAATCTAAAAACTGAACATTTTGCACACGGTAAAATAAATTGTTCAGTAAAAAATATGAGCAATGTTAAATATTTTCAAGGGAGTTTAAGAAAATTTTGGTGCAAAAATAGATATTCTCTAAATTATTCCTATACTTAAGTTAGGTTTTAGATAAGGAGGTCACTATGATCTCAATTAGAAAAGCAGATTTTTCGGATGTAAAAGTTTTAAAACAATTAGCTGATGTCTTAGTACCGAACACTTTCAAGAGTGTTTTAAATACTTCTCAGATAGACTTCATGTTAGACAAGTACTATTCACAGGAAGCTTTGCAGGATGCTATCAACTCAGGCAAAGTTTACTTTATAGCTAACTTAGATGGTGAAGATACAGCCGCAGTTTCAGTTATACAGCATGGACCTGATCTTTTCTTGATGCAAAAGATCTATGTTGAGATAAAAAACCAGGGAAAAGGTGTAGGAACAGCTCTTTTTCCCTTGTTGTATAACCTTTGAAATACCCTGTTTTCTGTCAGCGACACGGTAAACCGCATTCGCCGATCACCCCTTCCGGCCCCCTGTGCGCCGAAGCGCGGACGGACAGAACCGGCTGGTATGAGATCGCCCACGGCGCCATCTGCCGTCCGACGCATTCGAACACGTCGTTTGACCCGCTTTCGTGGACCGGTTTGTCCTGATAAATGGTCAGGCGGTTGCCGGCGCCTTCCAGCGTCTCACGGTTGGCATCCTTGTCGAAGATGGAAACGATTTCGCCGTTGGCGTCGTCGCCCAGTCCGTCGTTCCAGCAAATTACTTTGCGTCCCTTCTCCGCAAGATGTTCGCGGAAACATTCCACCATGTAGGTTTGCAGTTTTTCAAAACTGCCCAGTTTCAGTTCGGAAAGGCGTTGTTTGCACAGTTTGCAATTGCACCATCTTTCCTTCGGGGCTTCGTCGCCGCCGAGGTGAATATATTCCGACGGGAAAACGTCGCAGATTTCGTCCAGAATGTCCCGCACGACTTCGTACACCTTGTCGTTGCCTGCGCACAGAATATCCTTGCTGATACCCCACTTTTTGCGAACTTCCGTCACCTTGCCGCTGCAACTGAGTTCCGGATAGGCGGCAATCAGCGCAATGCAGTGCCCCGGCACGTCAAACTCCGGCACGATGTCTATGTGGCGTTCCTGCGCGTAGGCGACAAGTCCGCGCAACTCGTCCTGCGTAAAGTAGCCTTCGTGCGGAATCTCGTCGACGTAACGTTTGCCGTCGCTGACAACTTCGCTGCCGCCGCGCACCGATCCGATTGTGTTGACAAGCGGGTACTTTTTGATTTCCATGCGGAAACCCTGATCATCGGACAGATGCAGGTGCAACTTGTTCATTTTGAGCCGCGCCATAAGGTCGATGATTGTCTTTACCGTGTCAACGCCGAAAAAGTGACGGCACACGTCCAGCATTAGTCCGCGGTAACCGAACTTTGGCTGGTCTGTAAGGTAGCAGTTTTCGCAGGACACTATTTCCTGCTTGAAGTCAAGACTAAGCAGTTGACGAAGAGTTTCCACCGCATAAAAGCAGCCCGCTTCGTCCCCTGCGATTACCGTCGCAACACCGTCGGAAATCATGACGGAGTATTGCTCGTGACGGTAGTTTTCGTCAAGGTTGAATATGCCGCTTGTGTCCTCACCTTACGGTGTGGCGGTTGCAGGGATTGTTTCGGTAGCCGTAACAGTCGGAATGATTGTGTGGCTGAAGCTGAAAAGGTGATATTCGGCGTTCTCTCGGCATAAAATTTTACGGTGATTTTATGAAGAAAAAAGAGAAACTTAACGATACGGTTGTGGGTTATTGTGAGTGTCCGCACATTCATCTTGTCGGCTCGTCGCAGTGCGTTGTTGACGGCTTGAAAGGGATTGTCGAATACAGCCGTGACAAAATAAAAATCAATCTCGGAAAGTATTGCCTTGAGGTTGTCGGCTCAAATCTTTGCATAAACGAATTTTCGCCTGAGGGTGCGGTAATCGAGGGCGATATTTTATCCGTGGAGTATTGCAGTGATTAATCGGCTTGTTCATTGGCTGACGGGATATGTTGAGTTCTCTTTTTCAGGCGGCTTTGCAAGTGATTTTTTGGACGAATGTTATCGCTTGCACCTTAATATTTATGACATAAGGTATGAGGAAGTGCTCGTTGCCCGTTGCCCGATTGCGGCATATAAGCATTTGCATAAAATCGCTCACCGTCACGGCGGAAAAATCAAAATACACAAAAAATACGGTTTGCCTTTTTGTTTTTCAAAAATCCTTGTTCGTCCCGGTTTGGCGGTCGGTTGCGTGCTGTTTGTTGCACTCTTTTGCTTTTTGTCGGGCTTTGTGTGGAATATTGAATATATCGGCAACAAAACTATTGAGGACAGCAGAATAGAAGCGTTTTTGGATAAGCAGGATTTTCGCATCGGCACTCATTGGAATGTTAAGGAAAAGCAGAAAATTGAGGATTTGATGCTTGCGTCGTTTGATGAAATTGCGTGGGTGCATATCAATCGTGTGGGCACAACCGCCCGTGTGGAAATTCAGGAGGCAACGCCAAAGCCCGATATTGAAAGCAAAACATATACAAACCTTACGGCAACAAAAGACGGCGTTATTGTGTTTGCTATGGTGCGTGACGGGTGGCAGCAGGCTTTTGTCGGCGACAGCGTTACAAAGGGCACGGTTCTTGTGTCGGGTGTTAATACACCCGAAAAGAAAAAAGAAAACTTTTTTGTCCATGCAAGCGGAGATTTTATTGCAAGGGTAAACGAAAAGTTCGCTTTAACCGTCAGCCGTGAGCAATGCAGAAAAGAATACACCGCTGAAAAGGAGTACAGGGCAATATCGTTTTTCGGCATGTATATTCCGCTTTATATCGGCAAAATTCCCAAAGAGAATACCGAAATCGAACGGCATAATATTTATTTAACGATTAACAAAAAGCCTATCCCGATAGGTATGGTCAAAACCTATGTCAATGCTTACAATATTTACACCGTTACGCTGTCGGATAAGGAATTGTTAAAGCTTACAGACAGTTTGATTGAGCAAAAGCTTAGTGCAAATTACGGCAAAAATAATGTTGTTTCAAAGGATATAAAGGTCGCTTTGAATTCAAATTCGGCGGTCGCAAGAGGCAGAGTTGAGGTTTTGGAGAATATAGGAGAAGAAGTACGCTTAATTTCAAAAAAGCCGAAACAAAGTAAAAAATCCGCCAATTAGCGGTTGAATATGCTTTTATGTTGTGCTAAAATTAAAGAGAATTAAAACAACGGAGGATTAGCGTATGCAAATGACATTTCGCTGGTTTGGTAAGGAGAAGGATACCGTTTCTCTTGAACAAATCAAGCAAATACCAAATGTAGTCGGCGTTGTGCCTGCACTTCACGATTTGCCTGCCGGCGAAGCGTGGACTATGGACAGGGTTCAGGCAATGTATGATGAAATCACCGCTGCCGGGCTTTCTATGGAGTGCATAGAAAGTGTAAATGTGCACGAGGATATTAAAATCGGTCTGCCGACAAGAGAAAAGTATATCGAAAATTACAAGGAGTCTATTCGCAATCTTTCAAAGGTTGGCGTAAAGGTAATTTGCTACAACTTTATGCCTGTTTTTGACTGGACGAGAACAGATCTTTATATGCCTTTGCCTGACGGCTCAACCTGCCTTTGCTATGACGGCAAGCAGGTAGAGGGCAAGTCACCCGAGGATATGTTCAAAGAGATTGACGACAACTCAAACGGCTATGCAATGCCGGGGTGGGAAACCGAGCGTATGGGCGAAATCAAAGAACTTTTTGAAAAATACAAGGATGTCACTGCGGACGATTTGTGGGCAAACCTCAAGTATTTTCTTGAAGCGATTATGCCTACCTGCGAGGAATGTGATGTCAAAATGGCAATACATCCGGATGACCCGCCGTGGAGCATTTTCGGACTTCCGAGAATTATCACAGACAAGGCTGCTGTTGAAAAGCTGCTTGCAATGGTGCCGTCAAAGTACAACGGCTTAACTCTTTGCACAGGCTCACTCGGTGCAAGCCCGAACAATGATATGGTTGAAATTATCAAGGCGGCAGGCGACAGAATTTATTTTGCTCATCTTCGCAATGTTCAAATCAACAATCAATGGTTCAACGAAACCGCACACGAAAGCAATGCCGGTTCGCTTGATATGTACGAGATTGTAAAGGCTTTGCAGGAGGTCGGTTTTGACGGATATATCCGCCCTGACCACGGCAGAATGATTTGGGGCGAAGTTGCCCGTCCGGGTTACGGACTTTATGACAGAGCACTCGGCGCATGCTATCTCAACGGTCTTTGGGAAGCTGTGGAGAAGTCGAGAAAATAAACATCAATTCAAATACAGAGGACAATAAAATGACACATGAAAATTTAAAAGGCAGAGTTGCGGTTGTAACAGGCGGCGGCGGAGTTCTTTGCGGACAGTTTGCAAAGACTTTGGCAAAGCAGGGCTGCAAGGTTGCCATTCTTGATTTAAACGAAGAGGCAGCACAAAAGTGCGCCGATGAAATCACCGCAGACGGCGGCGTTGCCATTGCCGTAGGCTGCAATGTACTCAATCAGGAGTCAATGCAAGCCGCAAGAAAAACGATTAACGAAAAGCTCGGTACCTGTGATATTCTTCTCAACGGTGCCGGCGGCAACAACCCAAAGGGCACAACAACAAAGGACACTTTGGAGCAAATCGACCTTGTTCAAAAGGACGAAAATGTAAAAACTTTCTTTGACCTTGATGCAGACGGAATTTCGTTTGTATTCAATCTCAATTTCCTCGGCACTCTTATTCCTACTCAGGTTTTTGCAAGAGATATGGTGGAAAAAGAGCACGCTTGCATCGTTATGATAACTTCGATGAATGCGTTCAGACCTCTCACCCGTATTCCTGCATATTCTGCGGCTAAAGCTGCTGTAAAGAATTTCACCGAATGGATGGCTGTTCACTTTGCCCCTATGGGTATCAGAGTAAACGCAATCGCTCCGGGCTTCTTCTCAACAAAGCAAAATGCCGCTCTTCTTTGGAATGAGGACGGCACTCCTACCGCCCGTACAGGCAAAATTCTTGCCGCAACTCCTATGGACCGCTTCGGCGAGCCTGAAGAACTTGACGGAACACTTCTGTTCCTTTGCGATGAGGCGTACAGCGGATTTATCACAGGTGTAAATATACCAGTAGACGGCGGCTTTAACGCATATTCAGGCGTTTAAAAAACGGTCAAATTCGGATTTTTGCAACTCGGCGGTGTACAACGACACAGCTCTCGTTACAATAAATCTAAATTTTCCTCGTTTTTAAATCCGACGAACGGCAAATTCGGATTTTGCAACCGAATAATATTTATAAAATGAAAAATACTTGCTTTGGTATTTTAACTAAAGCAAGTATTTAATCTTTTAAGGCTTATTAATTATAAAAATTATTTGTTGATTTGGTGAGTGGGGTGAAAGATATGAATGAAATATCTACTGTTGATTTCTTTCCGTGGGCGTGGATTCTGCATTTTGCAAGGGCGTTTTTGTCATTTAATGTGGTTAATGCTTTAACAAAACGAAAATACGGTATGTTTAAAACTTTTATTATTTATATCGGTGTGTGTATGGTGTATTCGTATGCAACCTTGCAGTTGAAAGATATGTCGCAAAAGGTTGAATATACATGCTTGACGCTTTATTTTTTGATACAGTTTGTTCTTGTGATTTTTTTGACCGAAAACAAATTGTATTTAAAACTTATATCTGTTATGTCAGCATTTTTAACAATGTTGCTTACATCGGCACTGTACTATTCTTTTATAACCCTTACATTTGGCAATGAGGGAACAGAAGCATTCCTTAATAAAACAACGCTTTTGTCTTTGATATGCTTGTGTTTGTTTATGGTTGCATTTTCATTTTTTGTTGTGTTTATAATAAAGGTTATAAAAAATAAACTCAATAATACGCTTGAGCATAATATTAAATACATATATTTTTATCTTTTTCCGTTAACGCATATATTTGCTATTCAAATTGTTTATGCTTTTGAACAGCAACTTGTAACTAAGGCTAACGAATATTCTCAAAGGTTATCTTCTGTTTCCTGTATATATTTTGTTGTTTGTTTTATAATAGATTTTTCGATAATGTTTGCGATTGATTTTTTTGAAAAAAGAGAACTTGAAAATCTAAAATATAAACAATTGGTTGCTAACAATGAGCTTGATTATCAAAAATATTTGCAATTAAAAACAGAAAGAGAACGATACAGAAAAATCAGGCATGACATATCAAATATTTTAACAACGGCTGTAGGATTCATTGAAATTGAAAAGCCTCAAAAAGCACTTGAAATTTTGCAAAAAGCAAATGATGATATTCACAATTCGGCATATGAAATAATTTGCCAAAACGAAGCTATAAATACAATTTATACAATTAAACACCGGCAAGCCGAAGAAAAAGGGATTAATCTTGTGATTAATGTTGAGGAAAATGCCGAAATAAAAATATCCAATTATGATTTATGCAGAATTTTAACCAATCTTATTGACAATCAAATTGAAGCCACAGATAATTTTTCGGAAAACAGAGATGTTGAACTTTCTATAAAAATCACTCCCGCAAATATAGTGATAAAAAGCACAAATATGTATAAAAATTCAAGCAAAAAGAAACCGACAAATAAAGATTTTCATGGCTACGGTCAAAAGATTATCAATGATATTGCAAAAAAGTATAACGGTAAATACAAATTTAGCATTGTTGAAGATAAATATATAACAAGTACATTGCTTGATAATATTGAATGTTTGAATTAGACATAAAAATAAAAAGGTGAGGGCGAAGTCCCCACCTTTTTGTTTTGCAATAATGTTTTATTTATAAAGAGCGCCGTATGTTTTGCAAGCTTCGTAATCTGCTGACTGAACATCATCTGTGCCGAATGCTGCCCAGCACTGCGGACGGAAAATTCTGTCGTCCGAAACATTGTGCATATTTACAGGAATGCGAAGCATTGAAGCAAGTGTGATGAGCTTGTCGCCGACATGACCGTAGATTGTTACGCCGTGGTTAGCGCCCCAATTTGCCATAACGCTGTAAACATCCTTGAATGCACCCTTGCCTGTGAGGGTCGGAGCAAACCAAGTTGTAGGCCAAGTCTTGTCTGTACGCTGATCAATAGTGTTGTGGATTTGGTCAGGAAGGTCAACCGTGTAGCCTTCTGCAAGCTGAAGAACAGGGCCGATACCGTCAACAATGTTGATACGGAGCATTGTTACAGGCATTTCTGCCTTGCAACGGAAGTGTGATGAAAATCCGCCGCCACGGAAGTATTCATAGTTTGCTCTGCACCAATCTGTTGCATCAATGCAAGCCTTGATGTCGTCTTCTGTCATCTTCCAGAACGGTTTCATGCAGCCTTCGCCGTTTTCGTTCTTTGAAGCACCGCAACCGTCAAGAGCAGTTGCACCCGAGTTGATGAGGTGAATAAAGCCGTCTTTTGCAACACCGTCAGGACGCATACCTGTTACACGCTCACAAGCGTCAGGGCTCCAATATGTACGAACATCGTGGAAACAAGGAGCTGTGTCCGAAACAAGAGTGCCGAGAATCATTGAAGCACCGTTGAGTGTGTCGTTTTCTGTTGCGAAAGGAGTAGGCATTTTCTTGCCGTTCCAGTCGAATGTTGAAGCCATAATAGCCTCTGTGAAGTCTGCGTTCGGAAGCCAGTCTGTCCAGTTTCTCTGTCCTTGGAAACCGCCTGCAACAGCGTTTTTGCCGAGTGCTTCCTCGTGCCAGCCCATTTCGTCAAGCTTCTTGTTGCCGAAAAGAATGTCACGAACGATAAGTGTCATCTTTGTGATGAACTCCCAATCCTTGTCAGGAGAAACAACCTTTGACTTTCTGATAATTTCAGGGAAGTCCTTGCCGGCGTTTACATCAAAACCTTCCTTGCAGTTGGCCTTTACCCAAGCAATAGCCTTGTCGTATTCGTCGTGGTCGTAGATTTCAAGTGTAATTCTGCGTACGATTTCTGTCATATCAACCCACTCAGGACGGATGCCGAGATACTTCTGGAAGAAATCAGCATCACAATATGAGCCTGCGATACCCATTGCGATACCGCCGAGGTTTACATATGACTTGTTCTTCATCCAACCAACAGATACGGCACATTTTGCAAAACGCAAAATCTTTTCCGCAACATCGGCAGGGATTGACTTGTCGTCCATATCCTGAACATCGTGGCCGTAGATTGAGAATGCAGGCATACCCTTTTGTGCATAAGCAGCCATAACAGCGGCAAGATAAACCGCACCCGGTCTTTCTGTACCGTTGAAGCCCCAAACAGCCTTGATTGTTTTTGGATTGTTGTCATATGTTTCCATACCGTAGCACCAGCAAGGAGTTACGGAAAGAGTTGCAACAACATTTTCTGTTGAGAACTGTTCCTCGCAAGCAGCAGCTTCTGCACCGCCGCCGATAGTAGTGTTTGATACAACGCACTGAACAGGTGTGCCGTCAGGATAGCAAAGATTTTCTTCAATGAGTTTTGCGGCAGAAGTTGCCATACCCATTGTTTGCTCTTCAAGGCTTTCACGCACGCCGCCCCATCTGCCGTCAATTACAGGACGGATACCGATTTTAGGATAATTCATAAAAATTTACTCCTTTACAAATTTATTTTATAGCGTTTAAAAATTTTTCGTAAGCCTCCTCAAAACTTTGAGGATTGATTGGCTTGTACTCTTTTAGATTTTCCTGTGATTTTATAATTGCTCTGCCGGCGTTGACATCTTCAATATCGCCGAGTGCGATGAGCTGAAGAATGATGTTGCCGAGAGCGGTTGCCTCTGTCGGACCTGCAATAACAGGCAAATTGAGGCTGTCGGCTGTCATTTGACAAAGGAAGCTGTCCTTTGTGCCGCCGCCGAGAAGATGAAGCACATCAAAGCGTTTGCCCGTGTTTTCTTCAATCTGCTTGATTGCAAAACGGTACTTCATTGCAAGGCTCTCGTAGATACATCTAACCAACGCACCGTCCGATTGAGGCTCGCCCTGACCCGTCTTTTTGCAATAATCATGTATTTTTTTAGGCATATCCTTTGGAGAAGCAAAAATGTCTTCGTCCGGGTCGATGAAGAATTCAAACGGTTTTTCATTCCTTGCAAGCTGTTCCATATCGTTATAGGAATAGTCCTTGCCCTCTTCTCTGAAATTGCGTCTGATTTCCTGAATCAGCCACAAACCGCTGATATTCTTTAGGTAATTGATTTTGCCGTTTGCACCGAGTTCGTTTGAAAGTTCGTCCTCCATACTCTTTTGAGTGAGAATCGGTTCGTCACATTCACAGCCGATGAGCGACCAAGTTCCGCAAGAGAGGAACGCCGCTTCTTCGCCGTCAACGCTTGGCATTGCACAAACAGCACACTGTGTGTCGTGACCTGCAACCTTGATGACTTTTATGCCGTTGTATTCTCCTGCAACGGTTGCACTTTCAACGATAGGCGGAAGCATATTTTCACTCTTGCCGGTGAGTGCAAAAACATCCTTTTGCCACTCGGCATTTTTTAAATTAAGCATTTGAGATGTTGAGGCAATTGTTTGCTCCGCTGTTTTTGCTCCGCAAAGTGCATAAGCAAAGAGGTCGGGCATAAACAGGAACATATCGGCGCTGTCGTTTTCTTCTGTCAAAAGCTGAAAGAGGGTGTTAATCGGCATAATCTGATTGCCTGTTTTTTTGTACAAATCCGTTTGAGAGATGCTCTCAAATATTTTTTGCGGTGCATCTTTTGTTCTGCCGTCACGGTAGCAAATCGGCAAATCGGCAATTGCGCCGTCAGCGTTTACAAGTCCGTAATCAACGCCCCAAGTGTCAAAAGCAAGAGAGTCCGCATTGTCGGCAAGCTCTATTGCCTTTTTTACTTCACCGAGCAGATACGGAAAATCCCAGCGGAGATGCTCGTCTTTTTCGGTGAGGATATTGTCAAAACGGTGAACTTCGTTGTACTCGATTTTGCCGTTTTTGTATTCGGCAAGGATTGCCCTGCCCGTTGACGCACCAAAGTCGAATGCTAATACTCGGCTCATACTGTTACTACTCCTTTTTTGAGCAAAACATTTGCGTAAATTGCGGTTTCGCCTGTTGCGATGATGAGATAAGCATTTTTTGCTCTTTCATAAAAAGCAAAACGCTCTGTCATTTCAATGTCGTGATGGTCAGGCTCGTACTTGTTTAAAAGCTTGTCGTACTCTGCCCAAATTGCAGGAGTCGGCGTGTTGTCACCTTTAACAACTTCCATAAGCGCAACAGGCTTTTCGGTGTATGTATCAAGCGGAATGAGTGACAAAACAGCGTCTAAAACATCGGTTGTTGAATGTCCGTCAGCACGAACAACGATTGCATTTTTGCCAACGCTTTCGCAAGGGAAATTGCCGTCTGCAATTACAAGTTCGTCACCGTGCCCCATTTCGCAAAGAGCCTTGAGGAGTTCGGGTGAAACGATAGGATTGATACCTTTGAGCATAATCAGTCCTCCTTTTTGTGGAGCATTTCGTCCTCAGGATTGAATACCTTATAGCCCGGATGACGACCTGTTATTCTGTAATAGCTTCTGAGGTCGATGAGCTTTTGGATGTTTTTGTGGTCAATGTCGTGGCTTCCGCCGAGGATAACGGCATTGATTGTGATTTTTGCCCAAAGTTCAAGGCTTTCCATTCTGTAAAAAGCTGTGATTACATCACTGCCTACTGCAAGAGCGCCGTGGTTTTCAAGAAGCATAACATCGTGCTCCTCAAGATAAGGCTCGATTGCATCTGGAACTTCCGTTGTTGACGGAGTGCCGTACGGTGTGAGAGGAACAGCACCGATTGCCGCTACATCCTCAATCATATTGTACATATCCATTGCCTTGTGAGCCACTGCAAAGCCTGTTGCTCCCGGTGGGTGTGCGTGGATTACGCTTGTTACATCAGGTCTTTTGTCGTAGCAACGAAGGTGCATTTTGATTTCGCTTGACGGACGAAGTCCCTCGGCTGCCTCAAGAACATTACCCTCTCTGTCGATTCTGATGAGTTTGTCAGGAGTGATGAACGACTTGCTCATACCTGTCGGTGTTGCAAGGATTGTGCCGTCCTCAAGCAATGCGCTTACATTGCCGTCATTGGCAGCAACCCAACCGAGTTGCCACATCTTATGGCACACATCACAGATTTGCTCTTTGATTGTTTCAATATCCATAGTTAAATATTCCTTTCAATAATACTATATTTTTATTATATAGTTGATTTTTATATAAAACAAGGTGTATAATGATAAGTAGTAGGACAATATTGACATTTTAGGTGAAATTATGCGATATTTAGGCTATCAGGAAAATCAGGTGCGCGGCACATTTGGATTTCCGATACAATTATATTATGTAGACATCAATCATCCGCAATACGAAATGCCGTTTCACTGGCATATGGAATGTGAACTTATCCTTGTGCTTGACGGCAAACTTCATCTGACAATCAACGGCACGGCATACACCTTGCAAAAAGGGCAGAGTGCGTTTATTCCCGGTGAGTTTATCCACGGCGGAACGCCCCAAAACTGCATATACGAATGTGTTGTTTTTGACGTTGAGCGGTTTTTATCGCAATCGTCTCAGTGCCTTGAAAAATATAATTCGTCGCTTGACAACGGCAGCGTGGGTGAAATGATATTTGACGGCACATCAAAATGCGGACAAATCGTTGACGAACTTTTTGTTAATATGGAAAAGGAAGGCTCAACTTATACTTTTACAACAACAGGACTTTTGTGGCAGTTCATCGGCGAAGTGCTTGAGCAAAAATCTCCCTGCCGAACGGACGATTTTGACACGGTTTACCGCAAAAACAAGCAGATAAAACGAGTGCTGACAAAAATCAGAAACGACTATTCAAAGCCGCTCACCCTTGACGATTTGGCAAGAGAGGCTCACCTCAATTCGCAGTATTTTTGCCGAGCGTTCAAGGAACTTACGGGCAAATCACCGATTGATTACCTCAACTATTACCGCATTGAATGTGCGGCGGAGCAGTTGCGACTGCCCGATTTGTCGATAACGGAAATTGCGTTGTCGTGCGGTTTCAACGATTTGAGCTACTTCAACCGAATGTTCAAACGCAGAAAAAATATGACACCGTCACAATACCGAAACAAAATAATGTAGGGGCGAACTGTGTTCGCCTAAAAAAGGAGATGTTTTTATGAAAAAATTATTATGCGTACTTATGGCAACGGCAATGATTTTCACAGTCTTTTCAGCCTGCTCAAAGCCAACTGAAAACGACGAACCGACCACCGAAGCACCAACTGCCGCTCAATCGGGTTTCAACACCGACACCGAGGGACTTATGACGCCCGATGATATTATGAATGACGCATCAACCGTTGATTTGAATCACTATATGGAGGTTGAGGGCCTGAAAAAAGTTGAGGAAAAAGATGACGAATCAGCCACAGGAACAATCGATTATTACGACAGAAACGGCAACATTGTATACAAAAAGTATATCGGATACGGCGAGGATTCTTTTGATTATTACATCAAGTCGAATTCCGGCAAGAGCTTAACCGTTAAATATATTTTGGAAGACGGCAAAACAATCGGTGTAAACGCCGAGTGCGAGGACTACACAATCTCTTTCAACAAGCTTGACGGCAGTGCAAAATACGGCGCAAATGACATATACATCACTTCGCAAAAGAAGTATGACAACGATTTTCCGAAAATTGCAGAATACCAATATGACGGCGAAAAATTCAATCTTGTGGGCAACACATTTTACGGCAAAGACGGTTATTGCAGATATTCGTGCACCGATGGCGACAACGACACAAAAGTTGAGGATGAACTTATGCTTTTTGAAAAAATCGACACCCCGCAGGTCAACAATGATTTGGCAGAAATGGCAAACGACCACAGGGTTTTAAGTGTTGAGTTCATTGAGGGTCAGCACACAATCAAATACACAGAGGATAAAAACGGCAAAAAATCGTGGTTTATCGACGGCGAAATATACTTTGTGTTTAACAGCAAAAAAGGTGCAGAGCAATTTGCAAGCAAGTACGGCTTGACCGCAAAGAATTCGGAATATAACGACAGATATTACACCTGCACCATCACCGCTTCAATTCCGATTGACGAGGACTACACCGACTTTTACAGCTTTTCATCGCAGGATTTTAACGACTACATCTTCGGCAGACTTCACCTTTCAAACAACGGCACAGTCCTCAACATCACCGAAAACGACACAAACCTTGTGTTTTATTAATACGGTTAACGGCAAAATCATCCACACGGTTTATTAAAGGAGAAAGTTAAGCATATGAATATTGAAATCGGAAAAGGATTGTCAAATATTATATTCGGTATGACGGAAAACGAAGTAATTGCAACACTTGGCAAACCTGATAGGGTTATTGCAGGCATTGATGACAACAAAGAGTTCTTGTATAATTCGTTAAAACTAAAATTGATTTTCGATTCTGAAGAAGGCAATCGGCTTTATTCCATCGAAGTTTTCAAAAAAGAAGTCACTTTTCTGTCAACCGAAGTTATCGGAATGTCGTTTGACGAATTGCTGTAAGGAGACATAGAATAAATGCCCGGCAAGTCTGTAATAAGTGTATCTGCGTGATTTTTTATTTCTCCGTCTTTTCTGTCAACCGTTACACCGGGAAAATTGCCGACGTGCTGATTAGAGCCTGTAAGCCTGTTAAATAAGGTCGTTTTGCCGCAGTTTTGGTTTCCGGAGATCGGAAGAGCGTCGTGTAGGGAAAGA
>OQVL01001384.1_pt1 | contig 14473 bp, 15 predicted proteins | sample 1691501 | NCBI WGS metagenome assembly OQVL01 (sample SAMN03418253, study PRJEB22391) | human gut metagenome | biome: human-gut; feature: organic feature; material: feces | host: Homo sapiens | place: Tanzania | collected 2013-01
GTGAAGAATTCTGTCGTATTATTCATATCAAATATACCTGCTTCATATTCTTCATTCAAAAACTCTTCAATCTGCTCTTCTCTATGTCTTTTATGTAATTATATTTTATTTTACAACCTTAAACGAAGCCTTTACATAGCCATCTGCATAGAGAACAAGCTCTCTTCCGTTGCTGCCCCACATGAGCTCTTCCTCTGCGTATGAAGGCTCCACGAACTTGACGTCAAGTCTCTTCAAGTCTTCGTGTGCACATGCTGCTGTGCGGAGGAGCAACATTCCCTGAACTACAGGATGGTCTGTGAGGTGGATCTTATTCTCGTCTCCTGTCTCCTTGCTGAATGCATATACCTCTTCCTTTGTAAATGTGTGGAACGGCTTCTCATCCTCATACTCAGCCTTCTCCACTCTCTTGATATCCTTCTCCTTGTCTGACGCCTTTACGAGTGTGATGGTCATCTTCTCAACAGGAGTCTCCTCTCCCTCTACCTTTCCAAGGATAGAGAGTATGTACATGAATGCGTTCTCCTTAACATCACCATACTCATATGTGATGCTGTCGGCAGCCTCTGCCTTCTCTCTGTCTACTGTGTAGGATATTTTGCCTATGAATGCCCCCTGATATGTGGATGCGTCCATGTCTGTCATCTTTGTTCCAAGTCCCATGATCCTGTCATAAATCTTCATATACTTCTCCTTTTTTATTTATAAACTTATTATCTGGTATCTTTTCTTCTTTGTGTGCCGTTAAATATTCTCATTCATTTTCATACATGCGGTCTATTCATTAATCCCTACGCATGTTTTCTGTCCGTGGTAAATCCTTTTCTCTGTATCATGTCAAAGTCAAGGTCAAATGATGTACCATCGGTTGTCAGGAAGTCACCGCTTATGACCGCATTTGCCCCGGCGGCAAGTGCAGCCTCGCCGTTGTCCTCATATCTGCCTCGTCCGGCAGCAAGCCTTATCATAACCTTCGGCATGACAAATCTGTATACAGCAATCGTTCTGACGTACTCCTCCTCAGTGAGCGGCGTCTTGTCGTAGAACGGCGTTCCCTCCCTCGGATTGAGAAGGTTCATCGGAACAGAATCCACTCCAAGTTCCCTGAGCTCAAAAGCAAGCGCCACCCTGTCCTCAAGCGTCTCGCCCATGCCGAACAGGCTTCCACTACACACCATAAGCCCTGCAGCCTTTGCAGCGCGTATTGTCGCATTCTTCTGTTCCTGTGTATGACTGGTACACACCTCCGGGAAATATGCCGGCGATGTCTCAAGATTGTTGTGTATCATCGTAAGTCCCGCATTCTTGAGCTTCGTGAAGTCATCCTGATCCAGCAGGCCAAATGACGCGCATATGTTGATATCCACATTGTCGTGTATATCCTTGACCGTTTTCTCAGCAAGCTCAACCTCCCGCTTTGAAAGTCTCCTGCCCTCAGCCACCAGGCAGTACCTGAAGCTTCCCTTGCCGTAGTCCACGTCTGCGCCCTCAGTCACCACTGCATTACCAAGCAGATTTATCTCTGGTATATCCTTCTTCGCTATCCTGGACTGTGCACAGTATCTACAGTTCTCTGTGCATCTGCCCTCCTTCACGCTTATGACCGAACACACGTCGCACCGGTCTCCGCAGAAATGCTCTCTTATCTCATTTGCTGAAGCCGCCAGTATATCCAGATCCTCATGTGCAAGCTTCAGAGCCTCATCATATGTGACCTCCGCACCTCCGCTGAGCACACGGTTCTTAAGCTCCTCTACATACTCTCTGCCCATATGATTCCTACCTCTTTTCTGTAAAGTTCTCCAGTTTCATCTGGTCTTCAGCCCTTGTGTATTGTAACTTCTGGTATCAGCCGGATGTACAAGGTATGTTTTACCGGGCATCTGCCTACCCATACATATATATGGAAAGAGCCTGCCACTGGCAGGCTCCCCATCTGTATATAACTCTCTATGTCTTTCGCAGATATTTAGTCTCAGCTGTTTCAGCTTATATATCTGCCATGTAGTCCCAATTATAACATCACAACTACAGTGCTGCCTTGATCTGCTTATAGATACCCTCGGCATCAAGCTCATACTTGTGAAGCAGTTCCTTTGCAGGGCCCGACTCACCAAATGTATCTCTCACACCGATCCTTGTCAGCTTTGTAGGACACTTCTCAGCAAGCACCTCTGCAACAGCGCTTCCGAGACCACCTATGATGGAGTGCTCCTCAACTGTGAACACTCTTCCTGTCTTCTGAGCTGTCTCTACGATGATATCCTCATCGATAGGCTTGATAGTGTGTATGTTGATAATCTCCGCATCTATACCATCAGCAGCGAGCATATCCACAGCCTTCACAGCCTCAGATACACAAAGTCCTGTAGCTATGATAGATATGTCCTTGCCATCCTTGAGTTTAACCCCTTTGCCGATTTCAAACTTGTATGTGCTCTCATCGTTGAGGACTGGAACTGCCAGTCTTCCGAATCTGAGGTATACAGGTCCTACATACTCATATGCAGCCTTGACTGCTGCTCTGGCCTCTACATCGTCACATGGGTTTATGACAACCATGCCCGGGATCTCTCTCATAAGTGCGATATCCTCACAGCACTGATGTGTTGCTCCATCCTCACCTACCGAGATTCCCGCGTGGGTTGCACCGATCTTCACATTCAGATGTGGGTAACCGATTGTATTTCTAACCTGCTCAAATGCACGTCCTGCAGCGAACATTGCAAATGAACTCATAAAAGGAACGTATCCACATGTTGACATTCCGGCAGCAATACCTGCCATGTTCGCCTCTGCGATACCACAGTCAACGTGGCGCTCCGGATAAGCTTTCTTAAATATAACTGTCTTGGTTGCCTCTGCAAGGTCTGCATCTAAAACTACAAGATTGTCATGCTCCTTTGCGATCTCTACTAAGGCATTGCCATAGCTCTCTCTGGTTGCGATTGCTTTATTCTCTATCATAATGCTGCAGCCTCCTTCTCAAGTTCTTCCATGGCGATCTTGTACTCTTCTTCATTTGGAGCCTTTCCATGCCAGCCGGCCTTGTCCTCCATGAATGATACACCCTTGCCCTTTACTGTATGGGCGATGATCGCTGTAGGCTCACCCTTGTGGGACTTTGCCTCAGCAAATGCCTTGTCGATCTCATCAAAGTCATTGCCATTGATATTGATAACATGGAAGTTGAATGCCTTGAACTTCTCATCTATAGGATATGGTGAGCATACATCCTCAACCGTTCCGTCGATCTGAAGATTGTTGTTATCTACTATAACGCACAGATTGTCAAGCTTTCTATGTCCTGCGAACATAGCTGCCTCCCATATCTGTCCCTCCTGGATCTCTCCGTCACCGCAGAGACAGTATGTTCTGTAATCCTTGCCCTGCATCTTTGCTGCAAGTGCCATACCTACTGCAACTGAAAGTCCCTGTCCGAGTGATCCTGATGACATATCCACACCTGGGGTGTGCTTCTTGTCAGGATGTCCCTGAAGGTAAGATCCAACATGTCTGAGTGTCTTTAAGTCTTCTATTGGGAAAAAGCCTTTTAACGCAAGTGCTGCGTAGTAGCCCGGAGCTGTGTGTCCCTTTGAGAGCACGAATCGGTCACGATTCTCGTCCTCAGGATTCTCAGGATCCACATTCATCTCCTCGAAATAAAGATAAGTAAACAGGTCTGCTGCTGATAATGAGCCGCCTGGATGTCCGCTCTTCGCATTGTATACACCTGTGACAATGCCCTTGCGAACTTCTACAGCTTTTTTCTGAAGTTCTAATTTGTTCATCTCATTCTCCTTTTAACTGGATACTGTATTTGTATCATACAGAGCCATTATAACATAATTTCTTCTATTTAGAAGTACGTTTTTACATGCATTTTTCAAGAAATATTACAAGGTTTTTTCAAGGTTATCTGTGCATTTCGACCAAATATACCTGCATGGGTGTCCGGCGGATCATTGTATTCACTTTGTCCGCCTCGCAGCGCACCTGTCCACATATCAGCCGCTGATCCACTCATACAGTATGCCTGCCATCTCTCTGACATAGTATGTCGGAAGCAGCCACCATGCAGTGCTTCCGGCTATGGACCCCGTATCTATACCCTGCTTTTCCGCAATCCTCTTTGCCCTGTACTCATGGAATTCATTTGTCACGATATTCATTCCATCAGGCAGGTCATTCTGTTCTATGATCTGAGCCGAAAACTTTATATTCTCCCTTGTGGATGTGGACTTGTCTTCCATATATATTCTCTCCGGAGCAATTCCGTGCTCTGTAAGGTATTCATACATGCACTGAGCCTCCGACATGCTCTCATCTGGACCCTGTCCACCGGACACAACGCATACGGCCTCCGGGTTCTCCTCAAGATAATCCTGTGCTGCTATAAGTCTCTCCCTCAGCATAAGGCTTGGTCCGCCGCCTCTAACCGCGCATCCGAGCACTACGACTGTGGCATCCTGTTTAGGCTTTACATGAGCCGCATAGACCATGTTATACGTGATGACCACAACAAGAGCAAGCGCAGCAGTGACAAGTGTAAGCACGATACTTAAGCATATCTTTCCTGCTTTTTTATCCCAAAGCTTTCTGACAGATTTGTCTATCTTTGCCCTGAATACTCCATACAATGTGAGAAGTGCAAACACGCCTGTTCCCAGCAGGGTTCCTATATTCACATGACAGCCTCTGAACACCGGATATATGAACATCAGCATTCCCAGCGCGCCTATTATACAGAATATAACTCTCCATATATGATATCCCCGTGTACGCACCGCCACACCATCTTTGTTTATTTTTTTACTCATATCTTCATGGCTCTTCTGAGTCATTTTATCTGTCATCTATTCTATCCTCCCTGTTTTTTCTCTTTTCAGCTTCTTAATTCCATTCACACAGAATGACAGTGACATGACTGTTGCTATAGTCCAGCCTATCGGCCAGGCCAGCCATATTCCCGTGGCGGAACCGATAACTCTTGACAACACTATCGCCAGCACCACCCTGAGTATCAGATCCGTAAACGTCGATGTCATGAATCTGCCCATCATGCCTGTTCCCCTTAGTATTCCATCCGCTACAAGTTTTGCCGATACTACAAAGTAGAATGGCGCCAGTATCCTGAGATACGTGACTCCCGTGTCAAGGGCAAGTCCTGTCCTGTTCTCCATAAATGGATACATGCCATAACGGCCAAAGAAGAAGTACAAAACCGCAAATGGTATGCATAGTCCCCATATGAGTTTTATTCCAGCTTTAAGTCCCTGTCCTATCCTGTCGATCTTACCCGCGCCAAGATTCTGTGCGGTATAGTTGGATATTCCATTTCCAAGTGTTGTAAATGACGTTATGACAAGATTGTTGAGCTTCACAGCCGCCGCATAGCCCGCTATGACAGAGGCTCCAAATCCATTGATGACGCTCTGAATAATTATATTTCCAACTGAGATAAAGCTCTGCTGAAGTATACTCGGTATGGCTATGACTGCTATCTTGCCCAGCATGCTTCCCGAAAATACACGAACCTTCCCCTCAGTGCGAACTGCTGTCAGGCGTCTGAACACAACTATTATCGCAAGTACAGCGCTCACGCCCTGACAGATGAATGTAGCCCACGCAACTCCATTTACCCCCATCTCAAATGTCTTTACAAACAGTATATCAACGGCTATGTTGGACACCGATGAGATGGCAAGGAATATGAACGGTGTTCTCGAGTCGCCCAGCGCGGAGAATATTCCTGTCGCTATGTTGTAGAAGAACAAAAATGGCACGCCCAATATGTATATGTTCAGATAAGTAAGCGAATCTCTCATCAGCTCATCCGGGGTATCAATAAGTGCCAGTAGTCTCTCTCCAAGCAGGAATCCAACCAGCATGAGAACCGCCACAAGTACCGTGCTTGCTATGAGAGTAGTCCAGACCGCAGTCTTCATCTCGCTGTATTTCTTTGCCCCGAACAGCTGGGATACTATGACCGAACAGCCTATATTGCATCCAAATGCAAATGCTATGAAGATAAGTGTTATCTCATAGCTGTTGCCGACCGCCGCCAGAGCATTTTCTCCTATGAACTGCCCTGCCACAAAGCTGTCCGCTATGTTATAGAGCTGCTGAAATATCACACTTCCAAAAAGTGGAAGGCAGAATCTCCATAACACTGATTCCGGCCTTCCAACTGTCAAATCCTTATTCAATCCTACCCCTTCTTTTCTCTATAGTTTATATCAGCTCTCCAATAACTGATATGCGCGCAGATCTAATATCCAATATCAATCCGACTGATGTCCATTCCACCACGGTGTAGTATACTTTCCTTCATATATCGAATACCAACTCACCCAACTGTCGCCTCTGTTCGTATCATATCTAAGCCACTCTCCCGCCTTACCAGACTCGGTCCTTGTACCATATTTCTTGGAATCATCAGCATAATATACATACACCTTGCGCGTCTTGAGATCCTTGTATGTAATCTGCTGAACCCTCCCCGTATCAACCACCGCAATTGCCTCAAAGCCCTGTCCTTTTGGATCAAAGGAATTGTATATTGACGCTATCAGGCGATGTGTTGAATCATTAGGATTTGGGGCAGACGCATTACTTGACAAATATTGCACACTGAATCCCGATGCATCCCTCTCGGCATCACTGCCAAGCGTCCCCTCACTGGCGTCAATCAAAGACGTTTCCACAGCAGTCTCAAAATTTCTTGCATTTGTTATAGCCTTGCTGTCTCGTGATTTCTGAATGTACTTAATAAGCATCGGAGCAAGTGCTCCTGCCAGCACCGCCATAATAGCGATAACAATAATGAGTTCAACCAACGAAAATCCACCATCATCTTTTTTCATCTTCTATTTCTCCCCACATAATAAAGCCACATATCTATAGAATTTTCCTTCCAGCATATGTGCTCTTTTTTGCCTATATTCTATACTTGTTTATTTTCCATTACAAGAGGCAAAATAACAAACATGTGCAAAAATGGCGGTACACGGAACCTCTCCATGTACCACCATCTGCAATTTTCTATATACATAATATGTATATGTTACATCAAAGAATATCTATATACTCCCCTGACAGCGCCTTGTTCATCGATCTGACAGCACAGAACTTACCGCACATACTGCACGTGTCGCTGTACTCGTCATCCGGCTTTCTGCTGTCTCTGATCTCCTTCGCGGTCTCAGGATCTATGGCACATGCAAACTGTGCATCCCAGTCGAGGACTCTTCTCGCATCCGCCATCTTGTCATCTATATCCCTCGCTCCAGGTATCCCCTTTGCTATATCTGCCGCATGGGCTGCTATCTTGGATGCGACGATTCCCTGCTTGACATCGTCAACATTTGGCAGGGCAAGATGCTCTGCTGGTGTGACGTAACAAAGGAATGCGGCTCCATTCATGGCTGCGACTGCTCCGCCTATGGCACTTGTGATGTGATCATATCCAGGTGCTATATCTGTGACAAGAGGTCCAAGTACGTAGAATGGTGCGCCCATACAGAGTGTCTTCTGAACTTTCATGTTGGCTGCTATCTGATTGAGTGGCACATGTCCAGGACCCTCAACCATAACCTGTACATTATGATCCCACGCGCGCTTTGTCAGCTCTCCAAGTCTGACAAGTTCCTCTATCTGACATACATCCGTTGCATCCGCAAGACATCCCGGACGACATGCATCTCCAAGTGATACTGTCACATCGTATTCCTCACAAATGTCAAGTATCTCGTCAAAATACTCGTAGAACGGATTCTCATTGCCTGTCATGGTCATCCATGCAAATACAAGACTGCCGCCACGGCTGACTATATTCATCTTTCTCTTATGTTTCTTGATCTGTTCGATCGTCTTTCTTGTTATTCCGCAGTGGAGAGTCACAAAATCAACTCCATCCTCCGCATGAAGACGAACCACATCGATGAAATCCTGTGCAGTAAGAGTTGCGAGATCTCTCTGATAATGAATAACGCTGTCATATACCGGCACAGTTCCTATCATGGCCGGACACTCTGAAGTGAGTTTCTGTCTGAACGGCTGTGTATTGCCGTGGCTTGACAGATCCATGATCGCCTCTGCTCCCATCTCGACAGCACTCATAACCTTCTGCATCTCGATACCATAATCCTTGCAGTCTCTTGACACACCGAGGTTGACATTGATCTTGGTCCTCAGCATGCTTCCAACTCCCTCTGGGTTTAAGCATGTGTGCTTCTTGTTTGCAGGTATCGCTACCTTGCCCTCTCCTACCAGTTTCATCAGCGCCTCAGTGGACATATGCTCTTTCTCGGCAACTTTCTCGATCTCAGGAGTTACTATGCCTTTTCTTGCTGCGTCCATCTGTGTTGTGTAATTTCTCATCTGTTCCTCCAATCTGATCCGGTTTTATACATCTGTTCCAGATCTAATATTTGTTTCTCTTACACTTTTATAGTGGCGGAAGGTGGTGCCCCCAATCAGCCACTTTAGGAATATCCCACTTGCGTGGGGCCCTCCTTATGAAAATAAAGAAAGAAGAGACGAGGGAATGCGTCTCTTCTTTCTTACATCATTATGTATGTATCAAACGTATCCCTACGGCGGCATTATCCGCATCAGGTTGTGGGTCGAAGCGTTCAGCCTCCTCTCAGCCGGCTAACTCGCCAGCTCCCCATGTACTATCCAATTCTCTGAAAACAAGTATACCGCTGTCAGATCGTAACATCAACTTATTTTTCTGTGATGTTACACCGTATGCTGCAACTCATTACTGATCTGCATCTTTTCTAAGGTCATAATAGTGCGGAATGATATCCTCGTAATGTCCATCAGGCATTCTGAAGCCTCCCGGGATAACTCCCAGCGGAGTAAATCCAATCCTCTTGTACAGATGAAGTGCATGTACATTTGATGCTACTACGGCATTGAACTGGAGTACTCCAAAGCCTTTCTTCTTCGCCATGGAGATACAGTCAAGCACAAGCTTTTCTCCTATGTGCTCACCGCGGATATCGCGTCTCACGGCATAGCTGGCGTTACATATATGTCCGCATCTTCCCACGTTGTTCGGATGAAGTATGTAGAGTCCTACCACCGCACCACTCTCTGCGTTCTCGGCAATACCGGTATATGTCTGCTCCTTGAAAAATGCATCGCCTGATTCCGGGGTCAGATCCTCTTCCTGTGGAAATGCCACTCCATCATCAACAACCTGGTTCCAGATCTCTGATGCTGCAGCAGCATCTGCTGCCATGTACTCTCTTATGTTTATATTCATCTGTGCGTCCTCCTATTATGATAAGATTTCACTTATGTTCTATTTATTCTTTTGTCATTCTGTCTGCATGCTCACTGTGAACATAAAAATAAGTTCAGTGTGATATTCCAATTACCTCCTACATATCCACAGCCTGCTTCACTTCCCTCTTTTTCCAGCTCACAAAGCCATACATATCATTCGCAAAGAATATGACGAAGTTTACAACTACAGGAATATATGCCGGATTCTCAAGCGACGCAAGAACCCACAAAACTATCAGAATCACATCATTTGCCGCATATCCCACGGCGTAGTATGACGATCTCAGCATGGTGAGCGCCGCTGCAAGAAAGCTTGTGACTATGGATATGGTGCTGAACACTATATTCGGTGTGTCAAGCAGCATCAGTATATAGTAGAATACAACCGTTACAAGCACCGTGCTGACAGTGAGCCATATCACATGTCTTCTAGTCAGTTTCTGTATGGCAACCTCACTGCTGTTGCCCTCCGACGGATTCTTGAACCACGTTATGGCGGACCACACCGCCATCGGCATCGTCATCCCGAGGTAGGTTATCATCTCACCCCAGTAGCGGAACCTGAAGGATATGATACCGTATAATATGCTGAATATCACCATCAGTATCTGAGCCCACACATTTCCCTTTGCCGCAAATATAAGCGATGTCACGCCTATGAGGGCCGCTGCAAGTGTGAGAATGTCCAGATCTGCAGTGAGAAGATTCGATACCAGCACTATAATGAGGGAACACAGCCAGATAAGCCATTCCCGCTTTGTCAGTTCTTTTATTGGATTGTTCATGATGTCTTTACTCCTTCTTCTTGCGCACATCCAAAGCCTCTGTATTCCAGCACTTCATCCATTTTCTTTCTAGGTCTCATATCTGGATTCTCTGCAGCATACCCCACCGAGACAACACTTATGAGCTGATCCTCCGTTCCTATACACTTTACAAGCTCCGGGTAGGCAAAGCAGGTATTTGCGATCCACAGCGTACCAAGACCGTGGGCTGTCGCCTCAAGCAGCAGGTTCTGGATTGCCGCGCCTATGGAAAGGCTGTCGCATATCTCCGCAATCCTATGGTCTGTGTCTATGTTCTCATACGGAGTTGTGCCATTTGTGTTTAATACAGCTATAAGAACAGGTGTCTCCCTCATGACTCGGAGCGTATTGTCCGCGTCCGCGTGGCCGCATGTCCATCCTGGGAGTATGGTCTGACCTGACTTTTCTCTTGCAAGTCCCGCCTCCATGGCATCGCAGATCTCTTCTTTCGCAGCGCCTGTGTATACTATGAACTTCCACGGCTGCCTGTTCTTTGCCGATGGAGCTGCAACCGCAGCCTCGATAAGCTGTCTTATAATCGCCGGCTTCACTGGGATATCATTAAACTTTCTAATGCTGCGTCTTTTTTCTATGCTATCTCTTACTTCCATATCTATGCCTGCCTCCGTCTGTCTCCGTAAATATATGTATGTAAACTGTCTATTATCAAAAGTATCATAATTGGTGTATATCTATAACCATGCACTCCTCCGATGCCTTAAATCCCACTGATTCATACAGCGGTCTGCCGCTTTCCGTGGCATCAAGGCTTATCTCCGTGGCACCATGTACACGCGCGTCCTCTATAAGCATATTCACAAGATGCCTGGCGATTCCTCTTCTCCGATAGTGCTTTTCTGTATATACATTCATGAGATGTGCTCTCTTTCCTGAAGGATGAGAAAATGTTGGCATAATTTCAATATAAGACATACTGGCACACGCCACACATCTTCCGTCATCGACAGCTACAACTGTTGTCTGATCACCCTCAAGAAAATACCTTCTGCTGCTCACCACCAATTCATCGTCAAATACATAATCAGCTGGAAGATCATTGACTATCCTAAGCATGGACAATCTGACATCCATCAGCATATCTATATCATTTGCATCTGTCACTCTATACTCCATAATACCCCCTTATTAATCCTTGACATTTTTTTGCCTCCTGTTATAATAACACAAGTCGGACGGTATGTTGAATATTAATATACCTTGCAAGGTGTTCTGCAGATGCAGGATTCCCGGATGGAACATGAATCGCGATACAAATATATCAGAATTTTCATGAGCCAGATAAGATACTTTATCTTATCTGGCTCTTTTTTTATGCGGCTAGCAGGTTAATGTGTACCCGCGATCATGTGCTTTTCCGATTTTCAATGATTTTCAATTATAAACTTTTTTATTAAGGAGATTTACAAATGGACCTGTTAAGAGACGATCTGAAAAAGCTTTACTTCAAATTCCTCATTCCTTCCCTTGGAAGTGCCATGGTCATGTCCATATACACCCTGACTGATGCCATCGTCATCGGCAAAGGTGTTGGAGCTGATGCCACTCTATACCCATATGCCATGTCATACATGCACTATATAAATATGTTCCTGCCAGTTGCCGTATTTTCCAACTTCATCGCTATATTTGTGAGGGCTGACAATGACCCGAACCGCGCCATGGCAGGCGTCCTGCTGGGTGGAGTGTTCAATATCGTGATGGACATTGTACTGGTATTCCCACTGAAGCAGGGAATCAGCGGAGCCGCACTTGCCTCCGTAATCGGTATGCTGATCCAGGTACTTGTCGCCTCATCACATTTTCTCAGCAAGAAGAATGAGCTGCGTTTCATAATGCCACACAGGCTCCTGAACAGCATGAAGAATATCGTGACAGCCGGTATCCCGAGCTTTTTCAATGAATTTGCAAATGGATTTATAGTGCGTGCTGTTCTCACTTTCTGGAATCCTTTTTCCAAGGGTGCTCTGCGGTGTGTTTATAGATATGAATGCAGGCCTTGTAGTCATTGCCGATCTTGGTGTCAGAGCGTACTTCTTTGCATTTGTGCCATTTGGGATCAACCTGATGACCTCCTACTATCTCCAGGCCATACTGAAATCCGGGCAGTCTCTGTGTATATCACTGCTCCGAAACATCATACTCAGCAGCGTGTGTATACTGACGTTTCCTGTTTTGATCGGTGGCAACAGCTTGTGGTTTGCTGCACCTGTGACCGAGGCTATGACTCTTACTGTCAGTCTGGTATTTCTGGCGCGGCAATCCCAAAGGTAGGGTAGCCATTACATGTGTATGCAAATTAGGCGATATAAGGTATAATGGATGTGTTGACTTTAACAAATAGGGATTAGGGGGTATAAAACGAAAATGCACGAAATGGATTTGATTGAATTCCTTATTAAAGAAGGACACACTGATATTGCAGAAAGTATTAAAGACTACCGAAAAAATACTATTAAAATGTGTGTGAAGGATGTGGAAAATGTAATTGCAAAAGGCACAAGTAAAATCGGTGGCTTTCCCGATCTTCCGCCCGAAATTCCATATCCCACAATGTCGGGCTATTCCTGCAAGCGCGGAGATGACACTGAGCGGTACGAAAAATCAGCAATGCACCTTGTCGCTCAACGTGAACTTGAAGATGCGGCTGGCCGTGATGAGTTTTTTGTTTATGACGGCGTCGACTCCCATCCCATCGGCAAGTCGTATATATTCGATGTTCTCCACTTCTGCGATGGTTCTCGGAATCCCGAGTCTTTTTGCAGCGACGCAGGCGAGAATGTTCGCCTCTGATGAAGAAGACTGCAGAGGATTATCTCGGTCAGGAGGTTACAGATGCAGTTATCACCGTTCCTGCTTACTTCTCTGACTCTCAGCGTCAGGCTACTAAGGAGGCTGGTCAGATTGCAGGTTTGAACGTTCAGCGTATCGTAAATGAGCCTACAGCCGCAGCTTTGGCTTACGGTGTTGACAAGGCTAACAAGGATATGAAGATTGCCGTATTCGACCTTGGTGGTGGTACATTCGATATCTCTATCCTGGAGTTCGGTGGCGGCGTATTCGAGGTTCTTTCTACCAATGGTGATACTCACCTCGGTGGTGATGACTTCGATCAGGTAATCATCAACTGGTTGGCTGATGGTTTCAAGGCTGAGGAAGGCGTAGATCTCCGCAAGGATCCTATGGCTATGCAGCGTTTGAAGGAGGCAGCTGAGAAGGCTAAGATTGAGTTGTCAAGCTCTACATCTACAGAAATCAACTTGCCTTACATCACAGCCGTTGACGGTATGCCAAAGCACTTGGTTAAGACTTTGACCCGTGCACAGTTCGATGCTATCGTAGGAAATGAAAAATATGGCTTTTCAAAATCAATACTTACAAGCTTACAAGTATCAATCGCCTTTCCTCCACCAACAGCAAATATCATATCTGCCTGCCGTACTGCCTCTAACTGTTCTAACTTTTTCGCATTGTTAAAGGTACATTCGCCTCCGGCTACAATTACTACCAGTGCTATAACACCGCCAACCAACTGGTTTTTATAAGTCTGTAAAAATTTCTCTGTTCTGGTTAAGGCTTCTCCTACTTCCACCTTTTCCGCTGCTTCGTTGTTGTTATTAATCTTAGACATTTTTATGTGTTTTTTTTATGCAGACCGCAAATTTACAACAAATTGTTTAAAAGCCAAAAAGAAACTTAAGTAATTGCTATTAGGCGGATGGCAGACATGGAGTTTGACACTTTGTCGGGAATAAAAATTGAGATAATATTTAATTGTTAAAAATCCGCGAGCTGTGAATATGCGCATATTTGAAGATGAAAACGGAAAAACAAATCTCGGTCTGAAGGACGTGAACGGTGAATTGCTTCTTATATCACAGTTTACGCTTTATGCAGACTGCCGAAAGGGCAACAGACCGTCGTTCATCAATGCAGGTGCGCCCGATATGGCGAAAAAGCTGTATGAGGAATCCTCCGTGCAGGCCATAGCGGCGGCCATCCGGGAAAAGAACGGTGGCACGGCCACCTATAAGATCGGCGCGATGGCGGCAGCGGTCAAGGCGCTGCCCAGCAAGGACAACATCGTTCACGGGGATATCCCCGACTACATCAAAGCGGCGGCGCTGGAGGTGGCCAAAAAGGCGCGGGCGGTGCAGACGGACGAGAGCATCACGTTCATCGCCATGTCAGACGCCCACCAGCTTGACACCAGCACAGACATCGTAGCTGGGAACAAGCACGCCGGCATGGCGGCAAAAGTGCTGGCCTACGCACTGCCAAACATCGACTTTTGCTGCTATCTGGGCGACTACACGGCGGGCAGCTCCACCACGACGCTGGCCGAGGGG
>OQVL01001385.1_pt1 | contig 14471 bp, 11 predicted proteins | sample 1691501 | NCBI WGS metagenome assembly OQVL01 (sample SAMN03418253, study PRJEB22391) | human gut metagenome | biome: human-gut; feature: organic feature; material: feces | host: Homo sapiens | place: Tanzania | collected 2013-01
ACGACGATATTGCCGCCCTGCACGGGAACGCCTTGAACCGGTATCGCCTGCACGGGAACGGCGATGGGTTGCCCCTGCGCCGCCTGCAAATACTGCATGCGCAGTTTGTCCTGAACGTTGGAAATTTCCGTCGAAGAATCGGACGACGCCAAAGTTTCCCGCGCGCGTTTCAGCGTTTCCGCCAATTCGGCGGCTTCCTGCCTGCGGGCGGGATCGTTGCGCGCTTCGGACAGTGTTTTCGCCAGCAATTCCATATTGCGGCGCGCGTCTTCCTGCGCCTGCTGCATAACCGCCAGCTGGCTTTGGTTCATTTTTTCCTGCGCCGACGCCAAAGCGTCCGCAATGGTTTTCGCTTTCGCCTTTTCCTCGCGAGAAACAAGTTCTTCGCCGTCTTCGTTTTCGGCTTCGTAATCGTCGCCGTATTTCTGACGTTCCAAATATTCCAGATAGTCGCGAACGTCCCTGCCGCCCGGAATGTCGGGCAACGACGCGCGCGCATCGTCATCGATTTCCAACAGCATGTCATTGTAGCGCGTAACCAGATCTTCGCGCAAAACATGCAGCTGACGATAGACGTTAATGAACCTTTGCGCCTTTACATACGGATCCTCTTCCCCGTCCGACGCCGCGCCGGGGAATTTAGGCTTCCACTTTTTAGTATCCTTTTTCGGCGGGCTCATTTTTTCTCCACACGGCGTTATCCGGCGTCCGCGCGGGCGGACACAGTCGAACCGATACTACAACGCCGCAGATTAACATATATTTAATCCGCGGCGTTTTTTATCTGTCCGTGAAATCGCGTCAAGGCAACTGGATTTGCACGACGCGGTGCAATGTCGCCGCCTTGTCTTCGGGGATTTCGATTTTTTCCTCGGGATTCCATAAAACGCCGAACATTTTGCCGTCAATGTCTTCGCGCACGCTGATCAGGCGCGCTTCGCTTTCGCCGATGTACATGACCGCGATATCGCCCAACCCGACCATTTTCGTCGGATCGACGATCAGGACGGAACGCGCGGGCAACAGATTGCCCAACCGTCTGGTGCAAAGCGAAACCGCATAAGCCGACATCGGATTGACCGCGCCCGCCTGACACGACACCGTTCCCAACGGCGCCTGACGGTCGATGACGATCGTGCCGTTTTCGCCGGGCTGCCCGTAAATCTGCAACACCGTTTCGGCGCGATCGCGCCCGCCGACGTTTTTGGCGACGGGCAATTCGGGATAGCCTGACTTAACGCCGGCGACCGTACGGTAACGCGCGTCCGTGCGCTGAATAAACTCTTCCAAAGCCCCCGCTTTGTCCAAATCGTAAATCTGTTTTTGCAGTTCGTCGTTCGTGTACCCCAACGCGCGGGCGATGCGGGAAATTTCGTCTTCGGACACTTCACGCTGTCCCATTTCGATGCGGTGATACACGGACAATGTCAGTTCCGAACCGTCCGCCACGTCCGCCAGCGTCAAATTTTTCTGTCCGCGGATATAGCGCAGTCCCGCCCCCAGCATTTTCAATCCGCAACGTTCGTTGACGCGGTTGCGGCGTTCCTGTTCGCGCCGCCACGCCTGAACGACGTCGGGCTGGGAACTGGCTTCGTTGACAAAGATTTCCTGCAACGGACAATCCAAAAATTCGGCGATGCGCACCAGCTGTTCCTGATCGATGCGTCTGTACCCTTTTTCGATTTTACTGACGGCGGACAGGCTGACCCCCAGAAAATCAGCCAGTTCCTGCATGGAACGACCGCGCACGCGGCGGTACATGCGAATTTGATTCGGAAAGATGATCTCTTCCATTCTGTGAATATCCTTATACAACGACGGCGCAAAGCGGCGCGCCCCTCTTCTTTATAACGTGTTTGAAATCAAAAAACAAGAGTCTGCTTTTGTTCTTGTTCAGCCGCGCCGGATTGACGCGGGCAAAGTTGCGCCGTAACGACGGAACGTCCGTTCCCTGTTTCCCATAAAAGCAAAAAAGCCGTTGAAAATCAACGGCTTGTTTAATGGCTGGGGCGGCTGGACTCGAACCAGCGAATGACGGAGTCAAAGTCCGTTGCCTTACCGCTTGGCTACGCCCCAACGATGCGGATAGCAATAGGTAATCTTTTTTACCCCCTTTCGTCAAGAGATTTATTCGTTTTTCAAGTTTTTGATTGTTTTTTTGATAAAATAGGTTATTGTTTGCTTTGTGTCGCGCCCGTAGCTCAGCTGGATAGAGTATCGGCCTCCGAAGCCGAGGGTCGTGGGTTCGAATCCCGCCGGGCGCACCATTTCAATTTTTTTCGCTTTCGGCGATTCGCTTTTCCGGACGGCGACCGTTCGTTCCGCGCGAAGGGGAAAGCGGCGGGCAAAAAAAACCGAAACAGCCCCTTTTCAGGGAATTTACGGTCTTTTGCTTTGAAAGCGGATATTTAACTTGACGAAACGGGCGTTTAACGGTAAAAGAAAAGCCTGTTTTTTCGTTTGAAGGAATTTGTGTTATGGCAAAACGTTGCATCATTACCGGAAAAGGCGTACAGACCGGAAACAATGTTTCTCACGCTAACAACAAAAGCCGCCGTCGGTTTTTGCCGAATTTGCAGGCTGTTTCGTTGCTGAGCGAAACATTGGGCACCACGGTCACGTTGCGTATTTCTTCGCGTGGTTTGCGGACGATCGAACACAACGGCGGATTGGACGCGTTTTTGCTGTCCACGTCGAACGGCAAGCTGTCCTGCGACGCGAAGCGTTTGAAAAAACGCATTCAGGGCGCCGCGGAAAAGAACGCCGCCAAAGCTTAATCGTTCCGATAAAGAAAGAACCCCGCCGTTGTTTAAACGCGGGGTTTTTTTTCGCACTCTTTTCCGACGCATGACGCGGGGCGGTTCGAATGCCGCTTCAACGTATCGCGCGCAGATTGGTTTTAACCGGAACACCGACTTGTTTTTAATTTTTTCAGACGCGGATTCGACGCCCGAGCCGCAGAACCATTTTAATTAAATCTATCCCGCGCTTTCCCCGAATACAAAAAACGGCGAAGAGATGATCTTCGCCGTTTTTATAGGGACAAGAGGATTTTAACCTCTTTGCTTTTTACTGCTCAGCATGATTTCAAACGCCGATTTTTTCGTTTCAGCCGAGAAGTTTTTCAAATTCAGCGGCGAAGCGCGTTCCGACGATTTCAGCGATTCGGCGTACTTTTTCATCGTATTGAACGTGCGCACGTCTTTTTTCCGCATCGCGGCAGCCGTCTGCGGATTGCCCGTGAACGTTTCCACCAGATATTTGTGCGTTTCGGCGACTTCGTTAAACAACATGGCGGCGACGTTCTTGTCCATGCTGCCCGCGTTCATCTGATACTGCGCCAAAGCGGCGGTCGGTTTCTGTTTGGCTTTCTGATCGACCAAAGCCGCCAAAACGGGATCCGCGCAAACTTTCGCCCACGTTTCCTTGTCGGAACGAATGGCAAAAGCGGCGATTTGCGTTTCCTTTTCCGCGATCAACGCTTTTTTGAAATCCTTGCGTTCGGCGCGCATGGAATCGATCGTCTGATCCATCGTCATTTTTTCGGGTTCGCGCTGATACGCTTTCAGCAAAGCGCCCGACAAAGCCGTAGCGGAACGCAGTTCGTTTTTAATAAAGTGGACAATCGCGGCATCGCCCGAAACTTCGGTCGTCGATTTGATCTCGTCCAACTGTTTTTTGACGACGCGGTTCGCAGTCAGCATGACTTCGACGTTCGGCGCCTGTTCAATGACGGCGTCGACGACTTTCAGCTTATCGGCGGCGAATTTGTCGTTGCCTTTGTTCTTTTTGCCTTCGACACGCAATGTTTCTTTTTCATTACCCAGAATGGCGTGCATGTCGGCGCGGGATTCGGTGTTATCCAGCTTGTCCAGCAATTCAGCCTGATATTGCGCGACGCTCAGCATGCGCTTGTTCGCCATGCGTTTTTCAGCCGCCTGTTCGCGTTTCAGCTGCTTCAGCAGTTCCGGCGAAAAATTCTGTTCCGGCGCGGGCAAGCCCAAATTGGCGTTCAGCTGGGCGGCTTCCATATAACCGTTCAGTTCGCGCTTCAATTCGTAACGCAATTCCAGTTCTTTGTTGTCAATCGGCATGTGGTCGCGGGACACCTGAACACGTTCCATCATCTGTTCGTATTTCGGGTGTTTTTCGCCCGTCGCCAAAGCGATCGACATTTCAGCCATCTGCTGACGCGTCAAACCGTATGTTTCGGACATGACCTGCGCCTGTTTGATGACTTCCAAATCCGTCATTTTCTGCAAGGATCCGTCAGCCAGATGCTCTTTGGCGTATTTGACCGTGGCGTCGATAACGTCCGTGGTGTGGTAAGCCAAAGGCGACCCCAGCTGTTTGATCGTGTTGGCGACGTTTTTGTCAGCCATCAGCTGTTTGAATTTGTTTTCATATTCGGGATCGTCCGGATTTTGCGCGTGGGATTTTGCCTCGGCTTCGCGGATTTTTTTCACGAATTCCGTGTCGTATTTCGTATCGTCCATACGGCGATCGACGCACATGCGCAAATATTCGATACGGCAGTCGCCCCAGATTTCGGCGCATTTCGTGTTGCCGAAATCACGCGCCAACTGCAAAACGGCGTGCGCGTCGGCGATGCATTCCGTGCGGTGGCGGCACATCACGTTGTCCAGTTCCGTTTCGGCGATTTTTTCAACCGAATTGTAAGCGGAAGCATAGTTGTGGTCGGTCGCGTGCCCCAATTCGTGATACAGAACCAAGCGGCGGAATTCGTCAAACGAAACGCCTTCTTTTTTGCGGCGTTCTTCCGCGCCCAGCACCATATCCAGCACGTTCGCGTTCATCGCGTCGGGATTGTCGCCGACGACCAGATTGACATTTCCCAAACCCGCCAGATTTTCCGTCGTCGGAGCAATCGCGGCGCGCATCGAAAACGGATTGCGATCGGTGATGCCGGCTTCGGAAACGGATTTCAGAATCTCTTCCTGCGTCAGGAAAGTTTTGCCCTTGCCCGCGGCGGCTTTCTGCAATTTGTCTTCGACATACATGTACAGGGATTTCCCCAGCGAACGGTTGTCTTCGGTATCCAGCAGATAGCGTCCCTGAACCGCGTCGGGGTCGATGATGAACAGCGTCACGCCCGGCATGACCGTGCGGAAACGCTTTTCCATGTTTTCAAAGAATTGGTGGGCTTCGGTGTCCAGCGCGGGGGATTTTTTCAATTCCGCGGGGGATTTGACCGTCAGCGTGTCCGCCGCGTCGCCTTTGGAAATAACGGAAGTCTTCCCCTTCGGCAGCAAACGGAAGAACGGACGATCCTGCAAATGGTCGGGACGATCCAGCCCGCTTTCGAAAACCGTGATTTTTCCGGCGTCCATAAAAGCGTCCAGCAAAGGGGTTTTGGTTTGATTTTCCTGATTATTTTCAGTCATAACAATTCCTAACATGTCGATGACAACATTCAAAAGATACGGGTATCTTGGAACCGCGCCGCGAAAATGTCAAGAAAATTTTAGACAAACGGCTTATTTTTTTCTGAAAATATTTCATAGAACCCCTATCTTTTCCGCCGATTTCGCTTTCAGGGTCTTTTAACGAAAACGAAACGCGTTCCGTTTAAAACGAATCAAGTCTTCCGTTTCGCGCCGAACGGTGTTATTTTTTCATAAAAAGTGAGGAGTCCCGATCCATGAAACACCCGTTCCGCCGCGCCGCCGCGCGTTTTATCGACTATCTGCTGTGGTCCATGGCGACGGTTTTGATTTTAGGCGAAAAAACGGGCGACATTCGTTCTCCCTCATGGCTGTTTTACGCGTCGTTCTGGGTGTACGTCCCGATCGAAGCCGCGCTGGTTTCGATATTTAAAACAACGGCGGGCAAAGCGATGCTGGGCATTTACGTCACCCGCGAAAACGGGGATCGGCTGGACTTTGCGCAATCGATCAAGCGGGCGGTCGCCGTGTTCGGCGCGGGCATGGGGTGTTTTTTGCCTTACGCGTCGCTGTTTTTGCCGTTTTACGCGCTGTACCGTCTGGTCAGATACGGATCGCTGTTCTGGGACTCCGGCGTTTCGGTCGCGTGCGTCGCGACGACGCGGATGACGAAAGCGGTTTTGATCGCTTTTCTGGCTTTTCTGACCATAGGATACGGTTTGACGGCGCGCGTCCTCTGGCTGTCGCGCGACATCGACCTGCCGAAAATCGAAGACCGGTTCGCCCGCACCTTTTTCGACGGAATTCACCCGAAGATGCTGGACGCGCTGTCCGAAAATTCGATTTTGTCCGCCGAAGCCGCCGAAAAAACCGCCGCCGATTTGGCGCGGATTCAAACAATGCTGAAACAGGCGAGCGAAGAACTGGCGCGCGGCAAGGAAAAAGCGCGCCTGCGAATCGCCCGCATTCCCGCCGCGGAGTTGCGCGCCATACGGAACAACGCTCTGGACGATTTTGTCGCCCGCGCGGATTCCTTTTTGTTTGCCGAAAGCATGCGGGTCAGCCTGTTCGAAAGCATTATCGCCCCGTTCAAAGACGCGGACAGAAACCGTCCCGTTTTCATCAACGGTCGCCCGCATTACGACGATGCGGAATTGAACCGGCAATACGACACCTTCATGGCGAATTTACAGGCTTTTCTGCTGTCGTTCGAATGAATTTCGATCAGGCGGCGACCGCCTTGGCGCGACGGCGTCCGCGTTCCAGCGCGTACCAGCGCGCCAGCGTCGCGACGGACAGAACCGCCCCCGCGACCGACAGCCCCAAGCCCCAGCGCACGTCAAATCCCATGCCGACGACCAGCGCCGCCAGCAACATGGACGACACGGCGCCGACGTCCCAGCCCAATTCCGTATAATAAGTGAAATACAGCGGGTGCGACGCGCGTTTCGTCGCGTTGTAGACGGCGGTCATCAGCCCCGTCATCGAAAAACAATAAGCGATTGCGGCGAAAAAATCGCAAGCGACGACGGCGGGTACGGAATAGGCGAAAAATCCGCGCACGATTAAAATCACGATATGCATGCCGTAACCGATGCAACAAATCAGCCGTCCTTTTCCTTTGTCGATCAGCCGCCCGAACACCATTGATCCGATCGCGCGGAAAAACGCCGCCAACGCCAAAATGAACCCGAAATTCCGATAGCTTTCGCCCAGCAGCATGAACACGATCAGCGGCCAGATCGATCCCGCCTGATAGAACAGTCCGTCGCCGATGAAAACGATAAAGCCGAAATGATCGATACGCTTTCTTTCCTCGCGCGTCGCGGGGGCGGGCGGCGGCAGGGACGGCGTTTTCAGCAACGGAAGAACGGCGATCAGCGTCAGCGCGAACGGCATCATAAAGGCGTAAAATTTATCGATCGACAACAAAATCCCGCCGACCAGCGGTCCGATGACGGCGACGACCGTCGCGATCGCGTCGCGCACGCCGACGCTGGATCCCCTGTCCGCCTCGTCGCCGATCGAAGCGAAATAATTATGATACGACACCCAGTAAAGCACGTCCGCCAGCCCCGACACGACGATAAACGGAATCAAATGCCACGTCAGCCCGTCGATCGGCAGCATCGCGGGGTAACGCAGGGCGAAAGCGATCGTTCCGACCGTCAGCGTCCAATGCACGCCTTTTTTCAAACAGCACCGCATCGCCAGCGGGCGGGTCAGCGTTCTGGAAAACAGCACCGCCGCGTACACCAAAAACGTCAGCTTCAGGCTCAGCCCCTGTTTATACAGATACGCCAGCGTGAACATGGAACACATTTCCCAGCCCATCGCGCGCAAGCCGTAATGGGCGTTCAGATAATTCAGCTGTCTGTTTGAAAAGAACGACATTTTATTCCGTCTCCGTTAAAACGAAAGCGATTTCAGCGCGGATCGAAATTCGTCCGCCAGATCGGGTCTGTCAAGCGCGTATTCGACGTTCGCCATCAAAAAGCCGATTTTATTGCCGCAATCGAATCTTTTTCCTTCGAACCGCATGCCGTGGAACGGCACGCGATCCAGCGTCGCCGCCATGGCGTCGGTCAGCTGGATTTCGCCTTTCGCGCCGGTTTTTTGCTTGTCCAATTCAGTAAAGATTTCGGGCGACAGGATATAGCGTCCCAGAATCGCGCATCGCGACGGCGCGGTGCCGAAAGCGGGCTTTTCAACCATGCCGTTGACGCGAACCAGCTTTCCGTCGTCGTTTTCAATGCCGAGGATTCCGTAGCGGGACGTTTGTTCTTCCGGCACTTCTTCGATGGCGACCAGATTGCCGGCGGTGCGGGGATATTCGTCGACCATTTGTTTCAGGCACGGCGTTTTGCAATGAAACAGATCGTCGGGCAGCAAAACGGCGAACGGTTCGTCGCCGACCAGATCGCGCGCGCACCACACGGCGTGTCCCAATCCTTTCGGTTCGCATTGGCGCGTATAGGAAATCCTGCCCGAATCAAGGGTGCTTTCGCGCACAAAGTTCAGCAGATCGTCCTTTCCGTCCTTTTCCAGCAAACGTTCCAAAGCGGGACTGGAATCAAAGTGGTCTTCGATCGACGTTTTGCCGTGTCCCGTGACAAAGATGAAATGCTCGATTCCCGCGGCGGCGGCTTCTTCGACGGCGTATTGGATCAGGGGTTTGTCAACGACGGGCAGCATTTCTTTCGGCATCGCCTTGGTGGCGGGCAGGAATCGCGTTCCCAGTCCGCCGACGGGAAAAACGGCTTTGCGAATGCGTTTGTTCATAGTTTTAATCCTTTCGATTTCGGAAAACGACCGACGTTATCTTTTACCCTATTCCGACGGATAAAGAAAATACAAAAATGAATTGACAACGGGCGTCGGAATTGCCAATTTTAGCAAGGCTGAAGCGGCCTGTGCGAAAAGATACGCCGTTCCCCGAAAAAGGGAAACGCAAAACGCTGAAAAAGAACCGAAAAATAACCAAGGAGTTATTACCGTGAATTTTGTCTTCCTTTCGCCGCATTTTCCGTCGCACTACGTGAATTTTGCGGATCGCCTGAAAAAAATGGGCGTCAACGTGTTGGGCATCGCGGACGTCGCGTATGATTCCCTGACACCGCAGCTGAAAGAATCCCTGACCGAATATTACCGCGTCGACAACATGGAAAATTATGACGAGGTCATGCGCGCCGTCGCGTACTTTATTCACAAGTACGGACGCATCGACCGGCTGGAATCGTTCAACGAATACTGGCTGGAAACGGACGCGCGCCTGCGTACCGACTTTAACATCGAAGGAACGAAATACCCCGAGGTTCTGGAAAGCAAACGCAAATACCTGATGAAAAACCACTTCCGCAAGGCGGGCGTCCCCTCTGCGCGATGCCATTGCGTGACCACCCGCGAAGAAGGCGCGAAATTCGTCGGGGAAGTCGGCTATCCCGTTTTCGTCAAGCCCGACATCGGCGTCGGCGCGTACGCGTCCTACACCATCAGAAACGAAGAGGAATTCAACCGTTTCTACGACAACTACCCGTCCGTCCCCTATGTGATGGAGGAATTCGTCAACGGGCTGATCGTCACGTTTGACGGCATCACGAACTATGAAAACGAACCGATTTTCATGACCAGCCACATTTTCCCCGAAAACGTGGCGGAAACGGTCAACGCGGGCGACGATTTGCGTTATTATTCCGTTTTGAAAATCGATCCCGCTTTGGAAAAGGCGGGACGCGCGGTGCTGGCTTCGTTCAACACGACGGCGCGCTTTTTCCATTTTGAATTTTTCAAACTGTACGAAGACAAAAAAGGTCTGGGGAAAAAGGGCGACTATGTCGCGCTGGAAGTCAACATGCGTCCGCCCGGCGGCTGCATGCCCGAACTGATGAACTATGAACACGACACCGACGTTTATCAGATGTACGCCGACATGATCGTTCACGACAAGCTCTATCAGCCGACCGAAAAGAAATACATCGGCATTTACGTCGCGCGCAAAGACTGCTTCAACTACGTCCACACGCACGAGGAAATCATCGAAAGATACGGCGACAACCTGATGCAGTACGCCGATGTCGACGCTATTTTTTCGCCGGTCATGGGCGATCACATGTACCTGATGCGGGCGACCACGCAGGAAAAAACCGACGAAATCATGAACTTTGTTCAGGAAAAGTGCTGACATGAAAATCGAATACTACAACGAATACAGTCCGAATCTGGGACGCCACATGGAATTGAAAGTCTACGGACACGCGGGAAAGCCGGTTTTGGTTTTCCCGTCCCAGTGCGGTCGGTTCTATGAATACGAAGGTTTCGGCATGATTGACGCCGCTTCGGGCTTTATCGAATCGGGCAAAGCGCAGTTTTTCTGCGTCGACGGGCTGGATTGGGAAACCTTTGTCAACGACGGGTGGCCCGGCGACCGTTTGCATCGCTTCGAACAGTATTTCAATTACATCTGCGATGAAGTCGTCCCGTGGGCGCTGGACATCAACGCGATGGGCAGCAACTACCGCGCCGGCGGCATGATGACGACGGGCTGTTCGATGGGCGCGTTGCACGCGGCGAATTTCTTTTTCCGCCGTCCCGACCTGTTTGACGCGGTCGTCGCGCAAAGCGGACTGTACAGCTGCCGTTCGTTTTTCCCGAATTGCGAAGAAGACGGCGTCTATTTCAATTCGCCGATCGAATACCTGCCGAACATGAACGATCAGGGGACGCTGGATTTGTACAGACGTTCCGAAATCGTCGTTTCGGTCGGACAAGGCGCGTGGGAACACGAATGTCTGCGCGACACGCACGCTTTGGACGGCATACTGAAATCCAAAGGAATCCCCGCGTGGTTCGACTATTGGGGCTATGACGTGCCGCACGATTGGCCCGCGTGGCGTCAGCAGTTGCCGTATTTTCTGGGGCATTTGCTGGGATAAGATAAAAAACGGGGGGTCAAATCCCCGTTTTTTTATTTCTTTTTTTTCGAAAACGGGGTAAATAATGGAATCGGTTGTCCCCGTAGCTCAACCGGATAGAGCATCGGTTTCCTAAACCGGGGGCTGTGAGTTCGATTCTCGCCGGGGGCACCAAAATAAAATCCGAACCGCCCCCGCCGCGAAATCCGAGTTAGAAGCTTTGCACAAAGCTGAGCTCGACGGTCAGTTTGTTATATTCCTTTTGCCAGATTGTTGATTTTTTATCCGTGTATGCGACATCGATTTCGGGGGTGAAACCGCGCGCCGACAAGTTTTTGTTCGACAGCCGCAACAAATAGCGGTGAATGCGGTCTTTTTCGCGGATTTTTTGGAATCTGTAATCTTTGACGTAATAGGACGGGGCGTCGTAACGCACCCACTGCACGGACGGTTCGGCGTACACGGAAAATCCCAGCGGCAATTCCGCCCCCAATCCCGCCCCTATGGTATAACGGCGATTGGAATAAATTTCGCTTTCGGTTTTTTCGCGATCGAACGACGCGCGCAAAACGGCGTACATCGCCGAATTGATTCCGTAGACCGCCCTGCCCGCCACGCGGCGCGTTTCGCCGTCCAGAATATCGGCGTTGCGTTTATACGACACGGCGGCGTATTCCGTATTCAGGTACACGGACAACCGCCGCGACCAGTCATAGCCGACATTCAACACGCCGCCGATTGTGGCGTTATAGGGGGCGTGCGCGTATCTGCGCCGTCCGATTTTCGCCGCCGTCCAGATTTCGCCGCGGTTCCAGACGTACTTGGGTCCCGCCGACACCGACCAGTACAAATCGTCGTATTCGTCATGATGACGGTAAGTCGTCGAAAACAGATCCGCCGCGACGCGCAAGCGCCAATGTTCGTCGAATCGAAATTCGTAATTTCCGCCGCCGCCGACATTAAATCCGACCGCTTTTTCGGGATCGTTCAAGCGGTTGCACAGCACCCCGAACGGCGTCATCAGACATTGCGTCCCCGTTTGGGAATTGTTGACGTTGTCATCGGGGGCGGCGCCCGCCGTGAACCAGACGTTCCAGTTTTTGTTTTGCCGCGCGACATAGCGCAAAGCGTCGATTTGGCGATCGAACCCCGGCGGCAGTTTCTCCGCCGCCGCCAGCCGCAAATGGTAATCGGCGCGGTACCACGATTTTTGCGCCATGTACGCCAACGCCAGTTCGAACCGGACTTTGGTCAGCCGCGGATTATCGTTCAACAATTCGCGCCAGATGTCGACGGCGTCGTCGATTCTGTTTTCCTTTAACGCCAGAACCCCCAACAGATAGCGGCGTTCCGTTTCGATTTCCGACGACGGAAAGGACGCGCGGGTCAGCAACACCTTTGCGGCATGCAAACGGTTCAGATCCAGCATTTTGCGCGCGACGACGACCACCTGCAACGGCGTCAGGGAAATCACGCCGCCGTCATCGTCGTCATTATTTTCATCAGCGGAATCGGGGTGTCGCGCCGTTTTTTCCGCCGCGACCGCGCCGGACGCCGAAATCCCCGCCGCCGCCCGAACGGACGACAACGGGGATAAAATCAACAGAAATGACAGAACGAAACGGAACAAAGGTCAAGGCGCGCTGCTTGTCGGCGTCTGAACGGTCGGATGGGCGACGCCGAACACGCCTGAAATCAAACTGGTGTTTTCCTGCGCTTCACCTTCCGCGGGTGTAATGGTTGTCGTTTGCGTGTAACCGAACGACCCGACACCTTCCTGCGGATCGCCGCCTTTGCCGAACAGACTGTAATCCAGTTCAGCCTTGCCCGTAATGGATATGCCGTCCGGATTTGTGCCATCAGCATTTTTTCTGTCCGAAACGGAACCGCTGACCGAACCGTTCACATATTTCTGCTGTTCCGTAAGTTCGCTGGGCTTTAGCGTTGTGTCCGGATACCACAGATTCCATGTCGAACCGTCGGTGGATGCGAAATTCAGTTCCGGCAAACCGACATTTGAAAAATCCAGCATCATATCCGCGCTGTCCGTTCCGACGGACAAAGTCACGTTTCCGATGAACGGCTTACCTCCGGCGGGGGCTGTAGCCTTCTTGGTTGTACTGACGACGTTAACCTTTTCGTCTGACGGCGTAACACCGTCTTCGCCCATTAACGTAGTGCCGTCTGAAGCTTTCAACAGAACATTCTCCTGAAAACTCGGCAGAACAAAAGTTCCCGACATTATGGCGAACGCTTTGCCCGTAAAGACCAGACGGCTGTTCCCCCCCCCATGGGCGGCAAGCTTGTTTTTCACCGCGTCGTCCGCGACGGCGTAACTGCTGTTCCCCTGCGTAAATTCTTCAAAATACGAAAAATTGACGACATCAGACGCCGACGCCGACGACGAATTGTAAAATGAATAATTCCCTCTGACATCAATGTTCAAATAGCCGAAATCACTGTATGCCAGCCCGACCGCCTGACCGCCCAGCTTCATTTCGGAAACGGCTGTTCCCTTGTAGCGTTGCGTTTGCGCGGTGTTGTTGTACATGTCGAAAGTGTTTGTCGCGTTCGCCCTTACGATTTTATAGTCAATGTCTGCCGGATTTTCGTTCCAAACGAAATCGGACGCGGAAAATTCCACTGACGCCCATGTGTTTGCCATTTCCGCGCTGCCGCCGCTCAATCGGACGACCTGTTTGACCCCGCTGGGGGCGAATTTCAACGACAATTCCGCGCCGGACAGGGAAATCAGACTAATGGCGCTGGGATTATTCTTGATTGGCGTCAAATCCTTGACGAAATCCAGAGTGTCACTGCCAAACTCGTGTTCCGTGTTCACCAGCGGCGACGCCTGAAACGCCGACGAAGCGTTCGTGACGTTGATTTTTTCCTTGTCTTCGCCGCCGCCACCGCCGCCGCACGCGGACAGCAGGCACACGGGCATCAGATACAGCAGGGACGTTTTGGACATGGAAAGGACTCCTTTGTTATTCGCCAAGATTATCAGGACAATCCTTTCGATTGCGTTAATACATCGCCGGAATCGCCGTCGCAATTCCGCGTATTTACAACTGACATTCAACGGTAAAAAACTATCCCGCCTTTTTGACGTTCAGCGCGGCGATGATCAGGCGGTACGCTTCGGTAATGTCTTTGAAACGCTCCTCCGCCGTCTTGTCCCCGCCGTTCGAATCGGGGTGGTACATTTTCGCCAGCCGTTTATAACTGGCGCGAACGGCTTTCAGTTCCGGCGGAAAATCCGTTTCCAATATTTTCACGGCGGCGATCAATGCGGGATCGGCGCGAACGGCGGAACGATCGTCCGGTCGGGATTGTTCCGCGCCGCCGAACGCTTCCCCGCCCAATCCCAGCGGATCGGAAAACATCGTCGGATCGACGCCGGCGCGGTCGCCCAGCCGCCACGTCGGACGCTGCCAGCACACGTCCCGCTTCAGCTCCGCTTCGATTTCAGACGGCGTCATATCGCGGTAATAATCCCATTGAGCGTTATATTCGCGAACGTGTTCCAAACAAAACCAATAGTAATCCGTCAGACGGCGGTCTTTGGGCGCGCGGTATTCGGCGGGCTTGCCGCAGCGATCTTTACCTGTTTTTCGGCAGGCGGCTATTCGGTTTTTTTTTACCCGTATGT
>OQVL01001388.1_pt1 | contig 14464 bp, 16 predicted proteins | sample 1691501 | NCBI WGS metagenome assembly OQVL01 (sample SAMN03418253, study PRJEB22391) | human gut metagenome | biome: human-gut; feature: organic feature; material: feces | host: Homo sapiens | place: Tanzania | collected 2013-01
AACCTGGATTTGATGACACGAGACTGCAGAAATATGGGATCATGCGGATGAAACAGATAGGATGATACTCATACAGCTTTCAGAAGGCTACTCTCAGCCCGAAATAGCGAAAATGATGGGCATCACACAGCAGGCGATCAGCAAAAGAATTGCAAAATTCAAAAAATAAAAAAATATTTTCGTTTTGGTTGTGGAAACGCCGATTTTTTTGCCAGTAGAAGTGAGGGGACAAAAAACAGTCCTTTCGTGGTCCTTGACAATTGAATAGATGGAATGCCGAGGGAACTCCCGATCCTGCCCGAAAGGGCAAGCCGGCAGGCACGGCCGCCATGACCTCCCTTTCCTCTGCTGATAAAGAGCAGAGAGAAAGTAGAGCGAGCGATCAACCGTGTGCTGCCCCGTGCAGTATTCAGCATTGCACGGCAGGGCGATGACAGGGATTTGGGTGAACAATGATACTCCTGCGTTCGGCGCAGCTCGCAATTGTGCAGGCGAGATATAGGGTTTCCGACTGGAATTTATGTCGGTTAACTTATATGTGATCCCGGTTTCTGTGTAAATCGCCACAGAAAAATCATGCTGCCGGGTACTCTGCATTCCCCCTATGAATTGACACTCCTTTGGGACGTGTTAATTCCCCTGCCGGGGGCTGAAACAAATACGGTGGGACTACTGACAAATTCACATTTGACAGCAGAACTACTGTGCAGGAGGGCAAGTCCCTCCTGCATACCATTCTGCTGTCAAAAAAACAAACCCGACTCACACAAGAGGTAAAAATGAATATCGAACTGATCATTGATCCGGAGTTTGTGGCGTGTATTCCTCCTCTGTCTCAGGATGAGTTCGAACAGCTTGAGGAAAACATCCTATCCTCCGGCAAAATCTACAATCCGATTCTCGTTTGGAATCAAACCATTGTGGACGGACATAACCGGTATCGGATTTTGAAACGCCACCCCGAGATCGAAGCGAAAATCGAAAGCATTGCTTTTGACAGTCGCTATGATGCGATTGCGTTTATCTGTGAAAACCAGGTTTCACGACGGGAATTGAATGAAGTGCTCCTTTTGTTTCTTCTAAGTAGTATGCAATAAATCTATCTATACTTCCTAAAATTGCTCTATGAAGAACTACTGGTGTTTTCTTGCTTCCGTCTTTATCAATGTATGATAAATTAAATTTCATTGGTAAGCAGAAATCTAATTGACATGTTGATAATGTATATTCGTTTCCAACAGCTGGTCTAACTTGAACATCAAGTTTTGGTCCATAGAATGCTGCCTCTCCTATTTTTTCTTCATATTCAATTCCTATATCGTCTAAAACATGTCTTAATGTATCTTCTGCACTATCCCACATTTCATCATCTGGGTGATATTTTACTTTATCTGCTGGGTCTCTTAGTGATAATTCAAAGTGGTAATCTGTAATATTTAGTTCTTTATATACTTCTAGTATTAAGTCTACTACTGATTTGAATTCAGATTCTATTTGTTCTGGTGTTACAAATAGGTGAGCATCATTTTGGCAGAAAGTTCTTACCCTTTCAATTCCTTTTAATGTTCCACTTGATTCAAATCTGCAATCTCTTGCAATCTCGCCTATTCTAATTGGTAAGTCTCTGTATGAATGAATTGTATTTGCATATATCATCATATGATGTGGGCAGTTCATTGGTCTTAAAACAAATTCTTCTCCTTCAACTTCCATTTTAGGGAACATGTTATCTTTATAATGGTCCCAATGTCCTGATGTTTTATATAATTCTACTGATGCAAGTGGTGGTGTTAAAACGTGTTTGTATTCTAGTCTTTTTTCTTTTCTCTTAATATAGTTCTCTAATATTTCCCATACTGCATAACCATTTGGTAAATACATTGGAAGTCCTTTTCCTACTAAGTCATGTGTCATGAATATGTTTAATTCTTTTCCAAGTTTTCTGTGGTCTCTTTGTTTTGCTTCTTCTAGTTTTTGTAAATATTCTTCAAGTTCTGAAGCTTTTGGGAATGATATTCCATAAACTCTTTGAAGTGATTTGTTTTTAGAATCTCCTCTCCAATATGCTGCAGATTTAGCTGTTAGTTTTATTGCCTTAACTTTTCCTGTTGATGGTAAGTGTGGTCCACGGCATAGATCTACGAATTCGCCTTGTTTGTAAAAAGAAATAACTTCTCCATCTGGAAGACCATTTATTAATTCTATTTTATATGGTTCTTCTCTTTCTTCCATTAATTTTATTGCTTCTTCTCTTGGAAGTTCAAATCTTTCAATTTTTAAATCTTCTTTTATTATTTTTTTCATTTCTTCTTCTAATGCTGATATATCCTCTTCTGTAAAAGGTGTTTCAACATCAAAGTCATAATAAAAACCTTTTTCTATTGATGGTCCTATTGTTAGTTTAGCTGTTGGGTATAGTCTTTTAACTGCTTGTGCTAAAATATGTGCAGTTGTATGCCAATATGTGCTCTCTTCAACTTCCATTGTTTTTCCACCATCTAATTTTATTCTAAACATAATTATCTCTCCTTATTTTTTATAAATTTCTTTTGAAACGATTTTAGTAAGTGCCATTATTACAGCATATTCTTCTAGTTCGTCTCTATATATTCTACCATTTGTAAGTACCCCAATAGCACCTTTTCTGCCTTTTGCAGTACTTCCAAAAATATCATGCATAAATCCAATTTCTTCTCCTTGCAAAACTCTATCTACTGCGTTTTGTGGATATTCAAATGATGGACTAAAACCCACATAATAATTTTTTCCATCATAAATTGCACATATGCTTGCATCCATATATTTAGTATCCACTTCTGCAACTGGATACATTCCGGCTTCTATTCCTACTCCAAAGTCACATGTGCCGGCACCTTTCCTCTGCATGCTCAAAAGCATTTTTTGCACGATTTTTTGCACCTTTTATAGTCTCTTCAAGAGTTAAAGGGTTGCAAGAAACGCCAGAAAAATTATCTTTATCTTGTCCAATTTTATCATCAAGTCTTACTTCTTTTGGCATTATTATATATTCAATTTTATCGCCATTCTCAACCCACAACTCTGGGTATCTTGAAAAGGCTCTAGTAATTGCTGTTATTTTTGGTATACTTCTACTTCCTATTGAAATTAGCATATTTTACCTCTTTCCCTATTAAAATATTATACTACAAAATCGCTTAAAGTCAATAACTTTAAGCGATTAAGTTTTATTATATTTCTTCTGCAATTTTTGCAAATTCTTCTAATGTGAGTTTTTCTGGTCTTATTCTGTTGTCTATACCTAGTAACTCTAATGTTTTATCTATTTTCTCTTTGCTTCCATATTTATTGCTGTTTGCAAGTGCATTTAAAAGTGTTTTTCTTTTTTGCATAAATGCTGTTTTTATAACATCAAAAAGTTTTTTCTCGTCTTTTACTGCTACTTTTGGTTCTTTTAAAACTTCTAAATTTATTACTGTTGAGTTTACTTTAGGCTCCGGAATAAATGCTGTGTTTGGCACTTCTAGTACTCGTTTTGGGTTTGTGTAGTAATGTATTGCATATGTTATTGCTCCTGTATCTCCTGTACCTGGCTTAGTTACTAGCCTATCTGCAACTTCTTTTTGTATCATTACTGTTATTGTTTCTATGTCTAGCCTTTCCTCTAGCAACTTCATTATTATCGGTGTTGTTATATAGTATGGCAAATTTGCTACTATCTTTGTTGTTTTAACTTTTTCTTCTGCAATTAGTTCTTTTAGATTTACTTTTAGAACATCATCATTTAATACTTTAAAATTATCATACATTGAAAATCTATCATTTAATATTTCTATCATTCTTTTATCTAATTCAATACATATAACTTTTCCTGCTCTATCTAGTAGTTCTTTTGTAAGTGTTCCAAGTCCTGGTCCTATTTCTATTATTAAGTCATCTTTTGAAACATTTGCCGCATCAACAATTCCAGTTACTGCATCATCATTCACTAAAAAGTTTTGTCCTAAATTTTTATTTGCAGTTATATGATATTTATCCATTATGAATTTTGTATCTTTTAAAACACTCATGTTTTACCTCTTTTCACATATATTTTATATTATTTAATAGAAAAAGTAAAGTTTAATTGTAAATTAATTTTTGTTATGCTATAATTTTGATAGGTGATTTTTATGTTTGAAGATATTAAGAAAAACAAAATTAAATCTGGTTTTATAGTTTCAGGTTTTATAATTATGATTACTTTAATTGTATATTACATTGCTATGGCTTTTGATTGTAGTGGTCCTATGGCAATTACTATTGCAATGATGTTTTCTATTATTACTGCTTTTGCCTCATATTATAATAGTGATAAAATAATTTTATCAGTTACAAAGGCAAGGCCTGCAAATGAAGAAGAAGATCTAAAACTTGTACATATTTTAGATGCACTTATGATTTCTTCTGGCCTTCCTGCTAGACCTAGACTTTATGTTGTAGATGACCCACAACCTAATGCTTTTGCAACAGGTCGTAACCCTGAACATTCTATTATTTGTGTTACTACAGGTCTTTTAGATAAATTAGAATATTACGAGCTAGAAGGCGTTATTGCACACGAAATGAGTCATATTAAAAATTATGATATATTACTAACTTCAGTAGTAACAGTTATGGTTGGTTTTTTAGTTATGATTTCTGACTTATTTTCTCGTTCTTTCTTTTGGGGAAGCTCTAAAGATAGAGATGATGATAGTAAAGGAAACGGAATTTTGATGTTAATTGGACTTGTTCTTTTAATTGTTGCTCCTATCCTTGGTAAAATAATGCAAATGGCACTTTCTAGAAATAGAGAGTATTTAGCAGATAGCACTGCAGTTGAAATTACAAGAAACCCTGATGGTTTAATTTCTGCTCTAAAGAAACTAGATAGTGACCCTAATGAACTAATGACAGCGAACAAAGCAACTGCAAACCTATTTATTGTAAGTCCATTTAAAGCAAAAAAGAATGGAAAAAGAAAAGCTGGTTTATTCGATACTCACCCAAGTATAGATGATAGAATTGAAGCTTTGCAAAACATTCATTAAAAGCCAAAACAAGCAATACTTTTTAGTACTGCTTGTTTTTTATTACATCATTCCGCCATTCGAGCTTAGCTTAATTATTAGGTCCATATTATCATCTTTTGCAGCTTTATTTTTTCTAATTACTCCGGCATTTTTGACACTTATATACTATTACATATCCCTTTTTAGGACTAATCTCTATCCCAATTGGTTCTAGCATTCCATGGCATTCTTCTGCTCTATCTCCTGGGTTTTTATCAACATGTTTTGAGTATAAGCAAATGTTACAATGGTTTCTACATGAATAGCCAAGTTTTGGCACTTTGTGTCCACAGTGTTCACAAATAAATTCTTCATCAATTTCTGTAAATAAACTTTCCATTTAATTCTCCTTAAATATACTTCCACCAATAAATTCTCTAAGTAGAGAGTGTGTTGGTACTGCTTCATCTGGAATATCTTCAAAGTATGAAAGCATTGCAATTAATCGTTTTGCTTCTGAGTATAGTGGTGATGTTGCATCTATTTCTTTTAATAATGGAACTGCATATTTTTTAAGTACACTTAATTCATATATTAACGAAGAATTAAACATACAATCTGCTTCTTCTTGGAATTTGAAGATATTATTTACTTCTCCTCTATTTACAGATGGCCACATTCCTAAAGTATGTGTTGCACTATATCCTCTAAAGTTGTAATCTCTAACAATTCTTCTAATAAGTCTTGTGTCTGTTGTTGAAATTCTGTTATAGTAATCAATATTTAGAACTGTTAAACAACTAATATATATCTTAAATTTTTGGTCTTTTGGAATTAAATATGTAAGTTCATCATTTAAGCAATGAATTCCTTCCATTACTAGCACTTCATCTGGAGCAAGTTTCATTTTATTTCCCTTATATTCTTTGTGTCCTGTATGGAAGTTAAATGTTGGTGCTTCTATTTCTTCACCAGCTAATAATTTTACTAAATCGCTATTTAGTAGCTTTGTATCTATTGCTTGAATGCTTTCAAAGTCATATTTTCCATCTTCATCTACTGGTGTTTGTTCTCTTTCTACAAAATAATTATCAACAGAAATTATTACTGGTTTTAAGCCATTCAATCTTAATTGAAGTCCAAGTCTTTTTGCAAATGTTGTTTTTCCTGAAGATGATGGTCCTGCTATTGCAATTAACTTAATCTTTCTATTGCTTGCAATACTATCTGCTATTGCCCCAATCTTTTTCTCATGTAAAGCTTCGTCTAGTAGAACATACTCCTGAATGTCGCCTTTTTTTACAATTGAATTTAATTTGTATAATGTATTTACATTTAAAATTCTATGTAGCTTCTGATATTCCTCAAGTGTTGCAAATAATTTTGGAGTATCTTGGAATTCTGATAATTCATATGGGTTATCTTTGCTTGGATATCTTATTAAAAAGCCGTCTGAATATTTTGTAATTTCATATGCTTCTGCAAAATCCGTTGATATTGGTAATACTCCATAAAAATAGTTATAGTAGTCTTCACAGTAATATAGTGTTACTTCCTTTTTTTGCTTCAAATCTAGTTGTAGCTTGCCTTTTAATGTGTTTTCTTTTTTATAGAATTCTTCCGCTTCGTCCTTTGTCATAAATCTTTTCTCAATTGGCAAATCTTGCTTTATTATTTCTTTTACTCTTTTATTAACATTGCTTATTACTTCATTAGTAATTTTTAAGTTATCAACTGTGCAAAACATTGCATTTGAAAGTTGGTATTTTATTGTCATTAATGCTCCTGGGTAAACTTCGCTTATAGCTTTGCTTATTATATATACAAGACCTCTTCTATATATTCTCATTCCATCTTTGTTGTTCAAATCTATCAATTCTAATTTACCGTTAGCTTTTATTTTAAAATTCAAGCTTTTAATTTCATTGTTAAATTTACAAGCAATAACTTTACATTTTGCTTTTTGAATTTCATCTTTTAAAAGCTCACTAACTGGTGTTCCTTCTTTTACATCTATTATTATTTTTTTATAATCAATTTGCATAAATTCCACCTTTTACCTATCTTTATAAATTCTTCTCTTTTTTTCCATCTTTGCTAATAAGTTGTAAAACTGTATCATAGTCTTCATTTAAAGTTTTTGTTATAACCCATTTTTTAACAATATTTAGACTGTCAGATGCTTTAACTTTCTTTATTGTTTCCTTCTCTGTACCATTATATTTTATGGTTTTAATTGTAAAGTTTTCATAATCATTTACTGTTGTATAATATATTGCGTCTTTTTGCATATTTACTTCTTTAACATTTGAATCTATTTTGCATACCTTGGTTATTTTTTCACCCTTTTTGTTCATTTTATATAAATACATTTCTTTATCTACATTGTCTTCTGTTCCTGTTACCATGTAATAAATGCTGTTTCCCTTAACATATAAAGCCTGACATTGCATTCCTGTATCAATTTTAGAAATTCTAGTTGCCCTTTTACCATTTAGTTTCATTGTTGCTATGTATTGTGAACCTTCTATGCTGTATATGTAGTATATCTTACTACCATCAATTTGATAATATGATATTTTTCTATCTGATATTTTTTCTCTATCTGTTCCATTTGTTCTTACCCTATAAAGGTTAGAATTTTTAAAATAATATATCCATTTTTCCATTGCTATAACTTGGCTTGCATCAACATCTTGCGCAAGAACTTCTTTTTTCTTGCCATTTGTTTTCATTTTTATTAAGTTGTTTTGCCCTTTTTCTTCGTCTTTTTCTATGCAGTATATGTAATTATCTATAACATTTAAACCGCATATATTTTCCATCAGCTACTTTTTTAGTGTGTTTACCATTCTGTTTTATTTTGCATATACCTATAGCTTCGCTGTTATCCATTTCAATGTAATATATCCATTTACCATCTTGCGTAGCTGTTCCATTGTTATAGCTGTTTCCTGTTGAGTTGCCTTGTTTTGGCTCTTTAATACATGATGCAATTACAAGTATAGTAATTAGAACAATTATGCATGCCATAACTATTGAAGTTATTTTTTTATTACTTAAAATTGTTTCTTTTATTTTGTTTATATATTCCATGAAATTAAACTTCATTATTTCCTCCATTTTCTATTATATTCCTATTATCTATAATTCCTAGTGTAAGCCAAAATAGTGGTGCTATTCCTATTGTGCTTATATTGAAAAAAGCTTGTACTAGATAACTTCCTATAATACTTAGTAATATAAAAATATATTTTTGTTTAAATATGTATTTTAGGTTAGGAATTATTATCATTCCTAAGAATATTAAGTATGCTATTAATGCTGGTATTCCTAGTGTTACTGCAATTTGCAGATATTCATTATGTGCTTTATCTGGAATACCATTATGTGCTTTTATAAATTCAAAACTTTCGTCTGTTACGTTTTTAACAATTCCATTTTTTAAATTATCTGGTCCTACTCCCAAAATTGGATATTTTCCGTATTATATCAATAACTATTTTCCAAATTTGTATTCTTCCAGAGCCAAGGTTTCCATTTGATATACCTGATTCTTTCAGAATGCTAATATCATATTTTGTTGTGTTTATTTTCCTTCTTAAGGAACTATTTTTTTGAGTGTATAACATTGCAAAGATAGTTATAAAAGCAACAATTAATATAAGAATCCTTTTAATATATTCTTTTTTATAGTTCTTTTTCAAATAAGCAATTAATACAATACTAAAAGCAATAAATGCAACCCAACCACTTCTAGCATTGCATGCTAGCAAACAGAAAAAAGTTGTTAATGCAGTAACTAGACTTACTTTATCACTATCTAATATATATAATATTATAAATAATGGTAATCCTATACTTGTAAAGTTGCCCATAAAGTTCGTATTTCCAAATGTTCCACACACACCTTTATTAAGAATTGGTATTAATGAACTATCTGGATAAACTACATAATTTTGTATTATCCCAATTACACCAATTATCATATATAAAATTTCCATAATTCTTATTAATGTCTTTTTTTTATAATTTAAAAACTTCTTTGCACACATATATATTACTATATAAGTATATAAAGCTAGTATTCCTTCATATCTGTTTTTCTCACCAATTATGGATATTAAAATATTTTTTGAATTAATAGTACTTAAGAAAACTAAAAACCCGAAAATTAAAATTATATAATCCTTTTTATCTAATTTTAATTTTTTATAATTTGCAAGCATTAGAATTAAAAGTGCTGCTCCACATATGAGTAGTGTATATATTTTTATAATATTATATTGTTCATCACTTGGAATTATCACTATAGCTGTTACTATAATTTGCATTATTAATACAATGTTAATTAACTTGTCCTTCATTTGTGCTCCTGTTTTTTTGCTTATATTATATATCTATAAAGCAATAGTGTCAATGAAAATAAATGATTTTCAAAATATTTTTATTTTCACTAACACTATGGTTTTTCCATTTCTAAATATGTTGTTGGAACATCTCCCATTATTACAGTTTCTACAAGTAATACTTGATTTTGTATTGTTTCTTGCATTGTTTTATATGATGTAAGTATTGAAACATTACATTCTAAATTTAAATATATTCTATAAACTGTTTGGTTTATTCCTGCAGTTTCAAATTCTGTTTTAATATCTGTTGCAATTTTCCCTGCTGATATAATCTTAATTTTTATTCTCGGCCCGCTTCCTGCAAGATATTTTATACCTGTTAAACTTCCTATTGGAATTTCTATTGTTTGTTTACTTATATCATTTAATTCATTTTGAATTTCTATTGCTATGTCTGATGCTATTTCATTTATTGTTACTATATCTGTTTTTAATACACTATTTTTTCCATCTTCAGTTTTTATCATTTGTACAGTGTCTTTATAATTATACCTTGCAAGTACATCTGTAGATTTTCTATTTGTTATATCTGTTGCTATACTTTGTGCTTTTGCTTTGCATAGTCCTTCAAAAATTGGATCTATAGATTTTAAAATTTTGTAGCTTGTTATGCTTGAAATTACAAGCATTAATATCATAAAAAATGTCTTTTGTACTTTTAAACTATTTTCTCTATTGTTTTTAATTTGTGGCAATCTTATTTTATGCCTTGAATAGATTTTATCCATTTTTCTATACTGCTACTCTTCTGCCGCAATACCTTGGTATATATAATCTTTGCCCTACGCTTATTTTATTTGCATTTTCTATATCATTTACTTTAGCAATATCTTCTACTGTGCTCTTGAATTTTTTTGCAATGCTCCAAAGTGTATCTCCTTGTTTTACAAAGTAAATTACCATACTGTAGGTATTACACTCTTTACTTTCTTCCATTTCTACATTTTCAATCATATTTATTTTTTTATTTTTTTGTTCTGATAAATTAAACTCTACTCCTATTGTAACTTCAATGGTTCCATCTCTTATTATAAAGTCATTTTGTTTGATTTTGAGAGCTGTTTCTACCATAGATTTTTCTTCAATTTTATCTGAAATTACATCAAAATTATATGGTAAATCTACGCCTCTTGTATTTATTCCATTACTTTGTTCAAACATTATATTCAAGCTTAAATTTCCTTCATAAATTACTTTTCCATTTCTAACTTGCATATTGTTTATTGTTGGAGCAATTTGTACATCTAATACACGTCCTGTAACTTCTGGTATTCTAATGTTTTCTTTTGCTGTGTATATATCTGTTATTCTATTTCGTTCAATTACAGCATTAACTTCTCTTTTGGTAAAAGTAATGTCTTTTGTTATGCTGTATAAATCTTCTATCATGTTTATTTGTTTTGTTTCATAAGCTAGACATGTAATATCAATATCCGCTTCTATTGAAATTGAATGTTCCTCATTGCTATTTGTTTTTACTATAAGATTATTTAAACTGTTTTGAACTTCACATTCACAATTTTCATTAACATTTTGCATATCTACAAAACCCATTATTGGAATTTTTGTAGTTGCTGTATTTATTCTATTATCTTCAGTTAAATACATTATTCTTATAGATGCATCTGCCTTTGAAAGCACCTTGTTATAGCTTATTTTAGTTTCTTCATCAACTATATCAAAATCTACTTTCATTATTTCTGCCATTTCATCTGCCATATCTATTGCTATTGTATCTTTTAAACTTACTTTGTTATTTCCACTTCCAACAAGTGAAGTAATAGTTTGGGTATCGCCAAGTTTTTCTATAGGTTCTCCTTTCCCAACTTCTGTTATAACATCACAATTTTCATTTGCGTATATATTAACATTAGTATCTAAGTTTGCCTTTATATTTAACTTTCTACCATTAATAATCTTTGTATCAAAATCTTTTATAGAAACTCTTACATCTGCTTGCATGCTTTCTTTACATTTATCCATATTTATAGCTTGTGTAAAATCCATACTTGTATTTAAGCTTCTTACACTTCCTTGCTCATCATCTGCCATATATATTATGTAAGTATTTATTGCTCCATCTATTCTAATTTTGCCATCCATTACATCTTTTTTATATATACTAATTACTCCATTTGTATTTATAACTTTTAATACATCTGGTTTAACATCATTTACTATTACATCTGTTTCGACCTGCCTATTTTCTCTCTTTTGTCCTACTATTTTGTTTAAAACAATTTGATTTTTGGTTGTTTCTACTACCATATTATTACCTCCCTTAATTATTAAATTATATTAGGAGGAATAAAAAAAATTCCTAAAATTTAGGAATTTTTTAAAATTTTGTTCTTAATATTGATGGTACTAATGGAAAATATTCTTCTCCATTGAATATTGATATTTCTAATTCATTTGCAAGTATATCTTTATATTTATAACATGCATTTGTTTCTTTTTCTTCGCTCTTTACTCTAAAAATGTCTGGATAGGTATTTTCTATAATTGCTTTCTCTTCAAAGAATTTCTTTCTTCCCATTGCTCCTCTTATCATAACTTTTTGTCCTATGTTTTTATCTAGTTCAGCTTTAATGTTTGAGATATCCATTTGGCAAATCATATGAAACACATCCTCTCCATTAATTTATGAGGATTATATCATGTGAACATAAAATTGTCAAAAATTGTTTTATTATGTCAAATCTAGCTATCGAAGCTGTTTCAATGGTTTCGTGTCATGTTTCTTTATTTATTACATTTTCATTACATTTTTGTTACATAAATATTGCCTGTTTTTTTCCCATTGCCCCAACTCCATTTATTCCTTTTTCACCTTCTTTAATTTCTTTTGCAATGTCGTGTCCACTTACAAATTTTCTTCTATCTGTTGTGGCAATTTTCTCTGCTACTATTAGTGGATCTACAAAATCTATCAAGATTCTTCCTGGTGATGATGCAAAATCAGCCCCAGCATCTATTAGTGCTTCAAAAAAGCTCTGGCATGCTCCTGCAAAAATTACTAATTTACTTGAACTTCTAGCCCATTTCCTGGCTTCCTTTACTGTGTTTATAAAGTTCTTTGAATTTCTGTAATTATATATATTTGAATAACTTATTCCTTTTTTTAGCATTGCATCATGTCCTGTTATAATTAGGATATCTGGTTTATATCTTTCAAGTAATCCTCTTACAACCTGAGCTTGCATACGTTCTGGAATGTTTTTTACAACCGCGTTTAAACCTAGTTTTTTATAATATCTTGCAGATTTTTCGCTATATCTTCGGTCTCCATCTAAATGCAGTATTCTTCCTGTTTTTATATTTACTCCTCTTGTTTGTTTTCTGTAATTATTTATTCTCTCTACTAATAGTTTTTCCATTTCCTTTTTGCTCTTTATTACTCTACTTTCATCTACTTTTTCTATATCTTGAAGTGGTGCATCTGCCTCAACTCTAAAGGTTACACCTTTTAAAATTGCCAATGCATTTCCATCTTTTAAATTAATTATTCTATCCACAACAAAAACAATATCGTTACCATATGATTTTCTGGTAACATATTCTCCTTTTTTCACTTTCAAAATTATCACCTCAAATATTATCGGTTACTATATTTTATGTCGAATTTTACTCTAATGTTATCTTTTAAAAATTTTGTCTTTTTTTATTGTATATTCTGAATTTAAATGATATAATTTGGTAAAATAAAAACAAAGGAGACAAATTGATGGATAATCACGTTCTTTTAGAAAGAATGAATGAAGCTGATTTATTTTTGCTTAATAATTTAGATGAGCAAAATAAGTTTAAAAACCCAAATGATATACATGTTAGAGTTTTATTATACAATTTAGATATAATGTATAATGAGTTTGATCAAAGTGAAGATGGCATTTTAAAAAGGAGATTTGATAAAATTAGAAGCGTATTCAAATGTGCCACTGGTGCTAGATTAAGCCCTTGGGAAGAAAATGAAGCAAAAGATTATTTTACTTATATTGCTGATACTAAAGAAACTTATGAAAGAGGTATTAGTAGTGTTGAGCAAGCTTTATCAAATATTGCTAATGCTCTAAAAGTATCTCAAGTTCCTGATGAGTATTCATCAAATTACATATTAGCTCAAAGCGGTATAAATGGCTTAACTCAAGAACAAAAAGCTAGATTTGATGCCTTTATTCCTCTTATGAATAAGATTTCTGAAATTGAAAAACTTTCTGAACTTGAATTTCAAAAGCCTGTTAACGATAATCAAGCTTTAGTTGTTCAAAAGGAAAAGCCTGCTTTTTTAAAGAAGATATTAGATTTTTTTAGAACAAAGTTCTCTAAACAAAAGCCTACTCAAGAATCTTCTATTGGTAGTACAGTTTCTGCTGCACCTTCAACCTTTAAAGAAGAAATTAAAGCAGAGCAAACAAGATTTAAAACCCCTGTTGTAAGAGATGCACAGCCTATACCAGAACATATAGTAATAAGCGATTTACATGGTAATATTAATCATTGGAATATGATAAAAGAAGAATTAAAGAAAAACCCAAAATTAAAAGTTACCATTTTAGGTGACGCTATGGATCGTGGTGAATTCGGACCTGAAATATTATTACAAATCAAGGAATTGTGTGATAAAGGTTCTGTTCAGTACTTGCCTGGTAACCATGATATTTTCGCTTATAACTATTTAAAGATGAAAGAGGCTCCTACTAGCCAACCATTTACAATGGCAAAAGCCCATTTAGAACATAATGGTGGCAAAGCAACAATGGAAAAGTTAGATAATTTTCAAGAACTTGTAGCAAAAGAGCTTGCTAATGGAAATATAAAAAAACATACAACTCTAGCAGAACTTGCTGATTGGTTAGGTAATCAACCAATTCAGAAAAAAGTAACAGAAAACAATAATTTATATAACTTATCTCATGCTGTATTTGATGAAAAACTATATGCTTACGATAAAAACTTCAATTTAAGCAAGGCTTTATCCCTTGAGCTAAACGGTGGTAAGAATTCTGAAATGTATAGAAGGTTTTTAAATTGCATGTG
>OQVL01001390.1_pt1 | contig 14445 bp, 10 predicted proteins | sample 1691501 | NCBI WGS metagenome assembly OQVL01 (sample SAMN03418253, study PRJEB22391) | human gut metagenome | biome: human-gut; feature: organic feature; material: feces | host: Homo sapiens | place: Tanzania | collected 2013-01
GTCTGTAATCTCCTCGTACATATCGAAGAGGTTGCCATAACGCTGACGGATAACGTCGATGCCGAGACGGTTGATTGACTCAGAGAAGTCGAGGAATACGGCAAGACCGGTGTTGTTTACGCCGAAGCCCTTGTCGCAACGCTCCTTGGCTGCACGTGAGGCAACGTCACGAGGAACGAGGTTACCGAATGCCGGATAGCGACGCTCCAAGTAGTAGTCGCGGTCTTCCTCAGGAATATCGCTGCCCTTCTTGGTGCCTGCCTGGAGAGCCTTGGCATCCTCAATATTCTTTGGTACCCAGATACGGCCGTCGTTACGCAGAGACTCTGACATAAGAGTAAGCTTAGACTGCTTGTCGCCGTGTACAGGGATACATGTCGGGTGGATCTGCACGTAGCAAGGATTTGCGAAGTAAGCACCCTTGCGGTAGCACTGGATAGCTGCTGTACAGTTGCAACCCATAGCGTTTGTAGAAAGGAAGTATGTGTTGCCATAACCGCCAGTAGCGATAACAACTGCGTTTGCTGAGAAACGCTCGAGCTTACCGGTAACGAGGTTCTTGGCGATGATACCACGAGCACGACCGTCAACGATAACTACGTCTTCCATCTCGTAACGAGTATAGAGGAGCACACGGCCTGTGTTAACCTGCTTTGAAAGTGCTGAGTAAGCACCGAGGAGCAGCTGCTGACCTGTCTGACCCTTAGCGTAGAATGTACGTGACACCTGAGCGCCACCGAATGAACGGTTAGCGAGCATGCCGCCGTACTCACGAGCGAAAGGAACGCCCTGGGCAACGCACTGGTCGATGATGTCATTTGACACCTCGGCAAGACGGTAAACGTTGGCCTCACGAGCACGGTAGTCACCACCCTTTACTGTATCATAGAACAAGCGATAAACTGAGTCGCCGTCGTTCTGATAGTTCTTGGCAGCGTTGATACCACCCTGAGCTGCGATAGAGTGAGCACGACGCGGAGAGTCCTGAATGCAGAAGTTAAGCACACGGAAACCCATTTCGCCGAGGCTGGCTGCTGCAGAAGCACCTGCAAGACCTGTACCTACAACGATAATGTCGAGCTTGAGTTTGTTCTTTGGGTTCACCAGACGCTGGTGAGCTTTATAGTTGGTCCACTTTTCGGCCACTGGGCCTTCAGGGATTCTTGAATTAATAGTCTTAGCCATAATGTGAATTATGATTTTTGAATGTTGAATGTTGAATTAGCAGCAGAGGCTTGGTGCGCAGCCAAGTGCGAAAGCGATTACTACTACGAGGAAGCCGAGGATGAGGAGTGTAGAGTACACTGTACCGATGGTCTTCCAACGGTTGAACCATACCTTACCATTCCAGCCAAATGTCTGCATTGCGCTCCAGAAACCGTGAGTGAGGTGGAACCAGAGAGCCACGAGCCATACGATGTAGAGAACTACATAAACCGGGTTGGCGAAGGTGTCCTGGATGTAGGCAAAACCGTCAGCCGGATCGTTAGGAACGTCGAGACCTACAAGCTCAGCAAACATCATGTTGTACCAGAAGTTCCAGAAGTGGAGCAAGAGGCCGAGCAATACGATGATGCCAAGAACGAGCATGTTCTGTGATGCCCACTCTACCTTTGCAGGCTTTGCCACTACCTCATAGCGTGAGGTACCGCGGGCAGCGCGGTTCTGCATCGTGAGCCAGAAGGCATAAACGATGTGGATGACAGCAAGGGCAGCGAGACCCATTGTTGCTACTACGGCATACCAGTTGGCGCCGAGGAACTCACAGATCATGTTGTAGGCTTCTCCTGAGAAGAGCGCAGCAACATTCATTGACATGTGGAATGTCAGGAATAGAACAAGAGCAACGCCTGTCAAGGCCATCACTACCTTTCTACCGATAGATGAATTGATTAACCACATAAATGATTTGAATTTAAATTATTAAAATGTTAGAATTATTGATTCCAATATTTAGGAGCCACGCCGTCGCGGCGTTGCAATGAAGGAAAAATATATAATATCCGCGCCTAAAATAGCACTATACTATATAATAGGTATAGCCCCCTTCCTTACAGACTGCAAAAATACTGAAATTTGATGATAAATCAAACTATTTTTCTCAAAAATCATTTTTTATTCTTAATTTTGCGAACATAAAACTTAGGAGGTAGGGCTGGGAGCCTTACCGCGCATTTTTAACATCGACAATCAAGATATGAATTTCAACTACGACGTCATTGTCATAGGAGGCGGACACGCCGGATGCGAGGCTGCTACAGCAGCTGCCCGCATGGGTGCTAAGACGTGCCTTGTGACGATGGACATGAACAAGATAGGACAGATGAGCTGCAACCCTGCTGTGGGTGGCATTGCCAAGGGACAGATAGTGCGAGAGATCGACGCCATGGGAGGCGAGATGGGATTGGTGACCGACGCCACATCCATACAATTCAGAATGCTCAACCGTGGCAAGGGACCTGCAGTATGGAGCCCGAGAGCACAATGCGACCGTGGCAAATTCATCTGGGAATGGCGCACACGACTCGACAGCATTGAAGGACTCGACATATGGCAGGACGAAGCATGCGAGCTGATTGTGGAGAATGGCGAGGCTGTAGGTGTGGAGACTGTGTGGGGCGTGACGTTCCGAGCAAAGGCTGTGGTTATCACCGCGGGCACATTCCTCAACGGACTGATGCATGTGGGACGACGCAAAGTGCCTGGAGGAAGATGTGCCGAACCTGCCGTGCTTCACTTCACCGAAAGCATAACCCGACACGGCATCACTTCGGCACGAATGAAGACAGGCACTCCAGTGCGTATAGACAGACGCTCTGTTCATTTCGAGGATATGGAATGCCAACCGGGCGAGACCGACTATCACGGATTCTCATACATGACTGCTCCGCGACAACTGAAGCAGCTTCCATGTTGGACTACATATACTAATAAGGAGGTGCACGACACGCTGCGCGATGCCATTGCCGACTCCCCACTCTACAACGGACAGATACAATCGACCGGACCTCGCTATTGTCCGTCTATCGAGACGAAGCTCATGACGTTCCCCGACAAAGACCAGCATCCACTCTTCCTCGAACCCGAGGGTGAGGATACGAACGAGATGTATCTTAACGGCTTTTCTTCATCGATGCCGATGGACGTTCAACTCGCTGCCCTGAAAAAAATAAAGGCGTTCCGCGACATTAAGGTCTACCGTCCGGGCTACGCAATAGAATACGACTATTTCGACCCTACCCAACTAAAGCCTTCATTGGAATCGAAAATCGTAAAGGGTTTGTTCTTCGCAGGACAGGTGAACGGAACTACGGGTTATGAGGAGGCAGGAGGTCAGGGTATGATGGCAGGCATCAACGCTGCTCTGCTATGCGGAGGCTCGGAACCTTTCGTCATGAAACGCGACGAGGGATATATAGGTGTCTTGATTGACGACCTAACAACAAAGGGTGTGGACGAGCCTTACAGAATGTTCACCTCACGCGCGGAGTACCGAATATTATTAAGACAGGACAACGCCGACGCACGACTCACAGAGAAGGCTTACAACCTTGGCATTGCATCGCGCGAACGCTACGACCATTGGATTAAGAAGAAGAAGGAGATTGAACGCATAGTTGACTTCTGCAACTCCACCAACGTTAAGCCGCGCGACATCAATGCAGCACTTGAATCGTTCGGAACTACCCCAATGCAGTTTGGCGCAACTATCGCAAGCCTCATTGCCCGACCGCAACTCAGCATTAAGCAACTCGCTTCGGCTATACCCGCCCTACAGGTTGCGCTCGACTCAAACGACGCAAGACAGGAGGAGATAACCGAGGCTGCCGAAATACTCATCAAGTATGACGGCTACATAAAACGCGAGAGACAGATTGCCGACAAGATGCACCGACTGGAGGACATCAGAATAAAAGGTCACTTCAAATACGACCAGCTCCATGAGATATCAACGGAGGGAAGACAGAAGCTCATGCGCATTAATCCAGAGACTCTCGGACAGGCATCACGCATACCAGGTGTATCGCCAAGCGACATTAATGTACTATTAGTACTAATGCACAGGTAACAGGTACAGGTTTCACGTGAAACGAATACAATAACGAATATATATTAAACAACTGAAAATGAACAACAAATTATTGCTTGACAATCTGCGTTGCATACCAGATTGGCCGAAGAAAGGAGTCAACTTCCGCGACGTCACAACACTCTTTAAGAACAACGCGTGCCTACAGGAGATTTGCGACGAAATGTATGAACTCTACAAAGACAAAGGTATAACCAAGATTGTAGGCATTGAGTCACGAGGCTTCGTTATGTCGTCTGCCCTCGCCCTTCGACTTGGTGCAGGAGTGGTGCTCTGCCGCAAACCCGGTAAGCTTCCTTGCGACACCGTACAGGAGAGCTATGCCAAGGAATATGGCAAGGACACTATCGAGATTCACAAGGATGCCATCAACGAGGACGACGTTATCCTTCTCCACGACGACTTGCTCGCTACTGGCGGCACAATGAAGGCTGCTTGCAATCTTGTAAAGAAGTTCAACCCTAAGAAGGTTTATGCCAACTTCATCATCGAGCTTGTGAACGAAGGCCTGAACGGACGCGAGGGTTTCGACGAGGATATCGAGATTACATCACTCATAAAGATTTAATCCTCACTCCACAGGATTATAACAGGCAACAGGCGCGACAGGCTTACAGGCTTGCCGCGCTTTTGCATAAAGCTGATGGAGCTAATCACAAGCAGGAAGTAGTAGGGATGTACTTTTAAGACTACAGGACAGACATCCTGGTATACTTGCTACAGGAAGGACATCTTAGCCAACTTGCTACAGGAGGGGCAACTTAGTCCTCCTACTACAGGAGAGGGGTATTAACCAACTCCATTACAAGAATCAACAGGAGGTTACAGTTCCACGTGAAACAAAACAGGACAACACTCTTAATTTCAAAGCACTTACAGGCTGTACAGGCACAACAAAACAACAGGCAACATGACAAAGGAAGAAAACGAGAAGCGCATTGAGCGCCTTAAGAACATTGTGCTCAACATGCCCGACAAACCGGGCAGCTACCAGTTCTACGATGCCGAACATACCATTATATATGTAGGTAAGGCAAAGCGACTGAAGCAGCGTGTGTCGAGCTACTTCCATAAGGAGGTGGACAGGTTTAAGACAAAGGTGCTGGTGTCGAAGATTGAGGACATCAGCTACACGGTTGTGAAAACCGAGGAAGACGCTCTGTTGCTTGAAAACAGTCTTATCAAGAAATACAACCCTCGATACAATGTACTGCTTAAAGACGGCAAGACATATCCGAGCATCTGCGTAACCAACGAGTATCTGCCACGCGTTTTCAAGACAAGACAAATAAACAAGAAGTTCGGCACATTCTTCGGTCCCTACTCTCATACGGGCAGCATGTTTGCCGTACTCGAACTTATACACAAACTCTACAAGCCTCGCACGTGCCGAATGCCTATCACGAAGGAGGGTATAGAACAGGGCAAATACAAACCATGCCTTGAGTACCACATTCACAACTGCAAGGCTCCATGTTGCGGCAAGCAATCGTTGGAGGATTATCAGGCTTCCATTGCACAGGCTCGCGAGATTCTGAAGGGTAACACTCGTCAACTTTCGCAACATGTATACGAGGACATGCAGCAGAAAGCGGCTGAACTGAAATTCGAGGAAGCTGAGGAATTAAAGCAGAAGTATCTCTTGATTGAGAGTTTCTGTGCCAAGAGCGAGGTGGTGAGCCATACCATCACCGATGTTGACGTGTTCACCATTGTCGACGACGACATGAACCGAACGGCTTTCATAAACTACATACACGTTAAGAACGGAGCGGTGAACCAAAGTTTCACTTTCGAATACAAGCGCAAGCTCGACGAAACCGACCGCGAACTGCTTCTCACCGCAATACCAGAAATACGCGAAAGGTTCCAAAGCAAGGCTAAGGAGATAATAGTGCCTTTCGACATGGACTGGGAATTGACCGAGGCTTCGTTCTTTGTGCCACAACGAGGCGACAAAAAGCATCTTCTCGAACTGGGCGAGATGAATTGCAAACAATATAAGTTCGACCGTTTGAAACAGGCTGAGAAGCTGAATCCTGAGCAAAAGCAGACTCGACTGATGAAGGAATTGCAACAGAAACTGCAACTCGAAAAAATGCCTTATCAGATTGAATGTTTCGACAACTCCAACATTTCGGGCACGGACGCTGTGGCTGGCTGCATAGTATATAAAGGTATGAAACCATCACGCAAGGATTACCGCAAATACAATATCAAGACAGTTGTAGGTCCCGACGACTACGCCTCGATGCAAGAGGTTGTGCGCCGACGCTATTCACGCATGATGGAAGAAGGAACAGCCCTACCCGACCTTATCATCACCGACGGTGGATTGGGTCAGATGAGTGTGGTGCGCGAGGTTGTGGAGGATGAGTTGCATTTGAGCATTCCTATAGCAGGACTTGCCAAGGACGACCGTCACCGCACAAACGAACTACTCTTTGGAAATCCCCCCAAAACTATCGCCCTTAAAACCGACTCCGAACTCTTTCATGTTCTCACGCAAATACAGGATGAGGTGCACCGCTACGCAATATCATTCCATCGCGACAAGCGATCAAAACACGCTCTGCATAGTACGCTCGACGACATACCAGGCATAGGACCTGCCACACGCGACCGATTGCTAAAAGCGTTCAAGAGCGTGAAGCGCATACAGGAAGCATCCATCGAAGATTTAGAGAAAATAGTGGGAGCTGTCAAAGCACTGAAGATAAAGGAAGGTCTTGAAAAGAAGGTATAAAAAAATGCGCCATGATCTCACGACCTTAGCGCACACACAGAGAAGATTTGATTATCTTCCTACACTTACCCCCACCCGTCACGGGCTTAGAGCAAGCAATCCTTATATCAAATTATACTAAAAACTAAAAGTCTTTACCTAATCTGTACTGTATGATCTTTCAGAAATCTGACGTATCTTGTTTGACTTTGCAAATTTATCAAATTCCATTGACATTTCAAAAGAAAACAAGTAGAATTAACATTCGTATTTATTACGTTTATACATGTATTTGGAATATTGCTTGCCAGTATCGGGATTTTGTAATATCTTTGTAGGAAATGTGGAGAGACTCATAATACGGCTCCTACATCAAAACATCCAACAAACAAAACATCATTAAAAAGAAAAAGATATGAGAACAGTTATACAACGCGTGCAACATGCGTCCGTCACTATCGACGGCAATGTGAAGTCGAGCATTGGCAATGGCTTCCTTCTGCTCCTCGGCATCGAGGCTACCGACACATCCGAGGATGTCGACTGGCTTGTGAAGAAAGTGGCTGCGCTGCGCGTGTTCGACGATGAAAACGGTGTTATGAACCGTTCGATTATAGATGTCAAGGGTGAGGCTTTGGTGGTTAGCCAGTTCACGCTATACGCATCCTACAAGAAGGGCAACCGCCCGTCATGGTTTCGCGCGGCAAGCCACGAAATCTCTGTTCCGCTATACGAGGAGTTCTGCAGCAAACTTTCAGCGGCTCTCGGCAAAGAGGTGGGCACTGGAGAATTTGGAGCAGACATGAAGGTGGAGCTGCTCAACGATGGTCCGGTAACAATCTGCATGGATACTAAAAACAAAGAATAAGCTATGAAGGATAAAACAAAGGATTGTCTATCCATAATCGCATGCATTCTGATTTTAATAGGTTTTGTAATGTTGCGCACCAGCAAGTCGTGGGGAGCAGACATTGCATGGTATAAATATACGAGCTGGATATTGGCATTGATAGGTTTTAGTATTAATGCCTACGTTGAATTTCCCAACCCTTTCCGTGCAGCCAAAAGGTCGCAAAAGATATGGGCAATATTCCAAATCTGTTTCATTGCGACGTTAGCCATGTGGATTGTATACATCATATTCATGAAACTTATGGGACATTCGCTGGAGATATAAATATCACAATAAAGATATGACAATAAAAGAAGCACAAGAAGCGGTTGACCACTGGATAAAGGAATACGGAGTGCGCTATTTCTCCGAGCTTACGAATATGGCTTGCCTTACCGAGGAGGTGGGCGAACTGGCACGAATAATGGCACGCCGCTACGGCGACCAGAGTTTTAAGGAGGGCGAAAAGCAAGATCCTTCCGAAGAAATGGCAGACATCCTATGGGTGCTCATCTGCCTTGCCAACCAGACAGGAGTCGATCTCACAGACGCTCTGAAAAAGAGTTTCGAGAAGAAGACAAAGCGCGACAAAGACCGCCACAAGAACAACCCCAAACTATATAAAGAGTGAGAATCTATAATAAATAGAAAACAACAAACCAATAACAACAATAATGGGAATTATCAAAGACATTATCCTGAACGATCAGGAGAACCAGAATGCCCAGCCTAAGCTGAGCAAGTATGAAGAGGCTCTCGCCAAGTATAACACCAACATCGACGACCAGGCTGTGCGCGATGCCGTGCGCAAGATAATTGCCGAAAAGGTGCCAGAGAACGACACTATGGACGTTAAGCGTTTCCTCTTCGGAAGCATCGAGCTTACAACCCTCAAGACAACCGACAGCGACACCAGCGTACTCGCTTTCACCGAGCGTGTGAACGACTTTGACAACGAGTACCCCGACCTGCCACACGTGGCTACAATATGTGTTTATCCTTGCTTTGCCAAGACTGTTTCGGAGTCGCTTGAGGTAGACGGTGTGGAGATTGCTTGTGTTTCTGGCTCATTCCCCTCTTCTCAGGCTCGCATCGAGGTTAAGGTGGCAGAGACATCACTCGCTGTTGCCGACGGTGCTACCGAGATTGACATCGTTATGCCAGTTGGCAAATTCCTCTCTGGCGACTACGAGGGAGTGTGCGAGGACATATCTGAACTGAAGGCTGCATGCGGTGAGAACGTGCCTATGAAGGTGATTCTTGAGACTGGCGCTATCAAGACCGCGTCGAACATCAAGAAGGCTTCTATCCTCTCTATGTATGCTGGCGCCGACTACATCAAGACATCTACCGGCAAACTTGAGCCTGCCGCAACACCCGAGGCTGCATATGTAATGTGCCAGGCCATCAAGGAATACTACGATGAAACGGGCATTCAGATAGGATTCAAACCTGCCGGCGGCATCAACACTGTTATGGATGCCATCATCTATTACACTATTGTGAAGGAAGTGCTCGGCGAGAAATGGCTCACCAACAAGTGGCTCCGCCTTGGCACATCACGCCTTGCCAATATGCTTCTCAGCGAACTCAAGGGCGAGCAGATCAAGTTCTTCTAAAATATAAGGCGAGCTTGAAACGCGAAAAAGCCTCACTAAACCTTGCAGAATAAAGGTTTAGTGAGGCTTTACTTTTTATATACCAAAGTAAAAATCCTTCTACTTATTTCTCTTTATAACAAAATCCAGATAGGTCTGAAGCGCATCCTTCACGTCCTGCTGCTCCACCTTCTCGTCGATGAAACGCTGTGCCTCGGCATGAAATTCCCACATCCTGCGCTCGGCATATTCTATTCCACCATTCTCCTTGGTGTAAGCCACAAGCTGAGCAATCTCGTCCTCTGTGACAGAACGCTCCTTAACCTTAAGCGCAAGCTTGCGCATCGACTCGTCGCCACCATTGTTAACGGCATGGATTACAGGCAATGTCAACTTTCCCTCAGCCATATCGTTGCCAGTAGGCTTTCCTATCTCCGAAGAGTCGTAATAATCAAAGATGTCATCGCGTATCTGGAAGATGATGCCAAGGTTCTGACCAAACAGCTTTGCTGCTTTCACATCCTCCTCGGAAGCTCCCGACGACAAAGCACCTATGCCTGCGCAAGCCTCGAACAGGGCAGCCGTCTTCTGCTTGATAACATCGTAATACACTTCCTCAGAAATGTCCTTTCTACCGATGTTGGATAGTTGCAGAATCTCGCCATCAGACAGAGTGCGGCCGAGTTCGGCAAGATAAGTAACTATCTGCTCAGAATGGGTGCGCGCCACACAAAGCAGGGCTGTAGAGAGAATATAGTCGCCCACAAGCACCGCCACTTTATTATCATAAGTGGCATTGACCGAAGCCTGACCGCGACGCTCCTCGCTCTCGTCCACCACATCATCATGCACAAGCGAGGCTGTATGCAGCAATTCCAAACCCACAGCAGCGTTCTGTGTGACACTGCTTATACGTCCGAAATTCTTAGCCATCAGCAGTATCAGTATTGGACGCATACGCTTGCCAGCACGCTTGCGGATATGTTCAAGCGCACTGCCAAGCAAGCCGTCCTCGTGAGAAAGCGACTTATTGAAAAGACTTATAAAATCGGCGAGTTCCGCCTCTATGGGTTGCTTTATAATTGACAGAAAATCCATTTTTTTGATATTTAGTACAAAGTTACTGATTTTGCCGTTATTAGTGACATTTTTTTTGTAATTTTACACCAAAACAATATTAAATACAATGAACAAGCTATTTCTTCTCGACGCCTACGCGCTTATCTACCGCGCTTACTATGCGTTTATAAAGAACCCGCGCATCAATTCCAAGGGCTTGAACACTTCCGCCGTAATGGGATTTGTAAATACTCTCAACGAGATTCTCACCAAGGAACAACCCACACATATTGGTGTGGCTTTCGACCACGGCAAGACTTTCCGCGACGAGGCATTTCCTGCCTACAAGGCTCAACGCGAGGAAACTCCCGAAGACATCAAAGCATCTGTGCCCATCATCAAGGAGATAATACAGGCTATGCACATACCGGTGCTACAGGTAGATGGCTTCGAGGCCGACGACGTGATTGGCACGCTCGCCACCAAGGCTGGCAAGGCTGGCATCACCACCTACATGCTCACTCCCGACAAGGACTACGGTCAGCTTGTATCCGACAATGTGTTTATGTTCCGCCCCCGACATGGTGGCGGCTACGAGACTATGGGGCCCAAAGAGGTGTGCGAGAAGTATGCACTCTCCTCCACTACCCAAGTCATCGACCTCTTGGCTCTGATGGGTGACTCTGCCGACAACTTCCCTGGATGCCCTGGCGTGGGTCCGAAGACTGCCGCAAAACTGATAGGCGAGTTTGGAAGCATAGACAACATGCTCGACAACTCATCCAAGATTAAGGGTAAGCTCCGCGAGAAGGTGGAGGCTGCCGTTGATGACATTCGCATGTCAAAGTTCTTGGCAACCATCCGAACCGATGTCCCCATCGAACTTGATCTCGACTCGTTGAAGGTTGAGGAGCCTGACACCGCCCGGCTTGCCGAAATCTTCACCGAACTGGAGTTTAAGAGTCTTTTGGACAAATTTGTAAAGAAGCCTCAACAACAGCAAAAAGTTGTTAACCAACAGCTCGATCTCTTTGCCGAAAATCCGACCAATTATGCGGTTAATGCAGAATTTTCGAGTTTTGAGAGCTTAAAAACAACTCCTCATGACTATAAACTCATTGAAACAGAAGAAGATGCACGTAAATTATTTGACTTTTTTATTACAAAACAAATTCTTTGTTTAGACACAGAGACTACTTCAATCAATCCAATTGATGCAGAATTGGTAGGTTTGAGCTTCTCTGTTGAAGAAGGCAAGGCATTTTATGTGGCTGTGCCTGCAGAACGTGAAAAAGCAGAAAGAATTGTTAATATATTCAAACCTCTATACGAGAGCACAGAAATCCTGAAAATAGGACAGAACATCAAGTACGACATGGAAGTGCTGATGAACTACGGTGTGCGACTCGCCGCTCCTATGTTCGACACCATGCTTGCCCACTATGTGCTGCAGCCTGAGCAGAAACACAACATGGACATACTTGCCGAGACACTGCTCAACTATCAGACCATACACATCGACGAACTCATCGGACCCAAGGGAAAATCGCAAAAGAACATGCGCGACCTCTCCCCTGCCGACATCTGCGATTATGCAGCCGAGGATGCCGACATCACGCTGCATCTGTACAATGTGCTGAAACCACGACTCAAGGAAGCCGATGTTGAGGATTTGTTCTACAATATCGAGATGCCGCTTGTTCCCGTGCTTGCCGAGATGGAGATGAATGGAGTGCTGCTCGACACGAATGCTCTCGCCGAGACATCCAAGGTGCTCACAGAGCGGATGAAGCAGATAGAAAAGGAAATATATGACCTTGCCGGACACGAGTTCAACATAGCGTCGCCCAAACAGGTTGGCGAGGTGCTGTTTGGCGAGATGAAGATTGTCGACAAACCGAAGAAGACCAAGACCGGACAGTTTGTCACCTCCGAGGAGGTGCTCTTGCAGCTCCGCTCAAAGGCTCCTATCGTCGACCACATCCTTGAACACCGTGGTCTGAAAAAGCTCCTTGGCACCTACGTCGATGCACTACCGAAGCTCATCAACCCACACACCGGACATATCCATACCTCTTTCAATCAAGCGGTTACAGCCACAGGCCGCCTCTCATCCTCCGACCCCAACCTCCAGAACATCCCTGTTCGCGGTGAGGAGGGCAAAGAGATACGCAAGTGTTTCATCCCCGAGCCTGGATGCCTCTTCTTCTCAGCCGACTACTCGCAGATTGAACTTCGCGTCATGGCACATCTCTCTGGCGACAAGAACATGATTGAAGCCTTCCGCGAGGGTTATGACATCCATGCCGCAACAGCCGCACGCATATACAAGGAGGACATAAATGACGTTACACGCGACCAGCGCACCAAGGCCAAGCGAGCCAACTTCGGCATCATCTACGGCATCACTGTCTTTGGTCTTGCCGAACGGTTGGAGATAAGCCGCGACGAGGCTAAACAGCTCATTGATGGCTACTTCGAGACATTCCCGCAGGTGCATGCCTACATGGAGAAGGCAAAGGAACTGGCACGCGAGCATGGCTACGCCGAAACCTTCTTCCATCGTCGACGCTATCTGCCCGACATCACTTCGCACAACGCCACCGTGCGCAACTTTGCCGAGCGCAACGCCATAAACGCTCCTATACAAGGCTCTGCAGCCGACATCATCAAGATAGCTATGGTGAGGATTTTCGAGCGTTTCCGCCGCGAGGAAATCAAGTCGAAAATGATTCTGCAGGTGCACGACGAACTCAACTTCTCTGTTCTGCCAGAGGAAAAGGAACGTGTGGAAAAGATTGTGCTTGAGGAAATGCAGAATGCCTACCCATTGCAAGTGCCGCTCGTGGCCGACTCAGGATGGGGAGAGAATTGGTTGGAAGCCCACTAAAACAGCTAAAATCCAACTCTATCACTCCTTATTAAAGAGATGCCTGACACTTGGCAACAATACCGCAATAATGATATTATGCCACTACAAAGGGCAATATATCAGATTTTTGCACTAACTTTGCAGTCAGAAAACAAATAAAAATTACATTAATAAATGGAAGAAAAGAATTTTAAACGCACCACCGTCACTGCGGCCCTGCCGTATGCCAACGGTGGAGTGCACATCGGCCACTTGGCTGGTGTGTATGTTCCTGCCGACATCTACGTACGCTACCTGCGCCTTAAGAAGCAGGAAGTGATGTTCATCGGCGGAAGCGACGAGCACGGCGTGCCCGTTACAATCCGCGCCCGCAAGGAGGGCATTACCACTCAGGAGGTGGTCGACCGCTATCACAATCTTATCAAGAAGTCGTTTGAGGACTTCGGCATTTCGTTCGACATATACAGCCGCACGACATCAAAGATTCACCATAAATTCGCATCCGACTTCTTCCGCACACTCTACGACAAGCACGAGCTTGTGGAGAAGACCGAGGAGCAGTTCTGCGACGAGGTTACTGGCGAGTTCCTCACCGACCGCAATATCGTGGGCACATGTCCGCGCTGCGGTGCCGAGGGAGCCTATGGCGACCAGTGCGAGAAGTGCGGTGCAACTCTCTCGCCAGAGGAGCTTATCAATCCTACAAACAAGAACAATCCGGGCCACGGACTCGTGAAGAAGGCTACCAAAAACTGGTATTTGCCGCTCAACAAATATCAAGACTGGCTCAAGCAGTGGATTCTTGAGGACCACAAGGAGTGGCGCTCAAACGTCTACGGCCAGTGCAAGTCGTGGCTCGACATGGATTTGCAGCCACGCGCAATGACCCGCGACCTCGACTGGGGTATTCCAGTACCCGTAGAGGGAGCAGAAGGCAAGGTGCTCTATGTATGGTTCGACGCGCCTATCGGCTATATCTCCAACACCAAGGAGCTGTGCGACGCCCATCCCGAAAAGTGGGGCACATGGCAGACATGGTGGCAGGATCCCTCATCACGCCTTATCCACTTCATCGGCAAGGACAACATCGTGTTCCACTGCATCGTATTCCCTACAATGCTCAAGGCACACGGCGGCTATATCCTCCCCGACAACGTGCCTGCTAACGAGTTCCTCAACCTTGAGAACGACAAGATTTCCACATCACGC
>OQVL01001392.1_pt1 | contig 14442 bp, 8 predicted proteins | sample 1691501 | NCBI WGS metagenome assembly OQVL01 (sample SAMN03418253, study PRJEB22391) | human gut metagenome | biome: human-gut; feature: organic feature; material: feces | host: Homo sapiens | place: Tanzania | collected 2013-01
ATCATCCGGGCCTGTGCGTGTGGCTCGCGATGTGGCTTTTCAAGAAGCCGTGGGAAGACTTCGAAGATGCGATACGCAGCAACATCGGCGACGTCACCACCGCCATAGTCATACTGTTCATGATCGGAGGCATCTCGGGAACATGGACAATGAGCGGCACCGTGCCTTCACTTATATATTATGGTGTCCAGATAATCTCGCCAAGAGTCTTTCTGGTAACGGCATGTATAATCTGCGCCTTCATCTCGGTGATGATAGGCAGCTCGTGGACAACCATCGCCACCATCGGAGTGGCATTGATGGGTATCGGCAAGGCACAGGGTTTCAGCGACGGCATGATTGCGGGAGCCATCATCTCCGGAGCCTATTTCGGCGACAAGATTTCCCCGCTTTCCGACACCACCGTCATGGCCGCGTCAATCTCGGGCAGTCCCCTGTTCAGGCACATCAAGTACCTGATGCTCACCACAGTACCGACATTCGCATTGACATTGACATTGTTCCTGATACTGGGATTCCTGCACAGCGGCAACGACTCGGCGCAAATCTCGGTCTATACGGAGACATTGGCCTCGAAATTCAACATCAGCTTGTGGACATTGATCGTACCGCTCGTGACGGGCATATTGATCGCTAAGAAAATGCCGGCGCTGCCGGTGCTGGGCATTTCAATGGTCCTTGCAGCGGTCTGCGCCATCATCCTCCAGCCGCACATCATCTCCGAAATCGGAAACAAGGCATTGGAATCAATGGGCATATCGACGGGCGAAGCCGGCGTGCTGTTCACCGGCATTGTCAAGACCGTATATGATTCAGTATCAGTCGATACCGGCGTTGAAGAGGTCAATATGCTGGTATCGTCCAGAGGTATGCTCGGCATGCTCAATACCGTTTATCTGATTATCTGCGCAATGTGCTTCGGCGGCTGCATGAAGGCCAGCGGAATGCTCCATCACCTGGCATCGCTGATATTGCCGATGACCAAGACGCGAACAGGACTGGTGGCTTCCACGGTCAGCACAGGCGTAATCCTGAACGGCGTGATTTCCGACCAGTACCTGTCAATTATCCTCACATCGGACATATATAAGGACATCTACGCCAAACGCGGCTACGAAAGCAGGCTGCTAGGTCGCTCCGTAGAGGACTCATCCACAGTGACTTCCCCGCTTTTCCCATGGAGCAGCTGCGGCATGACCCAGGCGACGATCCTGAGCGTGCCGACCCTCGCCTACCTGCCATACTGCTTCTTCAACATCATCAGCCCGCTCATGAGCATCGCGATGGCAATGATAGGCTACAAGATTTACCGCCGCGGAGAGGCTCCAGCCACAGAGGATTAGCACCCCATAGGTAAAGTCAATGCAAGAAAATTTCCTAAATCAGGGGAAATATGCGTATATTTATACGTTTTAATAACATTGACTTTAAATATGGACAAAATCATCGAATGCGTCCCGAACTATAGTGAAGGACGGAACAAGGAAGTAATCGACCTGATTGTCAAGGCGATAGCCGACACTACCGTAAATACGGAGCGCGGCGAAGAACGTGTAAGAGTTCTGGATGTAGACCCGGGAGAGGCTACGAACCGCACAGTCGTGACATTCGTCGGTTCACCGGAAGCGGTAATGGAAGCGGCGTTCCAGGGTGAAAAGAAAGCGGCCGAACTTATCGACATGAGGCAGCACCACGGAGCACATCCAAGGTCAGGAGCCACGGACGTACTTCCGCTCATACCGGTAGCCGGAACGACATTGGATGAATGCGCCGATTGGGCACGCACACTGGCGAAACGTATCTACGACGAGCTGGGCATACCTTGCTATTGCTACGAGGCGGCAGCATATACGCCTGAAAGACGGAATCTTGCAGTATGCCGTGCCGGAGAATATGAAGCGCTCCCTGAAAAAGTCATTGACCCGAAAAGAAAACCGGACTTCGGACCCGGCGAGTACAATGAGACCGTGGCGAAAGCCGGCGCGACTAACGTGGGCGCAAGGGATTTTCTCATTGCAGTAAACTTCAACCTGAATACGACATCTACCCGCAGGGCTATGGCGGTGGCGTTCGACGTGCGCGAAAAAGGCCGTCCTGCAAGAGAAGGAGGCAGCCTGACAGGAAAGATCCTGAAAGACGCGGAAGGCCAGACCATCTGGATACCGGGAACGCTCAAAGGCTGTAAGGCAATCGGCTGGTACATAGAGGAATACGGCATCGCTCAGGTGTCGATGAACATCACTGACATAAACACCACTCCGCTCCACGTGGCATTCGAAGAGGTATGCAGGGCGGCTGCAGCACGAGGACTGCGCGTGACCGGAACGGAAATCGTCGGCCTGGTACCTAAACGCGTACTTCTGGAAACCGGCAGATATTATCTCGAAAAACAACAGCGCTCGCTTGGCATCAGCGAGGACGAAATCATAAAAATCGCAGCCAAGTCATTGGGTCTCAGCGACCTGAAGCCATTCAACCCTAGGGAGAAAGTCATCGAATTCCTTATGGAAGATGAAGCCGCACAGGCTGAGAAAGAAAGACTTATCCGCATGACACTCAAGGGATTCGCCAGAGAGACCGCATCCGAATCTGCGGCTCCGGGAGGCGGTTCCGTATCTGCATACATGGGCGCGCTTGCAGCAGCACTCGGCGCAATGGTGGCCAACCTCTCCGCACACAAACGCGGCTGGGACGACCGCTGGAAGGAGTTCTCCGACCAGGCCGTAAAAGGACAGGACATCATGGAACGCCTGCTGAAACTCGTGGACGAAGACACGGCTGCATTCGCCAAGATCATGAACGTATTTTCAATGCCAAAGGGCACGGAAGAGGAGAAGGCTGCACGCGCCGAAGCCATGGAAAAAGCTACGCTCTACGCGACCCAGGTTCCGCTCAGGACAATGCAGACCGCGCTGGAAGCCATGCCGTTGGCACTCGAAATGGCGCGCAAGGGCAACCCCGCATCCGCATCTGACGCCGGCGTCGGAGCAATCGCTGCGCTCGCGGCCGTAAAAGGGGCCCAGCTCAATGTCCGTATCAATGCTGCCGGACTGAAAGACCGTGCAATGGCTGACAGTCTGACTGCCGAGGCGGAGAAAATAGCGAAAGAAGCAGCAGAAAAAGAAGCGGAAATCCTTTCAGAAGTAAACAAAAACATCGGATAACATGACTGATTTTCAGAAACAGATACTCGAAGGCATCCCTGCGGAGCTTCCGGAGAAAAAGCCATACGACATGGCGATAAATCATGCCCCTAAACGCAAGGACATTCTTACTGACGAGGAAAAGGTGCTGGCTGTACGCAATGCGTTGAGATATTTCCCGACCAAGTTCCACAGCATTCTGGCTGAGGAGTTTGCGCAGGAGTTGCATGACTACGGCCGCATCTACATGTACCGTTTCCGCCCTGATTACGAGATGTATGCAAGGCCAATTGACGAGTACCCGGCGAAAAGCCGTCAGGCTGCTGCGATAATGGCAATGATCCAGAACAATCTGGACCCGCGTGTCGCACAGCACCCGCACGAGCTCATCATCTACGGTGGCAACGGAGCCATTTTCCAGAACTGGGCGCAGTACCGCCTGGCGATGAAATATCTCGCGGAAATAACTGACGAGCAGACACTTGCCATGTATTCAGGACATCCGATGGGTCTATTCCCGAGCCACAAGGACGCTCCTCGTGTCGTAGTCACCAACGGTATGGTGATTCCTAACTACTCGAAACAGGACGATTGGGAGAGGTTCAATGCAATGGGCGTATCGCAATACGGTCAGATGACCGCCGGCTCCTATATGTATATAGGTCCTCAGGGCATTGTCCACGGCACCACCATCACGGTGATGAACGCGGCACGTAAACAGCTGAGAAGCAGAGGCATTGAAGGAACTCAGGAAAACATGAAGGGCATGCTTTTCGTCACCGCCGGACTTGGCGGCATGTCGGGAGCGCAGCCTAAGGCCGGAAACATCGCCGGAGTAGTGAGCGTGACTGCGGAAATCAATCCGCTCGCGGCACGTAAACGTCATGAGCAGGGCTGGGTGGACGAACTTCACGAAGACATGGACGAACTCATGAAGCGCATACGCAAAGCCATGACTGACAAGGAAGTAGTATCGCTGGCGTATGTGGGCAACGTGGTGGACCTCTGGGAAAGGCTGGCCGACGAAGGCATTGACGTGGACCTCGGGTCCGACCAGACGTCGCTGCACAATCCTTGGGCCGGCGGCTATTATCCTGTCGGGCATTCGTTGGAAGAGTCGAAGCGCATGATGGCGGAGGAGCCGGAGCGTTTCAAGGAGTGCGTGCGCGAATCGCTGAGACGCCAGGTTGCAGCCATCAACAGGCTGACTGCCAAAGGAATGTATTTCTTCGATTATGGCAATGCTTTCTTGCTGGAGTCTTCCCGCGCCGGTGCTGACATATTGAAACCGGACGGAAAATTCCGCTATCCTTCATACGTCCAGGACATTATGGGACCACTTTATTTCGATTACGGATTCGGTCCGTTCAGATGGGTCTGCATGTCCGAGAATCCGGATGACCTGGCGAAATCTGACGCCATCGCGGTAAGAATCCTGGAAGAGGAGGCCAAGACGGCTCCGGAGGAAATCCAGGGCCAGCTCCGTGACAATATACATTGGATCGAAGAGGCCGGCAGAAATCATCTCGTGGTCGGTTCCCAGGCCCGAATCCTCTATGCCGACTGCGAAGGCAGGACCAGGATTGCATTGGCATTCAACGAAGCCATCAGACGTGGCGAAATCACCGCTCCGATTGTCCTCGGACGCGACCATCACGACGTTTCAGGAACCGACTCGCCATTCCGCGAGACATCCAACATATATGACGGCTCGCAGTTCACAGCAGACATGGCCATCCAGAACGTAATCGGCGATTCATTCCGCGGAGCTACCTGGGTATCAATCCATAACGGCGGCGGTGTCGGCTGGGGTGAGGTCATCAACGGCGGCTTCGGCATGGTCATCGACGGCAGCGCTGATTCGGACCGCCACATCACCGACATGCTGTTCTGGGACGTGAACAACGGCATTGCCCGCCGCAGCTGGGCCCGCAACGAAGGCGCACTCCACGCCATCACACGCGAAATGGGACGCACCCCGTCATTGACGGTTACCGTTCCTGTCAATGCTGACGAAACATTGGTGCGCGAAGCGCTTGGAAACATAAAAAACTAACAGAATATGCCACATAAAATTTCAGAAGAGACTCTCACCTTGAAACAGGTGAAGAGAATCATCGAAAACCATGAAACACTGGAACTGTCAGAGGAATCCGCACATGCGGTGCAGAAATGCCGCGACTATCTGGACAGCAAGATGGAAGACATCGGCCGTCCGGTCTATGGCGTGACCACCGGATTCGGTTCACTCTGCAATATCACCATCCCTGAAGCGGACCTTTCACAGCTCCAGCACAATCTGGTAATGTCCCACGCATGCGGAACAGGCGACACCGTCAGGCCGGAAATCGTCAAGTTGATGCTGCTCATGAAGATACAGTCATTGTCTTACGGTCATTCGGGCGTCCAGATGGTTACCATCCTGAGGCTCATCGACATGTTCAACAATGATGTCCTTCCTGTGGTCTATCAGCAGGGTTCGCTGGGAGCATCGGGCGACCTGGCTCCGCTGGCACATCTCTGTCTGCCGCTTATCGGAATGGGAGAAGTGCTTTACCAGGGCAAGGTCCGTCCTTCAGCAGATGTCTGGCAGGAACTTGGCTGGGAACCTATCAGGCTCCAGTCGAAGGAAGGCCTGGCACTCCTTAACGGAACGCAATTCATGAGCGCACACGCCGTTTGGGCATTGATAAAGAGCATGAGACTCTCACGTTGGGCCGACTGCATCGGTGCAATGTCGCTGGAGGCTTACGACGGCCGTATCGAGCCGTTCTATGAGCTGACTCACATGCTGCGCCGTCACAAGGGCCAGCTGGAGACTGCGGACAATTTCCTGAAACTGCTTGAGGGAAGCGAACTTATACGCAGGCCTAAGCAGCATGTCCAGGACCCTTACTCGTTCCGCTGCATACCTCAGGTACATGGCGCCGTGAAGGACAATATCCGTTATGTGGAGTCGGTGATCGGCAATGAAATCAACAGCGCGACCGACAATCCTAACGTTTTCCCGGACGAGGACATGATCATTTCGGCAGGAAACTTCCACGGGGAGCCTATCGCCATTCCTATGGACACGCTTGCCATAGCGATGTCCGAGTTGTCGAACATTTCCGAAAGACGTATCTACAAGCTGATCAGCGGACAGCGCGGTCTCCCGATGTTTCTGGTCGCTAAACCTGGCCTGAACAGCGGTTTCATGATTCCTCAGTACACCGCAGCATCCATCGTGAGCCAGAACAAGATGCTTTGCTGGCCGGCTTCCTGCGATTCGATTCCTTCTTCCCAGGGCCAGGAGGACCACGTTAGCATGGGTTCGAACTCCGCCACCAAGCTCGTCAGGGTCGTCGACAATGTCGAGACGGTTCTCGCAATAGAGTTGTTCAATGCGGCCCAGGCACTGGAGTTCAGACGCCCGGGCAAGTCATCGCCTCTCATCGAGAAGCTTTTCACAGAGTACCGCAAGGTCGTACCGTTCGTGGATGTGGATACCTACATGCATCCGCTCATCATGAAGAGCATCGACTTCATGCGTGACGAAAAGAACATTGTATTATAATAGGTCTACGGGGTCTTGTCATGAAAACATTGATAAAGAATATCGGGCAGATTGCCGGAATCGTGGAAGAAGGCATCCTTAGAAAGGAGGGTGCGGCGATGTCAGAAACCGGAACATTGGACAATGCATGGCTTCTGATTGATAATGAGCTCATTGCCGATTTCGGAAACATGGAGTGCCTGCCTTCGGACGATGGTTGCGAAGTCATTGACGCAGAAGGCGGTATGGTGCTGCCGGCGTTCTGCGACTCGCATACTCATATCGTGTTTGCCGGCACTCGCGATCAGGAATTTCTGGACAAGATCGAAGGACTTTCATACGCGGAAATAGCAGCGCACGGCGGGGGCATCCTGAACTCCGCCGACCTGCTGCACCGCACTTCCGAGGATGAGTTGTACCGTCAGGCGATGCTTCGGGTCAATGAAATGATTTCCAAGGGCTCCGGGGCAATCGAAATCAAAAGCGGTTACGGGCTTACCACGGAGGATGAGCTTAAAATCCTACGTGTAATCCGCCGGATCCGTGAAACATCTCCTGCCATCATCCGCGCCACGTTTCTGGGGGCTCATGCCGTCGGGCGCGCGTTCGCAGGGCGTCAGGAGGAGTATGTCGACCATGTCTGCAAGGAGATGATTCCTGCCGTGGCCAAGGAGCAGCTGGCTGATTTCATCGACGTTTTCTGCGAGGACGGTTTCTTCACGCCCGGCCAGACCGACAGGATTCTTTCCGAGGGCGAGCGTTTCGGCATGCGTGTAAAGCTCCATGCGAACCAGCTGGCAGTATCAGGCGGTGTCCAGGTCGGCGTCCGTCACAATGCGCTTTCCGTGGACCATCTGGAGAGTACCACTGACGCGGAAATAGCAGCCCTGAAGGGTCAGAAAACCATGGCCACAATGCTTCCTGGGGCGTCTTTCTTCCTCCGAATGCAGTACGGCCGCGCCCAGGATTTCATCAATGCCGGTCTGGGCATAGCCCTGGCATCGGATTACAATCCCGGTTCTTCTCCATGCGGCGACATGAGGACCATCATGTCCCTGGGCTGCATCCAGATGCGCCTTACCCCTGTCCAATCTCTCAATGCCTGCACGCTCAATTCGGCCTACGCCATGGGTGTCAGCGACATAGCCGGCTCCATCACACAGGGAAAGCTGGCGAATCTCATCATCACCAAAAAGATTCCGTCCCTCACATGGATTCCATACTGCTGGCAGACGCCATTCATCAGCAAGGTACTTCTGCGGGGACGGGAGGTTTAGAATTTGAACGAAACGCCAAGCGACACTCCGTAACGGTGCAACCCGGCAGATGCTGACCGATAGAATCCTGTCAAGCGTGTGCCGACAGTTCTTGCATGTTTCAGACTCCAGTCGCATTCCATTTCCAGCGAAGCTCCGAAGACATTGGAACTCAATATCTTGAAGTCTTCCTGCACCAGCCCCTCGGGGATATTGTCATCATCCGTTTCCCTTCTTGAACATTGCAGGGAGGCATCCAGGTTTTTGCTGCCGTCGACGGAACCGGCAAAATCAAGTTCCGCTTTCGCAAGCCTTATCTGTCTGGAAACTCGGGCTCCGAAATCGGCAGAAATGACTTTCATCTCTGATGATGTGGCCTTGTAGGTCTGATCAAGACTGTTCCAGCCAGCCGTAGCCGCAAATCTCCATGTTTCATAGCCGTCACGCTTGAGCGCCACGCCCGCTTCCGCATCAACATCATGATTCACAGACACATAGCGCGCAGGAATTTCAGAATCGGTCACCCACGCATTGACATCTGACGAAGAATTGAAATACTGGACAAGTTCACGGCCGGAGCCACGGGACCCATTATAGTCCGCAGCCATATGCAGTCCCCAATTCGCCGGGTCATACAGAAAATCGAACTTTCCGCTCCAGGAATCCGTATAATATTTGCCACGGTAATGAGGCTTGTTGTAGTCGATGTCGAACACGGATTCCACGCCGTTCAAGTACGAAGCCTTGGCCGAGACAGAAACATCATTGCGTGTCAGAAGCCATCCGAAAACTGCGCCCAGACTGTTCCCCTCATACTTCCTTTCACGCTCCGTAGTGCTGAAAATCTCGTAAGTATATTGCCCCAAGCCTTTCAGCAGATACAGTTTCTGCGGCACGGACGAGTCATACAAGATCAGATTCGAGTTCTCGCGATAGGAATAATACGTAAAACCGGCTGAAAAGACGCCCGCGCCACCGGCATTGAAGGACAATGTCGGTTCAAGCCCGATCTTGCTCATGCCAGCCTGCGGCCTCGGGTCAATGTTTTTCGCACCGCGTCCTACATTAAGGTCAATGCCGATGCCGGCGGACAGTTTTTCACAAATCTTCGCGGAAATGTCCACCCACATTGAATAATACTGTTTTCTCCAATCTCCTCCCGTGCTGTCGGCAATGACGTACGGCATGTCACGCAACGGGTTGAAGGTGGAGGAATATTGTATTCCGTTCTCAAAGGATTGACGGAAATCAAAGTTTCCTTTCAGATGGAACAGTCCGACCTGACGTTCTCCGTCCGCCTTGAAGAATATGCCATATTTGTCAGAAGCCTCCTGGGGACGATGGAAACTGCCCGATTCGACATCGCCTCCGACAGCGGCACGACCGAAGTCTGATTTCGCTGTGAATTCCATTTCAGACGCAATGGCATTCCTTGTCTGCTGTGCATGCAGATTTCCTCCGGCTGCGGCCAGGTATGCAGCCGCTACAATAAATATAATTCTAGATCTGCTCTTCATTCCGACAATGGTTTAGTGTTCACTTCGAAGTCTGCCGTAGAGTTGTTGGTGTCCATAAGTTTGGGAATTCCCACAGCTGATATGGTCTTGCGTCGGACGCTGCATCCGCAATATGTCTTTCCTACGGTGGCATATCCTGCATCAATCTTCGGAGAAAAGCGTTTGGTGGACGTAGCCATCTCATTCTGGATGATATCCACAGCGTCAGTCACATATTCATACGGAACCTTCAGGCATTTCCAATATTCCTCGCTTTCGAACGGGTCCTGGAATGTTTCCGGGAGCATGACTTGTTCAAATGCCGCGAACTCATCACGAGACGCCTTGACCAGCACCATGCTCTGTCCGAAGACGCCGCTGCGCCACAGATACGCATAGTCCGGCCAGAATGCCATTTCCATATTAGGCGCCGGCAGGTCAGGGTATTTGTTCTCCGGGTCCACCACATATGCCTCATAATCAGCATTCGAGAGGTCCACCGGAGACGCCGGGTTATAGGAGGCATCCTTGTTGTGAGGTGCCGCCATGGTGGCGATTACTATAGTTTCGCCGGGCTGCACTTCCCTCTTCCCGTTACCTGCAACTATCTTCCAGACGCTCTGCAGGTACACATTCTTATATGCTCCCGCAGTTTCGCCAGGCCAAAGCGGTCCGGCTTCTCCCAATCCGCCATAGTTTTCGTTCATTCCGATATACAAATCCGATATGTCCACAGGGGCGTCCGAATTGTTATATATCGAATAGAATCCGTCATTCCTATAGGAGCCGGAGGTCGGAGTCAATGATCCCGCATAGTAGAGTTCCTTGAAGATGACCGGGCTGGAAGATACCGCGAAGAGCGCCACCACCTCGTTTTCCGGCGCGGCGTCAAGCCTGAGAATCAATGAGTTGACAAATCCTGCGATATGAGTTCCGTCCACTTTTCCTGAAACAGTAAGTGTATAGTGTCCGGGCATGACGCCATTGACATCGACGGTTCCGTCAAGATTGCTCTTGAACATATAAGTATATTGTTCGGTGGTATTCGTCATTGACACGTCCACCGGCTCCGGGAAATTCGCCGTCTTCCCGTATTCCATGTATTCAAGACGGAGCTTGAAATCCTGAACGAACTGACTTTCAGGTGCATTGTCCCGCCAACACGAGCACATCATAGCCGAAGTCACGGCCAAAATCCATATATATCTTTTCATTGCAATCAGAATTTTACCCATGCCTCGATACCGAAGAATTGTGACGGATTCCTGGAACTGATATAAGATCCGGGATTCCTGCGGCTTTCTTCCAGAGGGTTCGTCTTGAAGACATTGTTAAGGAAGAACGTGAAGCCGAAGTACTCTCCAATCTCCTTGGTAATACGCAAGTTACACAACCACAGCGGATTATAGGATTCCTTGATGAGCCTGCTCGCCAATATCTGTTTCTGTATGTCAGGATTGACAGTATCATTCTCCCCGACAGGAACATACTTCAGGTTCGATGCGCTGAGGTATGCAATAGGGCGCACGTTGTCTGTTCCGAGATTTTCCTGAGTGTCAATCCAGATTGTCTGCAAAGACATTGAAATGACGAACCCGATTTTCGGGATATTGTGGATCACGCGCAGGTTCGTGGAGAATCTGGAATAACGGCTGCCGTCACCGGAGGCATATATTCCAATGTCCTTATACACGCCGCCCGAATCCGGACTTTTCTGGAAATAAGACTCGGAAGTGGAATACATGTCCGTACGCATGTACGCGCCATTGAGCACGAACGAGGTACGGATAGGCCGTATCTGTCCGAAATCCAGGTCAAACTCTATTCCGCGTGTCTCATCCACCTTGTTGTTCAGAGGTTTCATGTAACTGAGCACGATATTGGCAGAGTTTGAATATTTCAGCGACGGATATGTGCCGGCACGGGATATTCCCTCGTATTTTTTGAGCTCGAATATGTGGAATGAGCTGCGGTCCAACCCGAAAGAGTACCCGTCAGTCAATTTTTCCTTGAATCCTGTCACGGAGAACCTCATGCCGGCAAGCGTAAAGTCTATGCCGATTTCGCTCTTCATGTTCTTGGCGATTTTCAATGACGGTTCAGATGTGTCGTAGACCTTGGTCGTAATCATGCTGAGGGTCTGGTCCTCCGTCACGCCAGTCTGACCGATATTGCTGTAATTCACGAAATCGAAATACGCCTTGTCCGGGTAAAGGTAGACAAGAGGCGGAGCTTTCGAGGTGATTCCCCATCCTCCGCGGATTTTCAGGCGGTCAGGGATAATGTCGTATGAGGCATTGAAACGAGGCGAAACCGCATTGCGGCCCTCGGTCCTGCCTGGCTGGATCATGTCGAAACGGACACCGAGCTGAACTTTCAACTCCCTTTTCAGCAATGTCGTAGAAATATTGTCTTCCGTATATACAGAGAACTGGTTCAATGCCGGTATCTCGGTATATGGGCGCATGCGCAATCCCGATGACGGCGGCATGAGCGGGTCGAACACCTTTCCACGTCCGAAGTTCACATCCGTTTTCCATTCAGTTCCGGCAATGATCTTGTTTCCGATGCCCCAGAATTCCGTAAACATATTGGCCATGGCCTTGGCAAACACATTGAGCGGCTTGCCGTAAGTATGCATCTTGGTAAGGAATTCGTAAGGAAGGATGTTCGTAGATGCCTGGTATCCAGGCTTGTCCGTATTGGTAAGCACATTGCCGTCGACATCGGTCACAGGACCGCTCACATTGGCTGCCACCGTTCCGTCCTTCATGGCGGAAGTCACCATATATCCATAGTTTCCGCGCAATTCCTGGGTATATCCCGTCTGCTTGGAATATGATCCGGACAGATTGAATTTCAATGATTTGAGGAAGTTCTTGTCCATCTGCCAGTTAACATTGGCATTGAACTTCACGCCCATGTTTTCGGACGAGCGCTTGCGCTGGTATTTCACATCGGACGGGTCGAGTTTCTGCGCGTCGATATCCGAATAGAAGCCCAAGCCTGCCGTGGTCCTTATGGTTTCCTTGAAAGTCTTGGAATACAGCAGATTAGCGGTAATTCTCCGATATTGCTGATATTTGCGGCGTTCATCCGCCAACGATGACGCGTAGTCGAAGTCCGCACTCAATGCCCCGCCTTTTTCGCCGAGGCCAAAGCCCTTGCTGACAGAGGCTTGGGTCAATGTCGGATTGATCTTGGTCCTGATTTGGAACGGATACACACCTGCCTTATGGTTCACGATAATGACGCCTGAGGTCAAGTCTCCGTATTCCACCGACGGGATGCCCCTGATGACATCCACGGATTCGACATTGTCCACAGATATTTGCCTGAGGTCAATGCCGGTGCCGGCGGTAGAGGAATATCCGGTGGTCAATGTTCCGTTGACGGCAGTGTTTCCGACTTGAAGGTTGGCATTGTTCGATACCGGTGCGCCATTTACGACGACTGCCGTTCCCAGGCTGTTCATGGCGTCAGAGCCGACCTGCCTGATCGTGGCTTTGGTGGCAGATGTCATAGACGGATTGGATGCCAGCTGTCCCGGAAGCAGTTCCATCACATCGCCAAGTGATGTGGCCTGGAGATGGTCGATGGCGGCTCGTGAAATCGTGGATGCAGTAGAGGCTCCCACCGAACTCGGCTTCGCGGTCACGACCACGTCATCCAGTCTGAAGGATGATTCCGACATGGATATCGTTATGATTCCCATGTCTTTACGGACTTCCACTTCTGCCTTGTAGTCGACCATGCCTATCATCTGCGCGGTGATGGTCCATTTGCCGGCAGGTACGTTTTTAAGAACCAATGTTCCGTCTTCTGCCGAGGCTGCATATATTCCGCAATCAGGGAATCCTGCCACGACTCCGGGAAGCGGTTCTCCCTTGGAGGAAATGCTTACCCTGACATCGAATTTACCCGGAGCGGCCGCCGCATTGCAGCAAACCACCCCGAGTAAAAACGTGATTATTAATATCTTGAGAAATCTTGTCACTTGCACGCGGTTATTTCTTTACGCATCTTACAGGAATTGCCAATGAAGGAACATTCTTCTTCTTATACAGAGGGAAAAGATTATATTCAAATGAGTTAACCCCTTCACTAGTCTTCACGCCGCTCCAGAAGTAATATGCTTTTGGAAGATACAGGCCCTCTTGGCCCTCTTTGCCGAACTGTCCTGAAGCAGGAACCAGCATGCGGTTGAACAACAGTTCCGCTGCTTCATATTCTTCCCTGGTAGCATAGTCCATATCGTACAAAGCAATAGCTTCCAACTTTTTATCTATAGCCTTCATCTGTTCATCATCAGGAAGGCCCCAGCCAATCGGACAAGGAGTATTTTCCGGCTTTGTCCAGTCAGTAAAACCCTCGCTGTCAGCACTCCAATTGGCATCATAGTTGGCATTGACCTTGGCGTCACCTGCAACAGCTACAGGGGTATTCTTTCCCCACTGATAGTAATTTCCAACCTTCAATACTGCTGATGCTCCCACATTTCTGTCCAGCATCTTGAATCCTAAATCTGATGTAAAGTCCAGAATCTCATAGCGTGCGATCTGAGGTTTGACTGTAATGACACAAGTAGCGGTCTTTCCTGCAGCAGATGCGGATATTGTCACAGTTTCTTCTTTTTCAATATCTTTTACAGCGAATGCAATCTTACCATTTTCATCAACGGTTATAATTTCAGGCTTGTCAGAAGTCCAGGTAACTACAGTACCCCCCCCCATCAAAATATCAGAAGGTGTGCCAGTTACGGAAAGCTCCGGAAGAACTTCATCGGTAAATTTGGTAACTGTTTCAGGGGTAACAGTAAGAGAGTCGAGCTTGACTTCATCTTTCGAGCATGCTGCAAAAGCCAATGCAACAGCTGCCACATAGAAAATTTTCTTCATGTTCAATAACATTTAAGAACCATACAAAAAAAACACTTAGTAAGCTTTTAAAAATTAAGTGGTAAAGATTTGTGAAGGATTTTCGAGGATAGATTTCTTTTCGAAGAAGGAGTG
>OQVL01001396.1_pt1 | contig 14418 bp, 11 predicted proteins | sample 1691501 | NCBI WGS metagenome assembly OQVL01 (sample SAMN03418253, study PRJEB22391) | human gut metagenome | biome: human-gut; feature: organic feature; material: feces | host: Homo sapiens | place: Tanzania | collected 2013-01
GAGAAGAGTCCGTGCTTCCAATAGCGCTTCACGGCATCCGTAACGGCATTGCCCGGAATTTCGATCTCCTGTCCGACCTGCAGACCGGAGATATTCGTGAGCACATAGTCCTCGTAGCCTTCCACACCTGACACCTGCAAGCCCGCCAGACGATAGTTGCCTGGCACGCCCGCATAACTGATCGGTGGGTTGACAATCTTCTCTTGTGCGCACACCTTTGCCGCCGTTCCCACCGAGAGAAAGCCGGCAAGCAGCAACACCTTATCTATCTTGTTCATCCTTGTTGATTTTCGTTCTCAATTTGTTTCTCGGTCTTTCCGAAACGACGTTGACGGCTCTGGTAGCTGATGATGGCCTTGTGGAGGTCCTCCTCGTCAAAGTCGGGCCAGTAGGTATCGCAGAAGTACAACTCCGAATAGGCTATTTGCCAAAGCAGGAAATTGCTCACGCGCAGCTCCCCGCCCGTGCGGATCAGCAAGTCGGGATCGGGCATGAAACTTGTCTGCAAATGCTGGGCAATAACTTCCTCTGTGATATCCTCCGATCCAATACGGCGGGAAATGAGAGGATTCCATTTCTCATCGACAATATCCTTGACCGCTTTCACGATCTCCCACCGCGCGGAATAGCTCAGGGCCACGACCATCGTCATAGCCGTATTGTCCTTCGTTGTATTCTCCGATGCTCATGTTGGAATTTACTTCAATAAAATCCCCTGTAAAGTCTTCCTGGCTTTTATAGACAGCGGCTGCCAGCTTTGGATTTCTGAACATATCCATTACGCCGTGGTAGCAAATTCTGTCCCCGGAACCGAATTCCTTGTGAGTGTTGTAGTCGAAGGCGCACCAGCCACTTGAGCCTGCGCAGTCATCGTGTCCTGCAACGCTGTCAAGAACTGTGGCGTGCCTTATTGCGTGCTCGGTTCTTCTTTGCTCAGTGTCGAATGATTTTGTCGGGAACATGTGGCCTGAATGTTCTGTTACTAAATATCCGCCGTGGCTTTTTGTAACTTTGATTTTATCAAGGCTTCCGGCGTTTTTACCTGAATGGCTAAAGTCGTTGTAAGTATATACATCTTCCAGCAAGTTGCTGTTCTTGATGCATCTTACGCCGCCAGTTGGACGAGTTGAGTCTGTTTTGTGCGCAAGGAAATTTGTCGCCTTGTAGAATTCGTCATCGTCCTTGCTTTCATTTATTCTTACACCCCACATAAAGACTGAAGGATGATTTCTGTACTGCGAAATCATTTCATCTTCGTTTTCCAGAGCCTGCGCTTTCCAGGCATCGTCGCCAATGTGTTGCCAGCCCGGAAATTCCGTGAACACAAGAATTCCAAGTTCATCGCATCTTTCTATAAAATATTTGCTCTGCGGATAATGCGAAGTCCTTACGTAGTTTACGCCAAGCTCGAGTTTTAAAATGTCGGCATCTTCTTTCTGGATATTCTTTGGCATTGCGTATCCCACGTAAGGGTATGACTGATGTCTGTTTAGTCCGCGAAGCTTTATTTTTTTTCCATTGAGATAAAATCCGGTTTCATCAAATTTTATTTCCCTGAATCCGAATCTTACAGTTTTTTTGTCTGCAATTTTTCCCTTTGGATTTATAAGTTCTGTAACAAGATTGTAAAGAACCGGCTGCTCAAGAGTCCACGGATGAACCGGCTGTGCGTCCGCCGCAGTAAGAATTTTGTTTCCCGGAACGCCTGTGTTTATCTGCGCCACCACAGAACTTGAACTTTCCACTCGCTGAACAATTGAATATCCTTCCGCGTCAGAAGAATTCAAAGTTATCTCTGTTTCAAAATGGCTCGCCTTGGTTTTTATAAAAATGTCTTCTATATAAATAGGATTTTTTATATCAAGATAAACGTCTCTGTAGATTCCTCCGTAAGTCATGTAGTCGATTACAAATCCAAACGGCGGAATGTTTAAAGACTCGCGGCTGTCCAGTTTTAATGCAAGCAGGTTGTTTCTTCCTGCCGGCAAAAGAGAATCCGTCAAGTCAACTGTAAAAGCCGTGTAGCCGCAGCTGTGCCTTGCAAGAAATTTTCCGTTTAAGAAGACATCGCATTGATGAGCCGCGCCTTCTATTGTAAGAAGAATTTTTTTCCCTGCCCATTCTTTTTCTGTCTTAAAAATTTTTCTGTAAATGCTCAGCTTTTGATATTCGCTTTCATCAAATCCGTTAAAAGGAGTTTCGGAAACCGAATGAGGAATTCTTACTTGCTCGAATTTTCCTCTGTATTTTGAATCTAGCATCTTTTCATTGAATGACGGAGAAAATTCCCAGCCGTTGTTAAAATAAATTCTATCTTTCATTCTTTTAGTCTATTCAAAAGAATTTTTATCGTCAAGGTTGAATCTGCCAGTTTAATTGTAAAAAAGTCGCTTGTTTTGCGACCTTTTATGAAAAAGCTATTGGTTGCTGGGTTTTGTCTTTTGGGAGCTTTGTGCTTTATGCAGGCTCAGAATGTTGACTGGAAGAACTATGGAGCGGGAATTGAGGAAGGAGATTTTATTGTCCGTGGTGACATTGGATTTTCTAGGCACTGGAAAAGTTTGCCTTATGACGGCTCTATGAAAGTTCCGTATCTTGAAGCGTCTGTTGAATACACAAAAAAGCTTGGCGAGCTTCCTCTTGGATTTGGCGGATTCATCGGATATTCTCAGGACAAGATGAAAGAAAGCGCCTCGTTCGGAGTTGAAGATGTCCCTGACTATGAATGGAAAGGCGAGATGAATTACATCAACTTGGGCGCGCTTGCAAACTATCATATTCAAGTTCCTGTAGAAAAACTTGACTTGTACGCAGGACTTCGCCTTGGACTTGAATTCTGGAACTGGAAAGTTGATTACAAATATCCTTTTTCTTATACAGATTATGAGACATCTAAAAATTGGTATGGCGGTACCGTAACAACACCGGTATTTAAATATAGAACTGAAAAAGAATCAATCAAGAAAAACGGAACAAATTTCTATGCTGGAATAAACTTTGGAGCTTCATATTTCTTTACTGAAAAATTCGGCGCGAATATTGAAGTAGGTTATCCTTCACTTATAAAAATCGGCGGAACTGCAAAGTTCTAGGATTGAAAATTCTGCACCTTTACAGACCGTGCTTTTTTACGATTTTTTTTATGTCGGTTTTTAAAGCGCGCAGGATTTCTGATTCAATCAATTTTAGTTCTTCCGCGGAAACTGAGCTGTTTGAGTCTTGCGGCATATAAAGTCTGTAAGGCTCAACTTTAAGTGAGGCGGCGATTCTTTCAACAAACGAAAGAGAAGGAAAACGTTTCTTTGTTTCAATCTGCCCGATGTATGAAGTGTCTGTCTTGCAAAGTTCCGCAAGTTTTTCCTGCGTCATGTTCTGTTCTTTGCGGAATCTTTTCAGATTGCTAATAAATGTGTCTTGTAAATCCATTGTTTATATTCTAAAAGCTACTTTTTTCTTTTTGTATATGCTTGACGCTAAATGAAACTGTGGTTTAATATATGCTATAGGCTAATAAAATGTATATTTTCTACTAAGCAACTAATTAATAAGGAAGTTAAGAATGGGTGAAATAACATTTTTTATGACTCAAATGTGTTATGAAAAAGCAAAAGCTATTTATCCAAATTCAGAAAGGATAAATGATGCTGCAAAATATATTTCTTCAGAAATAAATATGAATGTTGGCTCTGCGAGAGATTATATAACAGATTTTTTCCTTATGAGAAATGGGAAACCTTTGAAACATGCGATGAGTGAAAGTGCAGCGAAATATTATTTTGAATGTATTTACAATGATTTTGGAGAAAATGCATTGACTAGCGCATTGGATTCTCTCCAATTTTACTTAAATTATGATAAACAAAATCATCCTGGATTACAGGATTTAATTAATCGTTTTAGGGAAAATAAATAAAAAATATATTCAGTAAAGAATATAAAATAATGGAGGTTTTATATGAAAATGAAAATTTTGGTTGTGGCAATGGCGATGAGTTTGCCTTTTGGAATGTCTTTGTTTGCACAGAGTGAAATGGATGAGGAAAAGCCAGCAATAGAACAAAAGGCTTCGTCTGACATTGAAATATTGCAGACTGCAAATTCGCTTGCAAAATATGGATATGAAAACAATTCTGCTTCTGCTCTTATTGAGGCTGCAGAAATTATAGCTCAGGTTCCTACTCAAAAACTTGAGGCAACTGTAGAGATTCAGGGCGAAAAATCAAAAGACGGAAAAGCAGCTAGTGAGTCAGGATATACAGCTGAAAAACTGATTGAGGATGCAAAAAAGCTGGCTGGCAAGGATAAGACTTTTACAAACTGGATTAAAAAAGTTGAAAAGCTTATAAAATCCAGCAATACGAGAGGTGCTGTTGGCGGACCAAAATATCAGTATAGCTGGGCTTATGGATATAATGGAAAAACTCAATTCAGTATTCCTTTTTATGCAAATTCTTTTGCTGAAATTTATGTGGAATCAATTGATTACGCCGACTTGGATTTGTATGTTTATGATGAGAATTGGAATCTTATCGCAAGAGATACAAGCTATAACATGAACTGCTACGTCAGTTTTTACCCTCGCTGGACGGGACGATTTTATGTAATTGTAAAAAACACTTCAAAGTGGGATAGTTGCTTCCAGATTTTTACAAACTAGTCAATTTTAATCACTATTTACAGCCAGTAAACTTTATTGGCTGTATTTTTTATTTATAAAATAGCTAATTCACATTTTATAACGGAGAGTATATGCGGAGTTTTAAGAAATTTATCTTGCTTTTAATTATTGCTCTTAACGCGGCTGGTTCATTTGCGCAGAATCAGAAAACAGATTTTGATATTGCGAATGAATATTATGATGCTGGAAAATATGAAGAAGCTATTAATTATTATGAAAGAAGTCTGCAATTTGACATTAAGAAGTATGGAGCAAATCATATTTACATTGGAATTGATTATTTTTTTATAGGTCTTAGTTATTTACGGCTTGAAAAATATAATGATTCTATTGAAAATTTTAATAAGGCATTGAATATTTATGATTCTAAAAATTTGAGTGGAGATAAAAAACATCTTGCAAAATTTATTTCGGATACGAATATTCAAATTCGTGCTTGTTATGAATCACTTTCAGATGAATTTTTTGAAAAAATTAAGAAATCTAACATTGGTGACAAGATTTATCCGAAAAAAAAATTATTTTGTGATCAGAAAATATTGGAAATTAACATAAAGGAATATGGAGAGGTGCATGAATATACAGCAAAAGCTTATTATGAACTTGTTAAGGATTATTCTATTTTATGTGATTATAAAAATACCTTAATTAATGCTGAAAAGAGTTTAGAAATTAATAAAAAAGTTTTTGGTGAAAATAACGAAAATACAGCTTTTTCTTATAAATATATAGGACTTGCGTACAAAGGTCTTTTTAATTATGAAGTTGCTTTAGATTATTTAAAAAAAGCTTTAGATATTGAAAGAAATGTGCTTGGTGAAAATAGTGATGTTATAGCATGGACTTATTTTAATATTGGTGAAGTGTATATGCGTCAAACAGCTTATCAGGATGCACTTTCTTATTATTTAAAGGCTTTAGAAATTCGGGAAAATGTCCTTGGAAAAGAAGCTGTAGACACAATGATTTCTTATGAATATATTGGAAATGTTTATATATGCCTAGGAGATTTCGATAGAGCATTATCTTACTTTGAAAAAGTTTTAGTAATTGCAAAAAAACTATACTCAATAGAAAAAGTGGTTGTTTTGTATTATTCATATTTTCAAGAAATTTATGAAAAAAAGAAAGATTATAATACTTCCTTGAAATACGCTGAAATTATACTCAACGAGACTGAAAAATTATATGGAAATAAGCATGCTTATACAGGCGATGCTTATTACATGATAGCAAGATTGTATTATTGTATGGACAACGATGAACTTGCAATTTTGTATAATAAAAAAGCACTTGAAATTTACAAAAAGGAATTTGGTGAAAATTCTTTATCTACGGCAAATTGTCTGAATAATTTAGGTCTTTGCTATAAAGGGATAAATGACTATGTAAATTCAATAGATTGCATTTTTGAATCGTTAGAAATACAAAAGACTTTGCTTGGCGATAATAATTATGACATATCAGCGACCTATTATAATTTTGCAGGTTTGCTTGGTTATTTAGATTCACAAAGTGCTATCTATTATTTTAAAAAGGCTTGCGATATTTGGAAAAAATCTCAACATTATTATGATATACTTAATAACTTAAAAAGTATTATTTTTTACAAAGAAATTCAAGATTTAGATGATTTGCCAGAATCTACAAAAAATGAGTTTGATAATTTTAAGAAACAAAATGGAATAACAGAAAAATTTGATAAAAAAGATTTTATAAGGCAAACAATTTGTTTAACTACCGAAATTGCAGAACGTGCATTTCTTAATTTAACTTCCTTAAAATCTGATATTCTTCATGATATTCTTCCCGTTTATTATTATGGTGTTGGCTTTGAAGCAGAAAATGGAGATTTTGAAAAAGCGTTTGAATATTCAGAAAGTTTACGTAGCCGAAGTTTCCTTGACCAAGTTGGAAAAGAGCGTGCGCTTTCTCTTAATGGCATTACAAATTCAGAAAAAAGTCGAATAAATGAATATATAACTCAAATTTCAATTGCACGAAAAGAAATTGAAGAGCAAAGCAGCAAATCAATATCAGAACGAAACAATAAAAAACTTTCCGATGCAGAGAGTAACTTGTCGAATGCTGAAAAGAAGCTTGCAAAACTTGATTCAGAAATTGGAAAAAGAATACCAACTTATTCAGCTCTCAGAAATCCGCAAGTTGTAAAGGCGAAAGATGCTCAAAAATGGTGTGGCAAAGATAAGGCTATTGTTGAATATGTTATTTGGAATCCAAAAATTTTAGATGAAGTAAAGTATATAAAAAATTTAGATTCTCAGAACTGGGCGGATAATCCAAACTATGATGCTAGAAAATGGGTGGATAATATAAAATTCGGTTCTTATTGTATTGTCATCACAAATAAAAAAATTACAGTAGTCCCTCTTGATGTTGATTATGATTATGCAGCTGCGGTTTCAAAGTTGAGAGACGGAATAATTCCAAAGAGAATTTCTCCTCAGCCTGAAACTGTTTTTGAAGATGTTCGTAATGAGCTTTATGAAAAACTGATAGAACCTGTGTTTCCTTATGTAAAAGGGAAAAGCAATCTTGTTGTTGTTCCAGACGGAAGCCTTGCATTTTTGCCATTTGATGTTCTTAGAAAAAATGAGAATTCAAAAATGCTTTGTGAGCAGTTTGCACTCTCATTGTCGCCATCTGTTTCTGTAAGCATGGTTTCTAAGAGTTCAAAATCTAATGGAAATAAAGTTTTGGCTTTTGGCGGTGCTTGGTATGATTCAAGTCTTTCTTCTGATGAACACCGGCGGACTTTTTCTTTGGAAGATAAAGACAGAGGCAGCAAGCGAGGCTTTCAGTCTTTAGAAACTGAAATGCTTATTGAAAATCAACAGCAGAAAGAGGCGATTATCCAAGACATAAAACTTAACGGACCTTCCAGTTATTTTGAAAAGAAAAATTTGCATTGGAAAGATTTGCCTGGAACTTTAACAGAACTTAATTGTCTTCAAAAAATATTTAAGAGCAAAGATTTTTCTGAATTTGTTCAAGAAAATGCTTCGGAAAATAAATTAAAGGAACTTTCAAAAAATGACGAACTTAAGAATTTTTCGATTCTGCATTTTGCTTGTCATGGATATTTTGACAGACAGATTTCTGATATGTCCAGCATTTTATTTTCAGAAGTGAGCGGCAAACTTTCTGATTCTTCATCAAATGATGGATATTTAACAATCCCAGAAGTTTCAACCTTGAATTTAAATGCAGACATTGTATGTCTTTCTGCCTGTGAAACTGGGCTTGGCGAAGTAAAATTTGGCGACGGAATGACAGGGCTTTCCCGCGCATTTATGGTTGCCGGTGCAAGACACGTCGGCGTAACTTTGTGGAGTGTTGATGACGAGGCTACTTCGGAGTTTATGTCAAAGATGTACAAAAAGATTTCAGGTGGGAAAACTTACGAGCAGGCTTACCGTCAGACTAAAGCAGAGTTTATGAAAAGTGAAGATTTTTCACATCCATATTATTGGGCGGCTTTTGCTTTATATGAATGATGTTGTGCTAGGGATAAACCGATATTGAAATAAGTTGTTTGGAGATTGTTTATGCTATATGAATTTTTTGCTAATCAAATTTCTGAAATCTGTATGTTTTATTTTCAATGTTATTATTTAAATCAAAAGTCCCCCGTTTTGCGACTTTTTTAGTTTGCATTGCCGTACAATTTTGTCAAAACTTAAAAGAAAAGAGAGATTATTTTATGTCCGAAAATTCTGAAAAAACTGACAAGAAAAAAGAGCCGCTTGTCTTTGAAAATGTAAAGGTCTACATTGAAAGCCGTGGCAAAACCTATGAATATTTTATGACGGATGACATCGATGTTCTTTTCAGAAAACTCAATTCGCTTGGCTACCGCAATGTAAAAGAATCCGACTGGAGGCTAAACTCATCACTTGCAAAGTCTGTACGGAACAAAATGACCGAGCTTGGATGCCGTTTTTCAATGATATTTTCCCATGGCACAAGTGTCCTGAATTTCTGGGCAAAGAATTCAACTCGTCCTTATTTTGTTAATCTTGATGAGCTTCTTCCTCTTGATTCTGTGCTAAAAAGGCAAATGAGTCGCATAAAAGAAAGTATTACTGGAACTGAAAATTTTAAGAAGCTTGCAGAGCGGAATTCCTGGACTCCGCTGATGATGGCAGTGATGATGAATTCGCGAGAGTCCGCAAAAGAATATATTGCAGAAGGATTCGATGTAAACTGTTCTGACAAAGATGGCATAACTCCACTTATGATTGCGGTATCCAACAGAAACAAAGAGATGGTGGAGCTTCTTATAAAAAATGGCGCAGACGTGAATTACTGCACAAACCGTGGAACTTCAATTCTTCTTCTTGCAATTATGAACAACAAGGACGACCTCTATACCGAGATAATAAAAATACTGCGGGATGCGGGTGCGCGGACTGACAACATTTGCCTTAACTCAAAAACTCCAGAAGCAAAACTTACTTTCAATCAGACTTTGGAATATTTTATTTCGCAGTTCACTTTGAACGGACGAGGAAAGCCAAGCCTCATCTACAAGAACACAAGCATCGTGGCTCGCGGAAAGACAAGCGGACGTGCTGACGACAACGAGGAGACTGCCAAGAAGCGTCTCGACACTTACTACTCCCAGACACTCCCATTGAAGGACTTCTACGTAAATCAGGGCAAGTATGCCAAGATTTTCGGTATGGGTTCCATCGACGATATCTATGCTGAAATCAGCAAGGCTATCGCTAACGCTTAAATAAAGGTTGTGGTTTTGTTGTCTGGTTGTTTTGTCGTTTAGTCTTTGGTTGGTGGAAGTCGGGTCTGAATTTCCTTCTCTGTCAAGCAAACAATTAAATAACAAACAACAAAACAACCAAACAACCAAACAACCAAACAACAAAATATATGGAAAGTAACTTCGTAGATTACGTCAAGATTCAGTGCCGATCGGGCAAAGGAGGCAGAGGTTCCATGCACCTCCGACACGTGAAATATAACCCTAATGGCGGACCGGACGGCGGTGACGGCGGAAAGGGAGGAAGCATCATCCTCCGTGGAAACCACAACTACTGGACGCTCCTGCATTTGCGTTTCCAGCGTCACATCTATGCAGAGCATGGAGGCAACGGCGGAAGAGACAAATGTCATGGCACCAATGGCAAGGATATCTATATCGATGTGCCATGCGGTACTGTCGTGTATAATGCCGAAACGGGTAAGTATGTCTGCGATGTTATGGAAGACGGACAGGAGATAGTGCTGCTGAAAGGCGGACGCGGCGGACTGGGTAACTATCAGTTCCGCACCTCTACCAATCAGGCTCCACGCTATGCACAGCCTGGAGAGCCGATGCAGGAGATGACTGTCATCATGGAACTCAAGCTTCTCGCTGACGTAGGTCTCGTAGGTCTGCCTAATGCAGGCAAGTCCACGCTCCTCTCTTCGCTATCTTCTGCAAAGCCGAAGATAGCCAATTATCCGTTTACCACCCTCGAACCGTCGCTCGGCATCGTGGCTTACCGTGACCATCAGTCATTCGTGATGGCTGATATCCCTGGAATCATCGAGGGAGCTGCTGAGGGAAAAGGCCTCGGACTCCGTTTCCTCAGACACATAGAGCGAAACTCCCTGCTCCTCTTCATGGTGCCTGGAGATACTGACGATATCAAGAAGGAGTATGAACTCCTGCTCAACGAACTGGAAAAGTTCAATCCTGACATGCTGCAGAAGCACCGCGTGCTCGCAGTGACCAAGTGTGACCTCCTCGATGAGGAACTGATGGAGATGCTCAGGGAGACCCTTCCGCAGGACCTTCCCGTGGTATTCATCTCCAGTGTCACAGGCTTCGGACTCAATGACCTGAAGGATGTGCTCTGGAAAGAACTCAATGCAGAGAGCAACAAGATTGCAGGTGTCATAGCGGAGGACACCATAGTGCATCGCGACAAGGACCTTTCTTATCTCGCGGCAGAGGTATATGACGAGGACCGCGATGCTGACGAAGAGATCTTCGGAACAGATGAAGGCGAGGAAGATGAATTCGAGGACTTCGAAGACGATGAAATAGAATACATCAACGAAGGCAATGTCGAGGACGTGGACGATGAAGACATCGAATACATCGATGAAAGCGAAATAGAAGACCTTGACGATTTTGAATACGAAGAGCCTTCGGAGTCTAAATAGTAAGGTAAAACAATGAACTACAAGATACTATCTTTAGGTAAAACAATGGAGTCCGTTGGCGATCTGAGACCGCTGACAGGCTCCATATTTTTTACTACAGACCGCACGATAGGGCGCGATCCGCGGCTCATCAGCGAGGCTCTGAGGCGCATGGACCCGTCTTTTTCCGCCTTTGACGGTGACCCGAAGCACTTCGACCGCCCGCATCAGACCCACACGGACCGCATACTTCACGTCACGGAAGCGTTCTTCTCCCTGCCCGAAGAGGAACGCAAGGCGCAGATGGAAGGCATTGACGCCGTAGTCAGCGATGTGCGGAATGTATGCCTCGGCATATCGACAGCCGACTGCATCCCGGTACTCGTCTATGACAAAGTCCACCATTGTGCGGCAGCCATCCATGCCGGGTGGCGCGGAACGGTGGTGAGGATAGTGGAGAAAGCCATCAGAAAGATGCAGGAACTCTATGCCACCGTGCCTGAACAGTGCGAGGCTGTCATCGGTCCGGGCATAAGTCAGCAGAGTTTCGAGGTGGGGTGGGAGGTCCACAAAGCCTTTGAAGAGGCTGGATTCCCTATGCAGGACGTTACAGTGGTGATGCCTTCCAGTGATGGAAACGGCAGCCGTCCGCATCTCGACTTGAAGGAAATAAACCGTCTCCAGCTGCTTGCCACCGGCATAATGCCGGAGAATATCAGCGTGAGCGCAATCGATACATTCACAGATACCTGCTTCTTTTCGGCAAGAAGGGAGCAGAAAGGCACAGAGAAATGCGGAAGAATACTTTCCGGATTCATACTTTCTTAATGTTGATATCGGCAAAAGCAATGATAGACAGTCAGAATAATGATTCTGCCATCCTGCTTGCCATCCTACTTTCTTAATGTAAAAAGCTAATACTAAAACCGTTGTGTCTATGCAACATCTCAATAGATTACTGATAATTATGGTAATCTCGGCATTCGCTATAGTGGCAAGAGCACAATATGATGACGAGATTCGGATTCCTATCCCGCAGTGGCACATGACCCAGATGACGCAGGACAGGCGGGGCATGATGTGGTTTGCCACCTGGAACGGACTGTGCCGCTATGACGGATACGACTTCGTGGTGTTCAAGAACCAGCCGGGCGACGGTATAGACATCCGTTCCGACCGCGTCAGAGGCGTGATGCTCGGAAGGGATGGAAACCTTTATTGCCGTGTGGAAGACGAGATACTGCGCTTCAATCTCGCTACTTACAGATACGAGACGACATCATACAAAAGTCTGAAGGAAGTGGAGATAAAGGGCTACGGCAAGACGAAGGACAAGGAGAAATACTTCGCCCGGACCACCAATCAGGACGTGAGAAGAGTCTTTACCGACCAGCAGGGCAATATATGGATACTCAGAAGGTACAGCGCGGCAAAGATAGTGAAGCCGCATACACCGATGCAGTGGCTCGACTGTGTGAGCAAGAACGTGGTCAGATGTATGCACCATGATGCGCAGAACCATCAGATATGGATCGGAACGAAGGATGCCGGCATAGTGACGGTGGTCGATGAGAGGGCTGATCCCGTGGGCTATCTTGACAGAAACGGCAATATCACCAGCCGTCCCGTGCAGTCTTTTCCTGTCTATAGCATGGCAAGGACATCGCCAAAGACATTATGGCTCGGCGCAAAGCCGGATGGACTGTTCCGCCTCCACCAGAAGAGCCCGACGTCTTACCAAATAGAGAAAATACCATTTGCCGACATTCCGAGCGAGAATGTCTATGACATCAAGCTCGACAAGCAAGGCAGGATGTGGGTAGGAACGCATGGCGAAGGCATATTCGTCTGCCCGAATCCGGAGGCGCAGCATCCCGTCTTCCATTCCCTTGCCCACCTTATCAAAGGCATGAGGAAGGAAGTGGGAAAGGTAAGGCGCATCTATCCCATGCCCGACGGCAAGCGGATGATAGCCACTACGGTAGGTGGAGTGCTGGTGATAGACAACATCTCGGGCAATGACGTGGGCAGATATAAGGCTGTGCTCCATCGTCGTGAGCCGGACCGCGCATCCAGTCTGAGCAATTCTGCCACGCTGAACATCGTCTTTCCCGAAAAGGAAGGGCAGAAGATGTATGTCAGCACAGAGAGCGGAGGAGTCAACAAGCTCCTTTCCAAGAGCATTACCGACCAGCATCTGGAGTTCCAGCATCTCGGTCCAGCACAGGGATTGTGCTCTGATGACGTGCTCAGCGCCACGAGATTCGGCGACGACATCGTCATCGTCAGCATCGACGAAGTGGCATTATATGACCCTACGACAGACAAGTCGTGCATATACAATCCTCAGTTTTGGGGCACCAGGCTCCGTTTCTCCGACGCTTCCCCTCTCCGTCTTGCCGACGGAAGGTGGATGTTTGCCATGGAAAACGGTGTGATGCTCGTGCCGGAAAAGGTGTGGAAACAGAAGACGTATAGTCCAAAAATCGCCATTTCATCGGTGAAAATCGAGAATAACGAGCCGCAATACAATGTCAATGACATCGACACAATCGTGCTCGCAAGCGATGAACGCACCCTCACCATCTCCTTTGCTGCCATGGATTTCAGCGCAGTGAAGAGACTTATGTATCAGACCCGCTTCAAGTCGGGCGACTGGGAGGCACCGACAGAGGAACATACCACACGCCTATATGACCTCGCTCCAGGCGAGCATACGCTGCAGATACGCAGCACGAACGCCCTGGGACTGTGGACCGACAATGTCCGCTCGGTGCTTATCATAGTCAAGCCGCATTGGTATGAGACGCTGTGGGCGAAGGCTATCTATCTCCTTCTCCTTATAGCCGTCATATCAGGTGTCACACACCTTATATATTATATACGTGATATAGACCGCCAGCGACGCGATACATTGGACGCATATCTTGCCCTTCTGCAGAAATCCACGGTGCAGCAGACCGACAACAAGGAGGAAGTCATCACGCAGGAGATACCTAACAGCATCCCTATCAGCCGTCAGAATCCTGAAGATGAGGCGTTTATGGCAAAACTTCTTGCGGCTGTCGATGCCAATATAGGCAACAGCGATGCCGGCGTTGATGATCTGGCAGAAGCCGTGGCGATGTCGAGAAGCAGTCTGACACGCCGCACGAAGAATCTCCTGGGCATCACTCCGTCCGACCTTCTCCGCGAAGCGAGGATGAAACTGGCGTGCAGTCTGCTGCGTGAACACAACCATCACACCATCTCCGAGGTGGCTTATTCCTGCGGATTCTCCGACCCTAAGTATTTCGCGAAGTGCTTCAAGGCCTCAGTCGGCATGAGTCCGAAGCAGTATAGCCAAGGCATTGACGATGACAATCAGTGATTCCCGTAATGCGTAAGGTATCACCTTTTCGGGTGATACCATACGCATATCTGCTCCATACACCCCTTGTTCCGGCATTATCCATCGGATGGAATTGTCCAGTTTTCCCGTTTTTGGAAAGCAACAGGAATAGTATTATGTAACGAATTGAAAACCAAAGCATTGTAAAAGCATAGTTATTGGAACGTAAAAGCATAGA
>OQVL01001400.1_pt1 | contig 14407 bp, 11 predicted proteins | sample 1691501 | NCBI WGS metagenome assembly OQVL01 (sample SAMN03418253, study PRJEB22391) | human gut metagenome | biome: human-gut; feature: organic feature; material: feces | host: Homo sapiens | place: Tanzania | collected 2013-01
ATCAGCGGCCAAAACCGCAGCCGCTGCTGTAACTGCTCGCGGCTGTCCGTTTCCATCAGCAGTCCGTGCAGCTCTTTCCACGTTGTGTAGTGGCACAATCCGTCGCTGCACAGCAGCACTGCGCCCTGCATCGGACGCTTTGTGCATTGAAAAACCGGCTCCATTTTGCCATAACCAAGACACTGCAGCAGGATACTGCTGCGTCGGTCGGTAGTCAATGCTTCGGTCGAAAGCCTGCCTGCAGCGGCTGCAGGCAGCGGTGGAATCCTGCCGCCGCTGCGGAGAGACAGACAACATCACAGCACTGGCACTGAAATGGAACGACCTGAGCTCTCTGCCGTCTGGTACGGATGACTGGATCGAAGTGTGGGCAAGGCTTTCCGGCGAGGCAGCGCCGATAGAATACAACCAGAAATTAGGGAGGATCCTGTGAGTGAAAATGTAGTACTGGGCTTCACCAACCCGGATTATGAAAATATCCGGGTGCTGAACCGGCTGGGCGGAACGGGCGATCTGTTCGTTGCGCATAAAAAAGGCATGAACATTGATGTGGTGATCAAGCGCACCCAGCTGCAGTATCAGCATATCATGAATCAGGAAAATGAATCGTCGATCTTGAAGAGCCTGAAGCACCAGTATCTTCCGCGAATTTACGATGTTCTATATGGCAACGATGGCTGCGTTTACACCGTGATGGATCTTATCAGCGGCCAAAACCTACAGCAGTATGTGGAACAGAACGGCCCGGTCACCCAGAAAGAGTGCTACCGCTGGGCATGTCAGTTGTGTGAAGTGATGCAGTATCTGCATCAGGAAAACAACGAAAAACCGGCTATTATCCACTGCGATATTAAGCCGGGCAATGTGATGATTACCAACAGCGGAGATATCTGCCTCATCGACTTTAATACATCGTTGATCTTCCGCCGGGATAAAACGGCTGTGGGCGTGACGGATGGCTATGCCGCACCGGAACAGTATCAGGTCTTCACCCAGAGCAGGCCGCAGCATACACCGCAGATGCCGACAGTGGCTATGCCGGAAAACCGGGTGTCTGCAGGCAGTGCGACTGTTCCCATGGGGGCTGCCACGATGCCGCTGGAAAATGCGCAGGAGAGCGGCGTAACCGTAGTGATGGATGCATGGACTCCGCCGATGGAGGAGACCGTGCCTATGCCGCAGAGCACAGGCGCACAGGCGCAGCCCGACAGTCAGAAGGACTATGGACCAATCTCTATGGCGACCGATCTCTATGCTGTGGGTGCTACTCTTTACTATGCGGTCACGGGACATGCTCCGGAAAAATCACTGGGAGAAGTGACTCCGTTAGAGCATTATCGCCCTAAAATCAGCCGCTCTATGCAGACGATCATTGTGCGCGCCATGCAGAAGCAGCAGACCAGACGTTTCCAACAGGCGTCGGAGATGCTGCGTGCGCTCAAAAACATCGACCAGATGGATCTGGGCTACAAAAAATGTCAGTTCCGAAAGCGTGTTACGGCGGTGGTGCTGGCAGCCTGTTTTGCAGCCAGTGCGTACAGCTGCTATTACGGTGTGGAACGGATGCGTAGCGAACGCGAAAATGTCTATCTGCTGAATCTGGCACAGGCAGATCAGGCTGAGCAGAATCTGGAATATGATACGGCAAGAGAGCTGTTGGACAGCGCGATTCAGCAGCAGCCGGGACGTGCAGATGCGTATTTGCAGATGGCGGCATTGCTGTACCGCGCCGGTGATTATCAGAGCGCGATCGACCAGTTGGACAGCGCCGTTTCTTCTGGCAATCTGACGAAAAAAAACATGGATTCGGTCTCAGTAGAACAGATGCACTTTATCAAGGGCAACTGCTACATCGAACTGAAGGATTACGCAAACGCAGTCCGGGAGCTGCAGACGGCGGTCAGCACTCAGGGCGCAAGCACGGACAGCTACCGCAGCTTTGCCATTGCGCTGGCAAATGACGGCAAGATAAAAGAGGCACAGAGCACATTGGAAACGCTGCAGGAGCGCGGGGCCTCTTCAGGCGACTGCGATTTGGTTGCCGCCGAGATCAAGTCGCTGCAGAAGCAGAATTCGGAAGCACTTGCCTTGTACGAGAAAGTACTGGATGAGGTGACAGACCCGCAGCTTTTGAGCCATGCATATCTGGCAGCAGCACGCACTGCGCTGAACATGGAGGATACAACTTATGCCGAAAAGATTCTGGAACGCGGCTGTCAGGCACTGCCGAAAAGCCAGGCTGTGCTGGAAAAAGAGATGCTGGTAGATATCCAGCTGCAGCAGGCGGCTGTAGATAAGCAGAATGCGGAACAGAACTACAAGAAAGCAGAACAACTATTACGGGAGCTGGTGGAAAGTGGCTATGCAACTATTTCCACTAAGCTGAACCTTGCGACGGTGCTGCAGGCACTGAATCAGTATCAGGAGGCTGATGATATTCTGACCGAGCTTGCACAACAGTATCCGCTGGACTATCGGTTTGATATGCAACGGGCGTATCTGCTGATCGACTGGCAGGGCACAAAACCCGCTGAAAAACGGGAATATCAGCAGGCGGACGACTGCTATGAATCTGCAGTGCAGAAGTACCGTCAGGCACAGGCAAATGGTACGGAAGATGCTCAGATGACGGTGCTGAAAAATTTGATCGACCAGCTTTATACAAGCGGATGGCTCAAATAAGGAGGGAGAGAGTGTGTCCACCGGACAGATTTTTTTCGTGGTTGGAATCGTTGGAATGATCGCTTCAGCTGTTGCGGCAGTCCTTTCGGCACGAATCCTGCGCAGGCAGGAGGAAAAGCTGAAGAAGCAGATCTGGAACGAGTATCAATAAAATCAAATAGAGGGGTATGAAAAAGATGTTGAAAAAACTCAAGGTGACGGCTTCTGTTTTAGCGGTATCGGCCATGTTTCTGATGCCAACAGCCCATGCGGAACAGGCAGCGGTCATGCCGGTACAAGAAGATGAAAATTGCATCAAAGCAGTGATGGAATTTCTGGGGATCGATACAGAGGAAAGCAAATTTGGCTTGGGCGGAAGTCTGTTTCGAAAAAACGGCTTTGAAGTACAGGATGGCAGGCTGTACCACTATACGGACAGTCAGTTGGATGTCTATCAGCCCGGTTTTGTGCAGATCGAAGACGGAGTGTACCATGTGTCAGAAGAGGGCAGCGCCATTGACAGCTACCCCGCTGGCTTTGCAGTAGTGGATGGTGTGCTGTGTCATGTGTCGGTGACAGGCAGTTTCTTTGACAGCTATCCTGCTGGCTTTGCAACCATTGATGGTAAGCTTTACCATGTCTCGCAGGATGGCTATGCTATTGACCAGTATGTCGAGGGCCTGCAGGAGATCGATGGCGGCATGTATTATGTTATGGCGGACGGTTCGTTTCTGACGAACGGTGCGGTAGGGCATCTCACCTTTGGTGCAGATGGCCGTTATACCTCTGGCAACGCAGTTCTGGACAGTTATGTGGATCAAGCGTTGGCCGAGTGCACTAATTCCGGCATGACAAAAGCACAGAAACTGCGTGCTGCATATTTGTATGTCCGAGATCACGGCGCATATCTTGCTCGTCCGCATCAGGCAAGAGGCACTACGGACTGGGCAGAAGAAAGTGCGTTGTTTATGTTTGAACACAAAAAAGGCAACTGTTACTGCTTTGCAGGCCAGTTCCTTTATATGGCCCGGCGGCTGGGTTACGACGCTTATGTTGTATCCGGCGGTGTGGGCCGCAAGGATTCGGACCATGCATGGGTCATGATCCACGAGAACGGCACGCCCTACATTTATGACGTGGAATTGGAATGGGGTTATCGTGCCGGTAAATACGGCCATGCCGAATACAATATGTATAAAATGCCGCTGAATAAAACCGTGTTCAGCTACCAGTTCCCGTAATCGCTGAGGTGGCTGTAAATGGTTTTTAGTTCCGTAATTTTTCTGTGTCTGTTTTTACCCATTGTGCTTGGAGGGTATTATCTTCTGCCCAAAAGAGAAGCAAAAAATCTCTGGCTCATTGCGGCCAGCCTGCTGTTCTATGCGTTCAGTGGACTGTGGTATGTATTGCTTCTGCTTTTTTCCGTATTCTGCAACTATCTGGCGGGCCTGTTTGTTTCCGGGCGGAAGGGAGTGCTTTACGTTGCAGTGGCGGTCAATCTGGGAGTTTTGGGTGTTTTCAAATACCTGACATTTCTGGTGAGGACGGTGGATCAGCTGCCGGGCGTGGCAATTGCGGTACCTTCTATCGTTCTGCCGGTGGGCATCTCGTTCTTTACATTTCAGGGTTTGAGCTATGTGATCGACGTATACCGAAACGAACGACTGAAAAGCACCCGCTTTCGGGATGTGCTGCTGTACATTGCGCTGTTTCCGCAGCTGGTGGCCGGGCCCATCGTTCGCTATGAGGATGTGGCGGATGAAATCAAGAGCCGCCGCCATACGCTGGAACAACTGGCAAATGGCCTGCGCCGGTTCATTATTGGTTTGAGCAAGAAGCTGATGATCGCCGATGTCTGCGGCAGTGTTGTGACGCTGATCTACAGTGCAGAAAGCTCTGCGCTGGACAGCCGGACGGCTTGGTTAGCTGCAGTATGCTATCTGATTCAGATTTATTTTGATTTCAGCGGATACAGTGACATGGCCATTGGACTTGGCTTGTGTTTCGGGTTTCACTTCAAGGAAAACTTTAATTATCCATACATCTCGGCCAGCATTCAGGAATTCTGGCGCAGATGGCATATTTCTCTTTCTACTTGGTTTCGGGAATACCTGTATATCCCCCTGGGCGGAAACCGGAAGGGAAAGGCAAAGACCTATCGCAACAAGCTGATCGTGTTTTTCTGTACGGGCCTGTGGCACGGAGCCAACTGGACTTTCATCGTCTGGGGTCTGTGGCATGGCTTCTTTATCGTTGCAGAGGACGCGGTAAAAAAGCTGTTCGGGCTTGGAAAGCATGGGAAAAATAGGCGAAGCCCGGTGGAAACAGTGCTGAAACACATATACACCTTGATGGTGGTACTGATTGGCTTTGTGATTTTCAGGGCAGACAACATGGGACAGGCCTTTTCGATGATCGGGGCGATGTTCTCGGGTATCCGCGCTTCTGCCCAGACAGGGCTGTTGCTGGCACAGTGTCTGACACCTCTGACTATGTTTGCGCTTCTGCTTGGCCTTGTGGGCAGCACACCGGTTCTGCCGATGGTCTGCCGTAAAGCGGAGCAGCAGACCGGAAGTGCATATATGTGTCTTCGGGTGCTGAGTTATGTGGGGGCGCTGGTACTTCTGTTGGTTGACATTCTGCATTTATCGGCGGCGTCCTATGTGCCCTTTATCTATTTCCAGTTCTGAGGTGGGAAAATGCAGGTGAAAAAATTAGGATACGTCCTGTTTGTGGGAGTTATTGCCGCAGTTTGCATTTTGCCTGCGGCAGTGATGCCTTGGCAGGAGGAAAATGCGGTTGGAAATGAGCAACTTGCACCTCTTCCGGAGCTACGGGGAGAAGATGGAAGCTTCAACGTCAATATTCTGAATGAGTTTTCGGATTATTTTGCGGATCATTTCGGCTTTCGTCATGAAATGATCACTCTGAATGACCAGCTTACCGGAGCAGCGTTCAAGACGTTGGATAGCAGCAGCGTGCTGCTGGGAAAGAACGGTTGGCTGTTCTACAAAAGTACGCTTGAGGATTATACCGGAGCAAAGCTTTTTACAGCCCGTCAGAGCTATGCTGCCGCTCGTGTGCTGGGGCTGATGCAGGAGTACTGCAAACAGAACGGTGTGGATTTTTACTTTACGATCGCACCGAATAAAAGTTCGATATATGGCAGTCAGATGCCAGCGCGCTATGTGGCAGCCTCTGAGCGGAACGCCAAACTGCTTAAACAGCAGATGCAGCAGCAGAATGTCCGATATGTCGATCTGTTTGAGGTATTGTCTGATTCCCAAGAACAGTTTTATTACCATCTGGACAGTCATTGGAATATGCGGGGCGCACAGAAGGCGGCACAGGTCTTGCTGAGGGAAATGAAGGGCTCTGAATCGGAGTTTGATTCCTTCATCACGGGGGAAAAGATTCCCCACACAGGGGATCTATATAAGATGGTGTATCCTGCCGGAAATGAAACGGAACAGGATACAGCGTATAACTTTACATATCAATATGATGAAAAATTCCACTCGGCGGATGACATCACCATCCACACGGTAAATCCGGAGGCGGATGGAAGCGTTTTCGTCTATCGTGATTCCTTTGGCATCAACCTGCATCCCTTTTTGGCACAGAGCTACGGCAGTGCTTGCTTCTCCCGGAATATGCCATACCGTTTGACAGAGGCTATGGAAGAGCAGCCTGATGTGCTGCTGGTGGAGCTGGTCGAGCGCAACCTGAACTGGCTGCTGGAACGTGCCCCGGAACTGCCCGCGCCGGAACGCAAAGCGGTTGCGGCAGCAGACACCGGAACAAGCGTGAAAGCGCAGCGAGAGGACGACAGCCGCATGGAAGGGACATTCTGCCTGACGGGTGACTTGAGCGGGCAGAGCGTGGATGACGATTCCCCTATTTACATCCTGACGGGGAACGAAACCTACGAGGCCTCCCCCTGTGGAAAGGGAACACAGCCGTTTACGGCATACCTCCCGCAGGATGTACGGGAGCAGAAATTAAAAGCAGCATTTCTGTCGGATGGAGAATGGGTCTGCTGTTCTCTGGCCGATTGAAAGAATAGAAAGAAGGATAAAACAAAATGAGAGCAAATTATAAGATGACGGTTGTAGCTCTTTGCGGCGTGATGCTTTTGGCGTCCGGCTGCGGGGCAAAAAAGGAAACGAGTGCCTCTTCTGTAGCAGAGTCTGCATCGGAAGCGGTGTCCTCGGTGGTGTTGGAAGCGGCTTCATCTGAGGCGGCAACGGAGCCTGCGCCGGAAAGTGAAGCTGTTTCCGAAGCCTCTTCTGCAGTAAACGAGGCCGCATCGGAGGCACCGGCAGAGTCCAAGGCAGAATCGAAAGCCGAGACGAAAGCAGAGTCCAAGCCCGCAAAGAAGGAAACGGCTGCTTCCCCCAAAGTGGAAGAGACCAAGCCGGAGAAAAGCGAGCCTGTCAGTGAAGCTGCTCCTGCAGAGCAGGCAGCCCCGGCGGAGACTGCCAGTCTGGAGACGGCCTTGAAGTATGTGGGCAAGGATGTCACCAAACTGTATTCCGCCATCGGAAAACCGGCTAGTTCGGAGTATGCCTCCAGCTGCGTCGGCAACGGTGAAGACGGTATTCTGTACTACGACGGATTTACGGTGACGACTTACCGCGAAAACGGCAAAGAGACAGTACAGGACGCCTATTGAACATGAAATTCGGCCTCTGGCATTCAACCGGGGGCTGAATCTTTATACAGGAAGATGAGAATGAAACGCCAGAAGATCAAGCGCTACCGGTTTAGCGTGACGCAAAACACAAGAAGGAAAAAATCACCAGGACCGCTGAAATCAGCGGGTGTGATGCTGGTGTGCCTATGCTTGCTTGCAGGAGCTGCCTTCGGGGGCTACAAGATGATCCGGAGCAAGACAGCAGGCTGGCAGGGAGAAGGGCTGCACCGTTACTTTGTTTCACCGACTACAGGAACCCGCGTACAAGGCCTTTATGAAATAAATTACAAATTGTACTACTTCGGAAACAACAGCTTCGTAAAAGTTGGCTGGATCAAAGAAAATGGCTATGTCGGCTACGCAAATCAGGACGGAAAGCTCATGCAGGGCGAAGCAAAAATAGATGGAAAATACTACTACTTCCAGCCGGAAACCGGACAGCTGTACACCGGCTGGGTCACGCTGGATGGCGTGGAGTACTGCTTTGATGAAACCGGACACCCGCGTACTGGCACCTATCAGGAAGACGGAAAAACTTGGGAATTGGATTCTGATGGGCGGGTAAAAAGCCGCCTGAATGGATGGAAAGATGCGGATGGGGTCCTGAAATACTACGATGAGACCGGCGCACCGGCACAGGGCTGGATACAGCTTGACGGAAAGGATTATTTCTTTGCAGATGGTGTCAGTCAGGCCGGATGGGTCGAAACGGATGCAGGTACGCGCTATCTTGACGGCAACGGCAATCAGATGACAGGATGGTGTGTTATCGATGGTCAGCCCTATGCCTTTGATGCAGATGGCGAATTGAAACAAGGATGGAATCATTCCCACGAAAAAAGCTACTATTTTGTCAACGGCATCAGTCAGGCAGGTACATTCAAGGAAGGCACGCTGAGCAGTGAACTGAACGGCAGCGGCAGCGTTCAGCCGTTTGGAGATATGGCACCGGAGGAAGACTTGGCAGAGGACGCTGAGGGTGAACCGTCGGAAGAAGAACTGTTGGAAGAGCAGCCTGCGCAGACGGAAACAGAAGATGGACAGACCACTCCGGCAACAGAGCAGCAGACGCAGCCTGCAGAGGAACCTGCGGCAACACCGGAGACCGCCCCGGAGACACCAGCAGAGACGGAAACTCTGGCACAGGAGCAGGCAGAAAGGACGGAAAATTCATGAAGACGACAAGACGTGAGTTTTTGTATCTTTCGGCTATGGCCTGTGCATGGCTTCTGACAGGCTGTCAGAAGTCTTCTATAAAAGAGCGGGCGGTCAGTTGGCAGCCGCAGTTGGAAAACAGCGGCTCGGTCTCTGAATCTGGCCCGATGCTGAATGCTGCGCTGGACGATGACGCTGTTCTGCGGGAGGGAATCCGCGTTCCCCAGAACTTTGAACTGCCGCTGGAAGGTTCCACAGGCTTTGCGGGAGCGGCGGTGATGCAGCTGTATGAAAAGCCGGATGAGAACAGCGCAGTGCTGCGCAGGCTTGCGGCAGGTGATATGTTTTACATCCGTCAGGAGTCGGGAGCATACTGGCAGGTCTGCCTGCTGGATGGCACTGTGGGCTGGCTGGAAAATGAGCTCTGCATGATCAACCTGCCCGATGTCCTGCCTTCCGTCGTATACGAAAACCCCAATGCAACAGCGTCGATTTTCAAAACCTGCGGCGAGGATATTGAGGGCATTACGGGACAGAAGCTATACGATGGTCTGTTCTACAACCAACGCCTCGGGCGGGATGAGTATGTGATGCCCATCAACTATGCTATGGCAAAAAAGGTCGGTGCGGCTCAGAAAAACGCTCTGAATGCTGGAGACTGCCTGAAAATTGTAGAGACATTCCGCCCCTATGAGGTGCAGATGCTGGTGAAGGATGCGGTGTACGCCAAGGCGCGGGCCGACAAGGAACTGATGGCGGCGCTGAACAAGGGGGTGTGGAATATCGGCTGGTTCATTGCAACGTCTCTTTCCAACCATCAGCGGGGTGTAGCGATGGACACGACCCTGCTGCGCATCACAGAGCAGACAGAGCATAAGATGGCCGGCTGCTCCTTTATACAAGTGACAGGAGAAGAATATGCCATGCCGTCGGCAATGCACGAACTGAGCAGTGCGGCGGCCTGCTTTACCGGGCCGGTGAGCTCCAACTCCACCACCGCATGGAAGCGGGCTGTGGCATCTGCATCTATGACAGATGGTGCGCGGCGGCTGCAAGGCTACTGCACCAGTGCAGGCATGACGCCGCTGGCCTCAGAGTGGTGGCATTTTAACGATCTGGACGCACAGAACAAGGTACGAATGACCTCTGGAAATGGAAAATTCTGGCTTGACGGCTGTGTCAGCTGGAAAATGTTTGAAGCATAACTTCACGAACAGGACTTGGAGGAACATGAAATGAAGCAACTGGAAAAAATGAAAAGAAGTCTTTTCTATTTGCTGCTGGTGCTTGCGGCTCTTGCGGTGCTGACGGCCTGCGGTTCTAAAGCGGCCATGGCAGCGGACAAAATTGAATTGGGCCAGAAGTATCTGACCGAGCTGAACTATACGGAGGCTGTGGCGGCATTTACGGAAGTGATAAAAATCGACCCTTCCAACATTGAAGCGTATGCGGGCCGTGCAGAAGCTTACAAGGGCTTGAAGCAGTATGAAGAAGCAAAGGCCGACTATACGACGGTCATTGAAAAAGCAGATGATATGCCGTATACGCAGGCGCAGGCCTATGCAGGTCGTGCAGAGGTGTACGACCTGACGGATGACACCACTGCAGCAGAAAGCGACTACAGTGCAGCACTCGGCCTGCTGGAAAACGAGGATGTCGGCAAAAAAGAAAATATCGCCGAGAAGCTGATTCGTGAGCTGAAAATCAAAGTCCTGCAGTTCCATGCGGAAGTCTGCATGAAGCTCGGCCTGTACGATAAAGCGATGGAGGATTATGCAAAGCTGGAAGAACTGGGCGTGAATATGTCGGAAGACGACGCCCCCGAATCTTCTCAGCAGGATGAGTCGTCCGCCGGTGGCGCGTATGTGTGGAGCTACACAGATGATGAGGGCAATGTCACCCAAATGCTGCTTACTGTGCAGGCCGGAAGCGACCAATTGAATGCTGCAGTGGAATATCCGCCGGAAGCAGAAGTCGGCTCCATGATCGCATATTATAAAATGCAAAAAAATGATCCTGAATTATTGCAGGCTCAGAAGGAAATGCAAAAGCTATCAGAAAAAGGCAGCAAAGTGTCCGCCCAGATCGATCCCAACCATGTAACAGAAGCGCAAATGAAGGAGTTGGAAGCGATTTCAGCTCAGTGGGAAGCGCTTGAAGCCAAATATGGCGATGCTATTCAGCGGTATGAAAATGAGATGGAAAAATGGGCGGGAATAGACTGGAAACCGCAGGTCATTGAAACGCTCGTACTGAGCCATCCTGTCAGCAGAGTGGAAAAAACATCAGACGTTCTTTACATTTATGTGCCCACAGGAACGAAGCTTGTAACGGGACAGATGACTTTCACGTCGTACAGTGGAAGGGCTGAAACGATTGATATGACGGATTCTTTATACGGGGGTATAAATGATCCGGCAACGCCGATCTACGAGTGGGACACCAGTAGTGATGCGAATGGCTCTTTCCGAATTGAATTCCGGGAAGACAAATAAGCGGCGAAGCGGGTGAACATATGCGAACATGGAAATGCAGAATGGTTTTCCGTGGAGATAACTGATAAGAACGAAGGAATTTGCAATGAAAAAAATAATGAAACGAGATCAGGCGGGAAGAGCTGTTGCAGTGGTACTTCTTACAATGGCGATACTGACGTCCTGTGCTCCCCAAAAAGCGGAGTCCGAGGAACAGGTAGCATCGGTGCAAAGTGCTTCTAGCGAGCGAACAACGTCCGTATCTTCTCAAGAAGAAGTGGAAGAACCGAACAGCGATGCGATATTCCAGAAGGCGCTGGATGATGTGGCGGATGCGGACAACTGCTATTTGATCGTAAGTGACTACAATGGGGATGGAGCTCAGGAAGCTTTTGCTTTTACCGGTATCTGGAATAGTGATAATGAAAACTGGCAGAAACTGAAACTTTACTATATCCATTCAGATGGTCAGGCGGAAGAAATCAAAATGGACGGGGATGTGGTCGGACGGCCGGAAAAAGTATCTGACCCGGAACAAACCGATTTTTCAGATAGTCTCATCACACTGGGAAACAAAACATTCCTGAGCTTTGAAATAGGACATCCATCCAGTGAATACCAGAACATATTGCTTGGTGCGGTAGGAGAGCAGGTCACGCAGAACTATCTCATTGGATTCCCGGAAAAAGTCGATGAAAGCCACATTGCAGCAGAAAACTTAGATGAGCGAGTCGTCTATAGGGAAGAGAATGGACGCTTCATCGAAGTGGAGCGGATGCCCGGAGAAGAATATGAGGAGCAGTTTGCCTCAAGAGAAGAATATCTAAACCGTATGTTGTCCGAGACCCAGTTGAAAGGACTAGCCGCTGATCTGGGTGTGCCGGAAGCTCTGGAGGTGCGCTACACGCAGAGTGAGAGAGCTTATTGGGAGGCCGGAGGCTGCTGGGAAATCTATGTTGAAATCGATGCAGACAAAAAGGTAGTGGCGGCCGCTAGTGTAGATGCAGAAACGGGAGAGCTGACACGAAACATTTTGACCTATAATGGATCTGGCTATTGGGAGGCAGAGTGAAAATGAAGAAAAGGTTTTGGAAACTGTCCCTTTGTGGAATCGTTCTGGTGCTTCTGCTTTTTACCGCCTGCAGTTCTAAAGCAGCCAAGGCTGTGGAAAAGGTGGAGCTGGGCCAGAAGTATCTGACCGAGCTGAACTATACCGAGGCTGTGGCTTCCTTTACCGAAGCCATCGATCTTGACCCGGAGAACATTCCGGCATACATGGGCCGAGCCGAGGCTTATGTGGGCTTGAAGCAGTACGACGATGCAAAGACGGACTACACCACAGCCATTGAAAAGACTACCGACCAGCCCTACACGCAGGCAGAAGCCTATGTAGGCCGTGCGGAGGTGAATGAGCTGACAACGGCCAACGAAGACGCACTGAGTGATTATGAAGCAGCATCCACAGCGCTGGATACTGTGGATGTGGAAAAAATCACCGATGTCACCGAGCAGATGCTGGAAGCGTTGAAGATCAAGATCTACAACGCCTGCGCCCGGCTGAAAGCGTTCTTTGGTCAGAATGAAGCCGCAGCGGCTGACTACACCAGTGCGCTGAACAGTCTGGACAAGCTGCCGGAGGATACTGATGTTCTGGATGTGAAAGCGACCAAGATCGTGTCTTATACAGGCCGTGCCGATGCCAATGCGGCACAGGAAAAGTATGAGGAAGTTCTGCCGGACTATGATGCACTGATCGCACTGGGCGAGGACAAGGCCGCAGACCGTGACGCCATTCTGGCTGCCGGAAGCCTTGCAAAGAGCAAAGCCGGTGACCTGCACAGCTCTGACAGCTGGCTGGATGAAGTGAATCACACAGACTATGCGGAGGATATCCAGCTGACCGAAGCACAAAGCGTACTGAGTCAGGCCGCAGCTGCGGCACAGGCCGACGGAACCAAGGCTTATGACAAGGTGAAAGAGCTGTTCTCCACCGACGCAGCCAAGACTGCCATGCAGAACCTGCTGGCCCGTGGCTACCAGCTGCGCTATTACGATGCCAATGGCAAGATGCTGGCTGTCTATGTCGGCGACACTGCATGGGCAGATGTGAACGAAGAGGAAAACGGTGTGGTCACCGCCGACGAACTGGCGGCAGCGGCACAGCCCACTGCCGAGGATGTGAGCGGCGTGTCCCTTTCCAATCTGTACGTCTATTACGGTGCCTGTACGGGCCGCAGCCGTGAGGGCGAGGGCCTGTGGTTCATCCTGAACCCCGGCAAAAAAGACCTGACCGCTGAGACCTATACATGGAAGAACGATAAGCCGAAGGACGGCTTCAAGCAGAAAGAAGAACCGAAAGCTGCTCCGGCTGCAGCTGCAGCCTCGGCGGCAAATGTGCAGATGACCTCCTACACGGCGTCCGATGCATATGCGCCCAATTATCAGGGCGTGGTAACAACGGTGTCGGCAAAGATCACCTATGGTGTGGGCGGAAACACGATCCGTGTGGTCGAAAACTGGATGGACAACGGTGAGCTGCGCAACAGCTATGACGCTAAATTCACCCTGAGCGGCGGCACTATCACGCGGGTGGAGCGGAATGGATACAACGGCACGTTCTATGTAACGGCGGGAACAAAGGTCAAGTCTGTCATGACCACCGAAACGCGGAATGGCAGCTCTAGCACGTACAACCGCACCTCGGACGGCATGTATGCGGGCTTTGGCAGCTACGGCGTGCTGATCGTAGACGAAACGACCGGAAAGAGGGTTTATTAAAAAGCCTTTTGCGGCAGCCCTGTTCACAGCCTGTTCTTCCAAGGCGGCAAAAGCCGCCGAGAAGGTGGAACTGGGCCAGAAGTATCTGACCGAGACGAACTACACCGAAGCTGTGGCGTCCTTTACGGAAGCCATTGAGCTGGACCCGGAGAACATTCCCGCCTACATGGGCCGTGCGGAAGCCTATATCGGCTTGAAGCAGTACGATGACGCCAAGGCGGACTACACCACGGCGATTGAGAAAACCGAGGAGCAGCCCTACCAGCAGGCGGAAGCCTACATCGGCCGCGCCGAGGTAAACGAGCTGACCACCGCCAACGAGGACGCCTTGAGCGACTACGAAGCCGCGCAGGAATTGCTGGAAGCGGAGAACATCGCCGAGAAGGAGCCGGTCGAGGACTATCAGAGAGCTTTCTATTACATTGCTCTCTCTTTTTAATCCTTCCAGTGATTCTGCCCCCATGCCCCGAATTGATTCCTCTCCAGCCGAATATAGCCTGTTCCACGACTCTTGTTGTTTTTGATCATGTTCCTCTTCCGAAATCTGATCTGTAAATAGTTTTTCAAGATTATTTGCTGACTCAACCATAATTTTTGCACATTCTGCATTCGGAATCAGCTCCACGCTTTGCCTTCCTTTTTT
>OQVL01001401.1_pt1 | contig 14407 bp, 8 predicted proteins | sample 1691501 | NCBI WGS metagenome assembly OQVL01 (sample SAMN03418253, study PRJEB22391) | human gut metagenome | biome: human-gut; feature: organic feature; material: feces | host: Homo sapiens | place: Tanzania | collected 2013-01
TCCCAGAAGAATATTTTGCAGTACAGTAAGATTTTCTGCAAGAACCGGACGCTGGGTAGGAGAAAACACTTCGGCGATCTGGCTGACAATCGAAAGATTCGGTCCCATTCCCAGCTGACAGTATTTCCCGTCTGAAAACTGGAAGAGCCAGAACAGTACAGAGGCTTTACCTTGTCCGTTCACTTTGTCTTGAGATATTTGATATTCCGTGTAATAAGGGGCGCGAGAAACGCTTTCCGGACGTTTCAGATAATCAGCTCCGGCATCGCGATAATACGAAACGCATCCAGTGAGCGAGAGAACCAGTCCGGTCATGCCGGACAAAAGAAGCAATTTTGTTTTCATGACATACATCCTTATTTTACAGTAGTGATCAACTGCTCAAAAAACATAATGAACAGCATAAGTAATCAATCTTGTATTATAATAGCATATATGCTGACTTTTTCAAGATGTTTTTTATTGAAAAAACACATAATTTTAATAAAAATAATATAAAATCAGTGTGCCGCGGATGAAAAATTATGTATGATACTGTCAAAAAACGATTATATAATTCAGCTGGTTTCATCTTGCAAATGCGGAAAGACAAATTCGCGGCTTTTCTTACTTGACAAAAGAGATATGCAGATGTATTTTACGTTTTATGGGATGAGAAGTCTGTTTTTCTGAATTTTGTAAAGGAGTTTTTTGATATGAATCTGTCTGCCATGCCGGACTTTCCGAAGGGAACCCCGGCTTTTGTCGAAATGCTGAAAAAACATGAGCCGTTTATTCAGCATTGGGATTTATCCCGGCCGTCCGCCCCGGATGAACTGTCCCTGCTGCCGGGCGGTATTTCACTCGAACCCGCGTTTCCCGATCCGGAAAAACTGCTGGACACCGCTTATGCGGATTTCCGCCGTTTTCTGTCCGAGGCGGAATTGTCCGGTGGAAAAATTCCGGTCAAGGTAAAGGAGACAGCTGGATTTCCGGAAGAAGCATACCGCCTGACCATTGAAAAAGAGTGCATTGTGCTGGAAAGTTCCGATACGGAAGGCATCCGGCGCGGACTGTATTATCTCCGGGATCTGATCGCCGCTTCCCCGTTTCTGAAACAGGGAGTGCATGACCGGAAACCATGGCTGAAAAACCGTATCTCCCGCTGCTTTTTCGGTCCGATCAAACGTCCGCCGTTCAATATCGACGAACTGATGAACGACATTGATTATTATCCTGAAGAGTATCTGAGCCGGCTGGCGCATGAAGGAATCAACGGCTTGTGGCTGACCATCACCTTCCGCGAAATCTGTGACACCAGCATACGCAAGGCCACGCCGGATGCCGCCCGGCGCCAGGCGAAACTCCGTGCCACGGGGGAACGCTGCCGCCGCTACGGCATCCGGATCTGGGTATTCTGCATTGAACCGGCTTACTGGGCGCATTGCATCGGCAATCCGGTTCCGGAAGGATGTGAAGAACTGCTCGGTCCCGGCGGTTTCGACATCAATGCCAGTGAACAGCTGCATTCGTTCTGTGCCAATTCACCGGCGGCGCAGAAGTATCTCTACGAATGCACCCATTCGCTGTTTTCGGCTGTTCCGAATCTCGGCGGCATGATTACCATTTCCCACGGAGAACGCATGACGTCCTGTCTCAGTCTGATTAATGCGCATTCGGATGACGGCACGATTCCCTGTGTCAAACGCTGTTCCCATTCCATCGGGGAAATTCTGGCGATGACGCTCGGTCCGATGAAACGCGGAATGCGTGACGCCAATCCGAAAGCGGAACTGATTTCCTGGCTGTACATGCCGTATGTCGATCAGGTCGGGAACTGGATCACGCAGATGCCTTCAAAGCTGGATGCGGATATTGCGCTGGCGTTTAATTTCGAATCCGGCGTCAATAAATATCAGCTGGGCAAAGTGCGGACCGGCGGCGATTACTGGCTGTCGGAAATCGGTCCGTCCGACCGGTTCAACGTGATAGCCCAGGCGGCAAAAAGTCATTGCAGCATGGCAGCAAAACTTCAGGTTGCCTGTTCGCATGAATGCGCCACGGTTCCGTATATTCCCGCACCGGGATTGGTTTACCGCAAGTACCGTAAAATGAAGGATCTGGGAGTAAAGCACGTAATTCAATGCTGGTATTTCGGCAATTATCCGGGTGTCATGAACGAAGCCGCGGGGAAACTTGCCTATGAAGATTTTTCCGGGACGGAAGACGATTTCCTCGTTCAGCTGGCGGCTCCGGAATGGGGACGCGACTGCCCCGCAGTCGTTCAGGCATGGAAACATTTTGCCGAAGGTTATTCCAATTATCCGCTGGATATTCAGTTCCAGTATTACGGTCCCATGCATGATGGTCCGGTCTGGCCGCTTCATCTGAAACAGGTGATGACTCCGCTGACCCGTTCGTGGAAACCGGATCTCTTTCCGGCTGGCGACGCCCTCGGCGAATGCATGAAGCATTTTGAACTGGAAGAACTTGCAGAACTTTCCGGAAAAATTTCAAAGGAATGGCACCGCGGAATGGAAATCCTCCGTCAGGCGGAAGTCAAAGGGCATGAACTGGAATTCACGCTGGCGGAAGCGCTGGACATCATGTTCCGTTCCGGACGCAATATCCTGAAATTCTACGCCATGCGGTCTGCGCTGATGGATGATGCTCCGGACAGCGGCACGCTGCTGGCGGGAATGCGGAAAATTGCCGAAGAGGAAATCCGCAACAGTCTGCGTCTGGCGGAACTCTGCCGTCAGGACGCCCGTCTGGGATACCATTCCGAGGCGGAAGTCTACAAGTACTTCCCCGCCAAACTGGAATGGCGCGCGGAATGTCTCCGCGAACTGCTCGCGCAGGATTTTGCCGAAGCGGAAGTTCTGCTGGACGAAGGGGCAGAATTGGCTGATTTTCTGGCTGAACCGGAACCGTCTGCCACATCCGGCAGTGTGTATGGGGAAAACGGCATTCACTGGTCGTTTGAATCCGATGCGGAAAATATAACGTTCCACGTGGAACTGGAAGGCAGAAATGAATTTCCGGAAACGGTCTGGCTGCTGTTCAGCGACCGCAAAGGAATCCGCAAGCCGCCGGAACCGGTTGAGGTGATCAAAGGTTCCGCCGGTTCCGAATTTATTTCGCAGGAACAGACTCCGTCCGGCTGGCGGTTCACCTGTGTTCTGCCGCGGGAGGAACTTCATTATGAATCCTGTTTCCGGTTCGGTGTGCAGCGGATCATTTATGAGGGCAGGGGAAAGGTGCAGATGTCCTATGACAAACCGGGCAGCTACATGACGGAAACCCGTCTGTATCTCGGTTATTACGATCCGCGCAAGCTGACGCCGGTTCAGCTGTAAAACCGCACAGACAATTCAAAAAGAAAAGGCTGCGATCCGTAAAAAGACCGCAGCCATATTTTTTTTACCGACAGCAGAATGCTGTTCAGAGCAGGGCGACCGCCGCTTTGATGATTTCATCCGCCGCGTCAGGCGCAACCGTATTGATGCCCGGCTGTACTTCATATCCGCCGCGTTCGAAACATTCCTTCATGGGAACATAGTCGGAATCCGCCTGTGCCAGTTCGATGACAAAAGTATATTTGCACGGGCTCTTGGTGCGGATCGCCTGGGCGATGCCGTTGAACGGTTCACCGGGCAGGGAGACAAACGCCAGCTGCGAACCGATCTCAATTGCCGTCAGACGGCATTCATGGGAAGGAGTGCTTTTTTCATGGCAGTCAATCGCACGCTGGGCAAAGTAACGCAGTGCGGCGGGAACTTTGTTCGCGAGATCCTGGCTTTCAAAATCCCCTTCCTTCTTGATGTCCGGAACGGTCGCCAGAATGTGTTTGGCTTCCGCCAGTTCGGCATCGGTGAGTTTGCGGTGCGGAACAGTAACGCTGCCGTTGGCAACGCGGATGGCGTCTTCCTTCACCGGCTCCAGTTTGTCGAGGGCGTCCAGCACGATAGCCGCATAGCCGCGGCCGATGCGGACTGCTTCCGCATAGGAACTCTGGTTGATTTTCTGATTGAAATCGAAATGATTGATGTTACCGGAAGCATCGTCCACCACCAGAACCGGAAGGCTGGTTTTGAGCGTATGCTGGATTTCCTGCGCAAAACGTCCGTACCAGTCGCCGGAAACAATATCTCCGCCGATGGTGTCGCCGTGGTTGGCAATATTGCAGATCAGTGCGGCAAGACGTCCGCCCTGTTTGACCGCCAGAATGCCGATGGTGCGGTCATATCCGCATTCCGGCTTGTCGATATCGGGGTTGCCCCAGCCGGGGTTGGTCACGATTGTTCCGTTTTTCATCCAGTAGCGGCGGACAAAGCCATAAGGATTATTGTAAACGGAACCGACTTCCAGTTCGCCTGGCAGCAGGTTCAGCAGCGCACGGTCCAGCGCGCGCATGGCGGCGTCCAGTGTCAGATCGAAGGCATGGCGGGTCAGTGCGTCCATTTCCGACAGATCGCCGACATATTTCGGACCCGTATGCGTATGAGTGGCGGAAATGATCAGACCGTCGCGCAGTTCTTTGCCGTATTTTTCCGTGATGCGTTTATCCAGTTCGGCAAACGTAACGGCGCGGAGGGAGCAGAGATCAAACGCCATGAATCCGAATTTTTTTCCGTTGGATTCAATCATGACCACTTTAACATAAAGATCATCGTACATTCCCTGATTCGGGCGGTAGTTGAAATATCCTGCCAGTCCGACGCCGACCGGCGGAGTAATGATTTCCTGTGCATAACCAATCTTGAACATGTTGAAGACCTCCTGCATCAAAAATTCTGGGTTTCAGTCAATGTAAGCGGCGGCATTCCAAATTGCAAGTTTACGGGAATAGGAAAATATGACTTTTTCATTGCGTTTTTTTGCTGTATTTTCAAAAAAGCGCAGAAGATACCGGCTATCCCGTTTGAAAAAATGCTTCCAGAATGCTATTTTAAAAGAATTTATCACTAATAAAAGGAAGGGTTTGTTTATGGAGCGTTCTGCAATTCAGAATTTTCTGCTGGGATGTCAGCATCTGCTGGCAATGTTCGGCGCAACAGTGCTGGTTCCGCTGATTACCGGTTTTTCACCGGCGGCGGCGCTGCTGTCGGCAGGAATCGGCACATTGGTGTTTCATCTCTGCACCAAGGGAAAAGTTCCGGTTTTTCTGGGATCCTCGTTCGCATTCATCAGTGCGCTTTGCGCTGTGGTGGCGGGGAATGCCGCGAATATTCCCAAGGCGCAGGGCGGTATCATTGCCGCCGGTCTGGTTTATCTGGTTTTCTCGCTCATTGTATATTTCATGGGGGCGGACCGGGTCCGGAAGCTGTTCCCGCCGCTGGTGACCGGACCGGTCATCATCATTATCGGTCTCAGTCTGACCGGTGTCGGCGTCGGCGATGCGTTCGGAAAATTTGAAAACGGCACGTTCAGCAATGCCAATCTGCTGAATGCTCTGATTGCCCTCGCAACTTTCGCGATCATCGTTTTCGGCATGAACCGGGCAAAAGGATTTTTCCGGCTGATTCCGATTCTGATCGGTATTGCCGGCGGTTATCTGCTGTGCCTGATTCTTTCCTGGGCAGGACTTTTCCACATGGATTTCCATGCGATCCGGACTGCTCCCTGGATCAACATTCCGTTCAAGACGGAAGGCTTCCTCACGCTGCCGCAGTTTGACTGGAGCGCCATTGTGCTGATTGCACCGATTGCTCTGGTTACTTTCATGGAACATCTGGGCGACATCACCACCAACGGCGCAGTGGTCGGAAAAGACTTTTTCAAGGAGCCGGGACTTCACCGCACCCTGCTGGGGGACGGCCTGGCGACGATCACTGCCGGTCTGATCGGCGGTCCCGCCAACACCACGTATGCGGAAAACACCGGAGTGCTGGCGTCCACGGGAAATTACAATCCGGCAACGCTCCGGATCGCCGCCGTCATGGCAATCCTGCTGGGATTGATCGGCAAGTTCGGCGCATTCCTGCTTTCCATTCCCGCCCCGGTGAAAGGCGGAGTGGAGCTGATGCTGTTCGGTATGATTGCCTCTATCGGTGTCCGCACGATTTCCGAAGCGAAAATCAATCTGGCTGACAGCCGCAACCTTTCCATTATGGCTGGTACGCTCTGCGTCGGTGTGGGACTGAATGCCATCGGCGGCATCCCGCTGATCGTCGGCGATATGAAACTGACGATTTCCGCTTTGTTTGTGGCGACTATCGTCGGGGTGTTTATGAATCTGTTGATCCCGGAGAAAAAAGAAAAATGAATTATCCCAGCATCCATGTAATGTCTCATCCGCTGATTCAGCACAAGATTTCCATGCTTCGCAAAGTGCAGACTTCCACCAAGGATTTTCATGCACTGGTGCGCGAAATTACCTTGCTGATCGGTTATGAAGCCACCCGCAACCTGCCGCTCGAAAGCGAAAGAATCCGTACTCCTCTGATGGAAATGGACGGTCCCGTGGTGAATCAGAAAGTCTGCATTGTGCCGATTCTGCGTGCCGGTCTCGGCATGGTGGACGCCATGCGCGATCTGCTCCCCGCTTCCTGTGTCGGACATATCGGACTGTTCCGCGATCCGGAAACCAAGAAGCCGGTTGAATATTACTGCAAAGTTCCGCCGGATATTGCACATCAGGCGGTCATTATTCTGGACCCGATGCTGGCGACGGGCGGCAGTGCCGCAGCGGCGGCGACATGCCTGAAAAAACGCGGAGCCAAAGACATTACCATGATCAATGTCCTGGGCGCACCGGAAGGCGCCGCATATTTCAGCGCGGCGCATCCGGATGTGAATGTTTACCTCGGCTGCATGGATCAGGGATTGAACAGCGACTGCTACATCCTGCCGGGACTGGGAGACGCCGGAGACCGTTTGTTCGGAACGCTCTGACGCAAACCATTCTTCAAAAAACAGCGGGTTTCTGTTTTTCAACAGAAATATCCGCTGTTTTTTTTGCTGTCCGCCGCCGGAGCGGTTTATCTTCCCCGTTCTGCGGTTTGGTCACAGTGAATAAACGGAGAATGACAAAAAAACGATATGTATATGGAAAAAATGAACCTTGCAAAAATCATTTTTTTAAGTATAATTGATAAAAGAAGAAAATTCAGCGAATAATGAAAGAATACCGTTTTCAACGCAAAGGAGAGCCAAATGACATTGCAGAACGCCGGGGCACGGAGCAGAAACCGGATCATGTCGGGAATTGTGACAGCATATGCCGCGTCTTGCCGCTTGATTCATTCAATCATTCCTTCGAAGAACGGAATCAAGAATTTTACGCTCATAGAACTTCTCGTTACGATCGCGGTCATCGCAATTCTGGCGGCAATGCTCCTGCCGGTCTTGAACAAGGCACGGGACAAGGCTTATACAATTTCCTGTGCCTCGAACCAAAAGACCATCGGGACAGCCGGAGCCATGTATTCCAACGATTTCGACGGCTGGATCGTTCCGACGGCAATGCCGCCGTTCGGGGTTGGCGGGAATTGGGACCGCGGGGGAATCTGGTATGGCAATCTGGCGGGATTGAGCGGGAAGCACTCCTACGGCGTGAAATACAAAGATGATGCGCCGAATGCAAAAGGGACAACTTATGTTTGTCCTTCGGAATCCGTTCCGCTGGGTGAAATGATCGCCGGTGAATTCGGTTATGCTCATTACACTGCCAATACGGGGCTTTCCGGCATCCATTATTCAGCGAATCCCAATCAGAACAAGATGCGCAGAATTGCCGATGTCGCGATGCCGAGCGTCGCAGTCTGGATTGGAGACAGTGTGATCAGAGACCTGCCGGGCGGATGCAACATACAGATTCTTGCATTCCGTCACGGTGCAGCGGATCCGAGGAAAACAGGTTCCTATTCCGATCCGGTTCCTTATCATCTGAAAGGAAGAGCAAATATCCTGTTCGGCGACGGGCATACCGCCCCGAAAAGTGTCATGGACATGGCTTTGCCGAACAATCCGGTTTACGGAAGATTCACTTCGGCGAAGACAGCGGACTGCGGATATGACCGGACCAGAGGCAGAACATACTGAACGACAAAACACAGGAGGTGATTCCGAAAATATTTATGGTGCGGTCTGCCGGCAGTAGAGTCCATGCAGCCGCAAACCCCCAAAATGCAATCGACAGAAAAACAACTATTCAGGGAGAATGATGTATGAAGTTGCAGACCAGCATGATGATCTTCGGATCTGTCTTTTTGCTTTCCGCGTCCGAGCTGATTCAAAACGGTTCTTTTTCCAAAGAACTGGAATCCTGGCAGCTGCCCAAAGCGGGCAGTGATCCGTATACCGCTTCTGAACTTGACAGAACCGTGTCCGCCGATTCGGATTCCCGTTCAGTGAAATTAAGCCGGAACGATGCACGGGCCGCGGCATGGCGTCCATATGCAAACCAGCGGAATATACGGCTGAAACCGGATACGGAATATGAGATTTCCTGTTATGTCAAGGGCAGGGACATTGCCGTTCAGCCGAGATCCGGTGCTTTTATCGCAATCTCGGTCGGCAAAAAGACACTGCATTATGGAAGCAAAGGCCGTTGGGAATATGACACGGGAACTTTCGACTGGACGGAGGTCCGGCACCGCTTCAATTCCAAATATTTTGACGGAACCGATGCGGTTGTTTCACTTGGCATTCGAAGTTCGACCGGAACTGCGTGGTTTGATTCCGTTTCCCTGAAAGAGGTCGGGAAAGAACCTGCAAAGGTGTCGTTCCAGGCTGATTTGTTTCCGTTCAATTTTTTGCAGGATGCACCGTTCGGCATTTGCGAGAACTTGCCGGGGTCCCTGAATTTGCGGGGAAAGGAAAGCGGCAGAAAATACACCGGCATGAATGCTGTCATGACACTTGATGTTCCCGGATTTCTGACACTGGAAGGGGTGTCCGAAACCCATGCCGCGCTGCGTAACGGCAAACGGGATCTGATAGCGCAGAAGTTTACGGAAAGTCCCGTAAAACGCAATGGCGAAGATTACCGGCGTTACCGGATTTCTTTCGAGAAACAGTTCAACGCATGGTTCGGAATGGACTGGTACACCCAGCGTCTTTTTCTGAGTGCGGCACCGGGAAGCGCAGGAAAGAAGAGTCCTGTCTACTGGTCCCTGAAAATCGGGGAGGAGGAACAGCCGGAACAATCGGGCATGATCGAGGTCCTGCCTCCCGTGAAAACCGGTTTCCGCCCGTGTGAAAAATTCGGATTCATGATTTCACAGTCCGGAGCGGTTCATTCACCTTTCCCGGAACTGGGCAGAAAGATGACGGCGTTCTGGCATACGCTGGTAAAACAGCCGTTAAAATTTGTCTCGATCAACGAAAAGCCGGATCCCGCCTACCGGAACGCCATCATCCTCGGCGGCAATTATATCATGTTTCCGTATCATGGCTCCAGAAAAGCACTGGAACAATACCGGAAAAAAGCTCCCGCTGATATGGATGCTGACGGAAAACACCCTCATTATACGGCGAACTGGTATCAGCTTGACGACCCGGAAAAATTATTTGAGACTTATCTGCGGAATTCGATCCGGGAATGGCGCAAAACAAATCCGGAAGTCAGGATCGCGGTCTGGGATTTTGAACCCCATGCCAGAGGCATGGATGAAGGCGGACGCGCCCGTTTTGCAAAAAAAATGAATCTGCCGTCCGTTCCCTCTGTCGCTGAAATATCCCGGAAATACAGACAGCAATGGCTTGATTACATGATCCGGCTTCATGCGGATTATATTGCCAGGGTCGCGAAAATTTTCCGCGAGGAGACGCCGGAGTCCGAACTCTGGCTCTGCACGGACAACCTGCACGATCCGCGTACGGGAAGGGAACGGGTGGCGACCTGGTGCGCTGTGGACGCCGCATTGTCTGATTCCGCAATCGATCTTCATATGCATATGCCTTATTACACGGGAACAAAATATTTCGACGATGTGAAATATAGTATTGAATCCCTGAAAAAACCTTTTTTCCCTTTAAACGATCCTGCGGAGACGTCGTTGAGTTTTTTCCGTCAGTACACCCCGGAAAAGCTGAAGCAGAATATCATCGCAACCGCGGCGCTTGGCGGCGCTGGATTCGGGCTGTGGCCTAACGACACTTTTTCGGGACACTATTTTCACTGTATAGCCTCTGCGTATGAACTGATTTCGGGATGCGAGGATTTTTATGCGGACGGCAGACGGGTCGAAAATCAGTTTGTCTTTACTCCGGAAAACACCATATCGAAAGAGGTGCCGGCTGAAAACGGCAGAAAAGTGATGCTGCATTATCCGGATTTTTCGCAGACTCTGAGAACTCTTGTGCATGAAAAAAACGGCGGATTCGTGTTTACTCTGTTCAACTATAATGAGAAGGAACCGGCAATTTTGAAAATCGAGGGCAGGGGGATGAAGTTTCTCGTGAAGATTCCGCCGAACGGAGTTGAAGTTGTGCATTCCTCAAAACTTCCTGAACAGGAGTCTCTTGCGGCGGAGATCAAATCGGTGCGTTCCAGAAATACCGCCGGAGATCTTTTCCGCGAGGTGAAAAACAATGACGCCTTCATTGTCTGGCGTGCCAATGCGAAAGGAATCCCGGTGCTGAAAATCAGCAACGGAAAACTCAATGCGGACATGGATGCCCTGGGGACCTGCACACTGACTGCCCTGAGCAATGCGGACGGCAGAGAACTGCTGAGCGGAGGATATATCGGAAGATTGATGCTGCATGATGCGAAACAGCCGGAAATACCGTTTGTTCTGCAAGATATGAAAATCAACGGCAAAAAACCGGAAGTGGTATCAACGGCATCTGTCCCCGCTTATGAAGGGGCGAACCCTGAACAGAATCCGCTGATGGATCTCCGGATCGCAAGAAGTTTCGTACTGGATGAAAACACGGTTCTGGTTAAATTCAAATTCAGCAATCCGACATCCCGCACGATGAATTTCGGATTCAGAATAAATAATTATCCGCAGCCCGGACAGCGTTTCGGCAAAAAGAATCTGACCATATCTCTCGGAACAGAAAAGGTTACGCAGAACAGCGGAGTTGACAATTTATTTCTCCGCCGGAACGCAAAAACTGATTTCCTGCCGCATGTGAAGAGCCGGGTTTGGGACGGCGGTCCGGTCGTGATCAGCGCCCGGGATAAAATGCTGAAAGATTCCATGACCTTTTTCCCCGGTCATGGCGTCGAAGGGGTTTATTGCTGGAACGCAAACTCGAAAACACCGATGATGACTGTCGAGTTCCTGAGCGGCAGTGTTTCGCTTGCTCCCGGAGCGGAACATGTGTTTCAATATGGAATTGAAATCGGAAAATGAACTGTGCCGGACAACGGCGTTCCCGCTGTGTGTGAGGGGGGGTATGCGGAAAATCTTTCCATAATCAGAAATTCGTCTATTGAAAAAAAGGAAGAGTGCGTTATCTTATGAAAAACTTGAGAGACGAAATGTGGAAAGATCTGAATATTGCAGACCTGCCGAGATTGAGCCGTTTTCCTTTTCCGGTTCAGTCGCTCGGCTATACGCGCGGTGAGATTTATGCTGAACGGACTTGTCATTATGAACGGTTCGAGGTATGCATCCGCCGTTATTCAAAGGCTGCCGCGGCGTCGGAATGCATCAACGGCACGGTTTACAGGGTCAAGTTTCCGAATGTCATCATGAAATTGCCGGGAACTGTCCATACTTTCAAAGTGGAACAGCCTCGCGATGTCATTCATTTCGCCTATGCCGCGGACCTGGAAGAAGCCCTGCGCGGGATGCTGCCGTTTCCGGAAAATCCGGTCTGGGAAATCCATCTGGGGGAAAAGGAATCCCTGCTGATTGCCGAACTCATGGATCTTATGGAAAAGTCTCATGAATTCGGTGTAACCGACCGGATCGACCTTGTGGCGTTCCAACTGCTGGAGCTGCTGATATTCAGTTCCAGTTATTCATCCCGGCACCATGACTATTATGAGACAAAAATTCGCAGTATCGCATCTTATTTTCAACTGCATTACAAAGAAAAAATAGATATAGCGGCATTGTCGGCACATCATGGGATGTCGCGCAGTACATTCCTGCGGCATTGGCAGAAATTTTTCCGGAAAACGCCGGGACAGTATCTGCAGGATTTGAAACTGCGGGAAGCATACCGCCTGCTGTCGGAGGATAACAGCCTGTCCGTCTGTAAATTGACCTTCATGCTTGGGTTTCAGGAATCCGCCTATTTCTGTTCCCTGTTCAAAAAGAAATTCGGCATGACGCCTCTTCAACTCCGGCACGATGTCAGGATTGGAAGATTTCAGAAAAACTGACCAGCGGTAAACTGCTGAATTCTGATTTTATTCATAACATATGAAATTGAGTTTTCCGGTCCAGCGCAGAGCGCGGAGCGACTTGTCATCACCGATCAGTCCCGGACACAGACACCGGAACGCAGAGCAGCCGGATTGCAGCAGCAGATCCGCGGCGGCACTTCCGCCAGCCTGTTCATCCATTCTTATTACGAAATGATATACCGTAAAAAAACGCCCTTTCCGTTTTTATTCGGATCGGGCGTTTTTTACTGAACAGAGGTCAATCCTGGGACAATCCCAGAATCTTCTGCGCATTCTTATAGAAAATCTTATCCTTGTCTTCCTGCGGAATATCCATGGCTTCAATGACTTCCGCCGCAAAACGCATCTGCATCGGACCTTGCAGCGGCGCATCTGTACCAAAGACAATATGATCCGCTCCCGCAATGGCGTACATTTTTTCCATCACGCCAGGGTAGACGTACATCAGATAATGCGCCGTGTCAATGTAAACATTGTCCAGGTTCATTTCCATGACCGCTTCCAGCGAATCCATATTCGGGAAATACGGATAATTTCCATTCTGGTAAATGCCCGCCATGTGGGCAATCACAAATTTGGTCTGCGGATGATTCTTCGCAATTTCCGCAATGGTCCGCGCCGGAGAAAAACCGGTTCCCGGCATACAGGAACAATGGAAAAGCATCATCGGGGTTTTATCCGCAACAGCTTCCACCCACCGCCGGTTGGACGGCGTGCTGAGCTGATATCCGTGATAATCCGGATGGATTTTCACTCCGCGGAATTTCGGATTGGTTTTCAGCAGTTCCAAGTCGCCGAGCGAATCGGAGAATGTCGGGCTGACCACCACATATCCCAGAAAGCGGGAGGTGTTCTGCAAGGCAAGGTCCAGTTCCGCATTGCCTTCGCGGATGTCGTACATAATGGCGCGCGACGACGAAAGACACAGCGTATCCACGCCGGATTTTTCGCAGTATTCCTCCAGTTTCGCGGCATCCGCCTGCCAGAACGGCGCGAAATTGATGTTGCCGAGATGTCCGTGAATGTCAATAATCATCTTACACCTCCAGAATGTTGATCTGACGTCCGAGGCTGGACAGCTGTTCGGCGGGGCCGTTTTTCACGATCAGACCGTCTTCCCAGCGGAAACCCATGCCGCCGCGGTGCAGGAACATATCCGCCATGAACGTCATGTTTTCCTCCAGAGTGTAAGTGGAGGATGTTTCGAGGAACGGATACTCGCATTCCATCTGACCGCAGCCGTGCGCCGGACCGTAAAGAATGGCATCGCCGTAGCCCTGTTCGCGGATATAGCTGTGAACTTTTTTTGCCACGTCGGCGGCATAAACACCGGCGCGCATGATGTCGAAAGTCATATTGAGGGCGTCAAGACCGACCTGCATGAACTTGCGGATTTCATCGGGGCATTTGCCGAGGACAACCGGTCTGCCGATACTGGAGCTGTAACCTTCGACTTTCGCGCCGATACTGAAATGGATGATTTCGCCGCACTGGACTTTGCGGAGAGTCGGACGGCTGATTGCCTGGTTGGAATTGGGACCGGAGCAGCACCAGATGGGATAGCCGGTCGCTTCCGCACCGTTGGCAAGCATGGCGGCAGTGGCGATGCCGCAGAGTTCAGCTTCGGTCATGCCCGGCTTGATATTTTCCAGAATCGCCTTGAAGCCGAGTTCGGAGATCCTGGCGGATTTGCGGAGACATTCGATTTCGAGTGCGGATTTTTTCATGGTTACCGGACGCAGAATGGCGTCGGCGTTCACAATGTGTTCCATGCCGCCGAGCGCACCGGCAATATTGGTCATGATGGTGTAAGGGAACATGTGGAAGCCCGTGATGCCGAGTTTCCGAATGCCGAAACGGTCCAGAATCTGTTTCCAGTCCGGATGGGCGGAACCCGGATAATCCGGCTGGGAAGATTCCCGGAAGTCCATGGTCTGGATGATGTTGGAAAGACGGGAGTTCGCCGATGCGAACGTGAGACTTTCCGGTCCGATGATCAGAGCGGCGTCGCCCGAACGCGGGATCAGCACTCCGGCGGTTTCAAAGCTGGACCAGTAGTTGGAAAAATAGCGGACGCCCGCCGGTTCGGATTCGGTGGAGAACACCAGAAAC
>OQVL01001402.1_pt1 | contig 14406 bp, 10 predicted proteins | sample 1691501 | NCBI WGS metagenome assembly OQVL01 (sample SAMN03418253, study PRJEB22391) | human gut metagenome | biome: human-gut; feature: organic feature; material: feces | host: Homo sapiens | place: Tanzania | collected 2013-01
TGATGATGGAGAAAATGCATGGACTCTGTCAGGTGCGAAAGACCAAGGGACGATATTGCATCCAATTGGCATTTGCTGCCGTGAGAGAGTAACGAAGGAAAGGAAGAACATCATGAAAAAACACATTTTAGGAGGTTGTTTGGCGGCTTCTCTGTTGCTGCTGTGCGGCTGCGGAGGCGGAACCATCAACCAGACCGTGTATGTGCAGAGTGTGGGGGATATTCTGGGCTATGACACAACGGCGAGTCAGTTTTCCGGTGTCGTTGAGTCGAGCAAGGCGCAGAAAATCGAAAAAGACGATGATAAGACGATTGACGAGGTCAAGGTACAGCAGGGAGACAGCGTGAAGAAGGGACAGGTTCTGTTCTCTTACAATAAGGATTCTCTGCAAATTTCCGTGGACTCTGCGAAGCTGGAAATAGAATCTATCCAGAACAAAATCACATCGTATCAGCAGCAGATTACACAGCTGAAAAAAGACAAGAAGTCGGCGGGAAAATCCGAGCAGCTCAGTTATAATCTGCAAATTCAGGAAGCACAGCTGGATCTGACGTCGGAGCAGTACAATTTGAAGAAAAAGCAAAAAGAACTGGAGGATTTGCAAAAGGATTTGCAGAATGCAGACGTTGTCGCAGAGGCAGACGGCGTGGTGCAGTCGATTTCCACGGGCAATTCGTCGGACGGCAGCAGTACCTTTATGACAATCCTGCAAACCGGCGCATACAAGATTAAGGGAAAAGTCAGCGAGCTGGAAGTCGGAGATTTGGAAAAGGGCGCAGAAGTGACCATTCATTCCCGCATTGACGAGACCAAGACTTGGGCGGGCACCATTTCTCAGGTGGATACAGAAGGTGCGGTCAGCGAGTCCGAGGATTCTTCCATGGGAAATGACCAGAATGCAGACAATACCGCGTCCAAGTATACGTTTTATGTGGTGCCGAATACCCAAGATGATATGATGATCGGACAGCACGTGTATATCACGCTGGGCAGTCAGGAAACCGATAAGGGTATCTGGCTCAATGCAGACTATGTTGTGAAGGATGGCGATGACACCTATGTTTGGCTGGCGAACAACGAAGGCAAGCTGGAAAAACACCCTGTCACGATTGGTAGACACAATGAAGAATCCAATACCTATGAAATCACAGACGGTCTGACGCTGCGTGATTATTTGGCATTCCCGACGGATACCTGCAAAGAGGGCGAAAAGACAACCGTTTCCAATGCCGGTGATTCCGGCGAATCAGAGGATTCGTCTGCGGATACATCCGGCGATATGGGCTCTGCGGCGATGCCGGCTGAGGAAGGAGCGTCATAATGAGTCAAATCATTGCATGCCGCGATATTTTCAAAGATTATGCGCGGGGAAAGCTGACGGTTCCGGTGCTCAAGCATGTGACTTTTACGGTGCAGCAGGGCGAGTACATCGCGATTATGGGGCCGTCCGGTTCGGGAAAGACCACGCTGATGAATATTATCGGCTGTTTGGATGTTCCGACCTCCGGTACATTTTTGCTGGACGGAGAAGAAATTTCCGGTCTGTCGGAAAATCGCATGGCGGAAATCCGAAATAAAACACTGGGATTTGTCTTTCAGCACGCGGATTTGCTGCCGGAACTGACAGCACTGGACAACGTTGCGCTGCCGCTGCTGTATCGCGGCGTGCGCAAAAAAGAGCGCCGCGCACGGGCGGCCGAGGTGTTGGAAAAAGTTGGACTGGGTGACCGCATGGAGTTTTACCCGAATCAGATGTCCGGCGGTCAGTGCCAGCGCGCAGCGATTGCCCGCGCGATTGTGGGCAATCCGAAGCTTTTGCTGGCGGACGAACCGACCGGCGCATTGGACAGCCAGACCGGTAAAAATATTATGCAGCTGTTCCGCCAGCTCAACCAAGAGGGCATTACCATCATCACCATTACCCATGCGGCAGAAGTCGCGCAAGAAGCGGACAAATGCTTTCATATTTATGATGGAGAGCTGTTTACAGATAGGGAGGTTTCGGCACGGTGAAAAAGATTCCGAAAAAAGCAAAAATAATCGTAGGTGCTGCCGTGCTGGCGGGTGCGGTCGGATTTGGCTGCTTCCGTGTGTATCAGAGCCATTTCAACGGAACGGTTGCCGTCTATTCCGCCTCCGATGACAGTATTTCGATGAGTGAATCCAACTGGTGGGGCGGCGGACAATACGATGGCACGATACAGGCAGACGGTGTGCAGACCGTCATGATATCCGAATCGCAGACGGTAGGCGAAGTGGCTGTCAAAGAGGGACAGCAGGTCAAAAAAGGAGACAAGCTGTTTTCCTATGATACCACGCTGTCTGATTTGGATATGCAGCGTGCGCAGCTCGACATCAAAAAGCTGGAATTACAGTTAAAAACGGCAAAAAATAACCTGAAAATTGTGCAAAAATATCGCCCGGGCGAACCGGTGAAAGAAAAGATTACACAGATTGATCCGGTTGAATCGAGCGGCTCTGATGATTCCAGTGATAAAGATTCCAAAAATCAGGCGACCAATACCAAGGCTTCCCAGACAGCGGGAACCGTTGTGCTGCTGGGCGGTGACGCGGAGTCGGTCAAGAAACCGGATGACGATGCGTCTCGCGGGGGAGCAGACGACAAAAACGGGTCTCAAGCGCCGTCTGATGCCGCGGGAAACGGAGAAAACATTCCGGCAGATGACAACGGAGAGACCACATACACCAAACAAGAAATCGAGCAGATGATCAAAGAACAAAAAGAGTCGATTCGAGATTTGGATTTGCAGCTGCGGCAGGCAAAGCTGCAATATGCAAAGAAGCAGAAAGAAGAACAGAACAACACGGTTTACAGCGAATTGGATGGAACGGTGACGTATGTCGGCGATTCGAGCAATAAGAGCAAGGCTTTTATGAAAATCAGCGGTGGCGGCGGTTATCTGGTAAAAATTTCTGTCAATGAGTTTACCCTGCAAGAAGTTCAGGTAGGTCAGTCCGCAACGGTACAGGATTGGATGACCGGCGAAAGCTATACGGGCAAGGTCAAGAGCATCAGCACCTATCCGAGCGATGACCAAGGATATATGGGCAACACCAATTCGTCCTACTATCCGGTATATATTCAGCTGGATGACAGCGGCGAGCTGACGGACAAAAGTTCGGTTGGCGTTACGCTGGAGACCGAATCGGAACAGAACAGTTTGTATTTGGAATCCGCCTTTATTGTGAAAGAAAACGGCAAAAACTATGTGTATGTGCAGGGCGAAGATGAAAAGCTGGAAAAGCGCCAAGTCACAATCGGAAAATCCTTGGACGGCTATTATACGCAAATCAAAAACGGATTGACCGGAGATGACTGGGTTGCCTTTCCGTATGGAAAAAACGTCAAGGAAGGCGCTGCGACACGGCAGGCGGATACTTCCGAGCTGTGGCAGTAAAGAAGGAGTGAAACGATGTTTGAAAATATGAGGCTTGCCTTTCAAGGCATTTGGAGCCACAAAATGCGTTCCGCTCTGACGATGCTGGGTATTATCATTGGCATTGCGTCCATCATCTCGATTGTATCCATGATGAAGGGAACCAATGAACAAATCAAGCAAAATCTCATTGGCAACGGAAATAATATTGTCGAAGTACAGTTGTGTCAGGATGACAATCCCATTCAGCTGGATTATCAGTCGGTGCCGAACGGCGTTTCTACCATTTCCGAGTACACACGGCGAAACCTGATGGACATTGACCACGTAGAGGGCGTGTCGCTGTATACACAGCGGCAGTACAGCAATGATGTGTATTATCAGAATCAAAGCTTCAGCGGCAATGTAAATGGCATAGACGAAAACTATTTGAACGTGTATGCGTATCAAATATCTGTTGGGCGGCCGTTCACCACAAGCGATTATACTCAGCGCCATAAAGTCGCGCTGTTAGATGAAAAAGCATCGGTGACCATGTTTGCGGGAGAAGATCCAATCGGCAAGACCATTGAAATTAAGGGAGAACCCTTTCAGGTGGTCGGCATTGTCGCGGCTTCCAGCAAATCAACAAAAGTCATTAACAGCTACAGTGATTATCATATGTATGCAGACAACGGAAGCAGCGGCACGGTTATGATTCCCAATACGGCTTGGCCGATTGTCTATCAGTTTGATGAACCGCAGAACGCAGCACTTCGCGCGGATACAACCGACAATATGACACAGGTTGGTGAAACGGCGAGTGAAATTATCAACGCTTCGTTTCCGACACTGGACACCTCGGAAGCTTGCTATGACAGTCCGAGCATCAAACAGGCGGCACAGCAGCTGCAGGATTTGTCGGATTCCTCCGGCAAGCAGCTGATTTGGATTGCAGGCATCTCGCTGATTGTCGGTGCGATTGGCGTCATGAATATCATGCTGGTGTCTGTCACAGAGCGCACGCGGGAAGTGGGCCTGAAAAAGGCACTGGGCGCAAAGCGCGGTGTGATTTTGGGCCAGTTTCTGACAGAGGCATCTGTACTGACCTGTATTGGCGGTTTGATTGGTGTAATCAGCGGTCTGGTTCTGGCAAAGATTATCAGCCTGCTGACAGGAACGCCGACGGCAATCAGCATTCCCGCCATGCTGCTGGCGGTGCTGCTGTCCATTGTGATTGGCGTCATTTCCGGTGTGATTCCGGCTGTAAAAGCGGCAAATCTCAATCCGATAGATGCACTGCGCAGAGATTGATGGTACAATGAAAAAAGGCTTGAAAGAGACATCTTTCGAGCCTTTTTTTGCAGGAAAAATAGAATGCAGGAGCTGTGCGGGCGGATTTCCTGCAAAAAAGAAAAATTTGTTGGTTCTGACCATAACAGTTTCTTAACAAAGGCTTTTCAATTCGCGCAAAAGGCGGTATACTAAGATGTAAAATACTGTCGAATCTCAGAGCGTCTGCGATTCGAGAGAGGAGAACATATGAAAGGCAATATGAGAAAGAAAAAAACCATTCTCAAACGGTCTATTCTGACGCTGATTGCAGTGGTGTGCGTGGTGCTGCTGGTCGTCGCGCGTCAGGCGGGCGATGTGACAGGAACGGCATGGGCGCTTATGCCGCCAATTGTGGCGATTACGTTGGCGCTGCTGACAAAAGAGGTATACAGCTCCTTGTTTGCCGGTATTGTCGTTGGCGGCGTGCTGTTTTCTGGCTGTAGCTTTGAAGGCACTGTGACGCATGTGCTCGAAGACGGATTTTTGTCTGTGCTGTCGGATTCCGGCAATGTGGGCATTCTGATCTTCCTGATTCTGCTTGGCACGATCGTTGCGCTGATGAATAATGCGGGCGGTTCTGCGGCGTTTGGTGAATGGGCAAAATCACACATCAAAACCAAGGTCGGCGCGCAGCTGGCGACGATTTTGCTGGGCATCCTCATCTTTATTGATGACTACTTCAACTGTCTGACGGTTGGCAGCGTCATGCGTCCGGTGACAGACGGACACAATGTATCGCGTGCCAAGCTGGCATTTTTGATTGATGCAACGGCTGCGCCGGTGTGCATCATCTCTCCGATTTCGTCTTGGGCTGCTGCTGTTTGCGGCTTTGTAGACGGTGAGGACGGCATGAACCTGTTTGTCAGTGCCATTCCGTACAACTTTTACGCCATTCTCATGATCGTGCTGATGATTGGCATGGTGCTTGCCAAGGTGGAATTCGGCCCTATGGAGCTGCATGAGCGCAACGCAGAGCGCGGGGATTTGCTCTCGAACGGCAGCATCCGCGTGCAGGAAGATGCCGCGGAAAAGGACGGCAAAAAGGGAAGCGTGGCGGATCTCGTCATTCCGATTATCAGCTTGGTTATTTGCTGTGTGATCGGCATGATTTACACCGGCGGATTTTTCTCCGGCACCGATTTTGTCACGGCATTCTCTAACAGCAGCGCTTCGGTTGGTCTGTCTATGGGCAGCTTCTTCGGTTTGGTTATTACCATTCTGCTCTATCAGATTCGCGGCGTTTTGTCGTTCCGCGACTGCATGGACTGTCTGTCTGAGGGCTTCAAGGCGATGGTTCCGGCCATTCTGATTTTATCGTTTGCGTGGACATTGAAGGCAATGACCGACAGCATTGGCTGTAAGGAATTTGTTGCAGGCAGCATGAAGCTGGTTGCAGGCGATTTGCAGATGTTCCTGCCGGCTGTTATTTTCTTGGTTGGCTGCTTCTTGGCATTTGCAACGGGAACCTCGTGGGGCACGTTTGGCATTCTGATTCCGATTGTTGTTGCGGTATTCGAGGGCACCAACCATGAACTCATGCTGATTTCCATTTCGGCGTGCATGGCAGGCGCGGTTTGCGGCGACCATTGTTCTCCGATCTCGGACACAACCATTATGGCGTCCGCCGGTGCACAGTGCGATCATATGAATCATGTATCCACACAGCTTCCGTATGCAGTCTTGACGGCGGTTGTGTCGTGCGCAGCATATGTTCTGGCGGGCTTTGTACAGTCTGCATGGATTGTACTGCCGATTGCAATCGTTTCCATTGTGCTGATTATTCTGCTGCTGCGGTTTGTGCAGGGATCTAATCGCAAGCGCGAGGAAGAATTAAAAGAAGTACATTGAAGATAAGAGAAAAGAAACCAGCATGGATTATTCCATGCTGGTTTTTTGCGTGCAAATATTCTTTTGCGGCAGGGGAATCTGTGACAACAGCACAGCGGCAAAGACCAAAACACAGCCGAGAAATTCGCGCAGAGAAAAGCTCTGGTGCAGAATCAGCCAGCCGGACAGGGCGGCAAATACGGATTCCAAGCTCATCAGCAGGGTGGCGGAAGTTGGATCTGTGCGCTTTTGACCGAGAATCTGCAATGTATAGGCAACGCCGCACGACATCACGCCGCTGTACAAAATAGAGGAACGCGCGGCGAAAATATGCGCCCAGGTCGGCGATTCCAAGGCGAACATCAAGACAAGGCTGATGCCGCCTGCGACGAGAAACTGTACACAGGACATCAAGACGCCGTCTATGCCCTTCTCACTGAAATGGTCAATGACCATAATATGAATGGAGAAAAAGAATGCACAGCACAAAACAAGCAAATCGCCGGTTGAAATGGTAAATTGCTCGGTGACACACAGCAGATAGAAACCGAACAACGCGGCAGCGACGCAGAACCAAACAATTTTGGGGATTTTCTTTCCGATAAATATGCCGAGCAGCGGGACAATGACGATGTACAGGGAGGTGATAAATCCCGCTTTGCCTGGAGATGTCGTGGTCATGCCAAACTGCTGCAAATCACCGGCGATACACAGCACGAGACCGCAGCAGATGCCGCCGATGAGGGACATGCGGTCTATTTGCCGCTGTTTTTCCGGCGCACGGCGCTGCGCCTTCGGCTGCATGCGCCGCTGGAACAAAATAACGGGAATCAAAACCAGTCCGCCGAGCACGGTGCGAACGCCCATGAACGTGAACGGCTGCACATGCTCCATACCGGTTGTCTGTGCGACAAACGAAGAACCCCAAATCAGAGCAGTGAGCAGCAAAATAAGATTTCCGGTTTGTTTTTTTATCATAGACTGCCTTCTTTCTTTGAAACATTCTTGAATAGTGTACCATATTTTCCGCCGCAGTACAATTGATATTGGTCATTCGGCACGAAATTTGACGAATCAAACGGAAAAATATTACCGGATTGCACGTAGTTTGCAGGAATATGAAATTTAGACTTGAAATATGTGCAAAAAGCATGTAAAGTTAAATGTGTATTTTCAAAAGTGCAATTTTCCTGCCAATGACTGGCAGATAGAAAATTCCGGAGGTTTTCAAGAATGAAAAAGGTTGTAAAGTTTGGCGGCAGTTCTCTTGCCAGCGCTGAACAGTTTCAGAAGGTAGGAGAGATCATCCGGGCGGATGAGAGTCGCGTATACGTCGTTCCGTCTGCACCGGGCAAGCGTTTCTCTGACGATACGAAGGTAACCGATATGCTGCTCCATGCATACGATTTGGCTAGCCAGGGCAAGGACATTGCCGAGCAGATGGCTGCCATCAAGGCTCGTTATATGGAGATTATTGAAGGTCTGCATTTGGAGAATTTCTCTCTGGATGAAGATTTTGCAATCATTGAAGAACAGCTGCGCAATGACCCGCAGAAGGACTACACGGCATCTCGCGGCGAGTATCTCAACGGCAAGATCATGGCAGAGTATCTGGGCATCGAATTTATCGACGCACAGGATGTCATTTTCTTCAACGAGGAAGGCAATCTGAACCCGTACAAAACCGAGCGCGTGCTGGGTGCTCGTCTGGCAGAGGCTTCCCGCGCAGTCATTCCGGGCTTCTACGGCTTGGGCAAGGACGGCAACGTCAAGACCTTCTCCCGCGGCGGCTCTGACGTCACCGGTTCTATCGTTGCACAGGCGTGCAAGGCGGATATTTACGAGAACTGGACCGATGTTTCCGGCTTCCTCGTAGCTGACCCGCGCATCGTAGACGATCCGGTCAGCATCCGTTATATCACCTATCGTGAGCTGCGTGAGCTGTCTTACATGGGTGCTTCGGTTCTGCATGAAGAAGCAATCTTCCCGGTTCGTCACTGTGGTATTCCGATCAATATCCGCAACACCAATCGTCCGCAGGATCCGGGCACTTGGATTGTAGAGACCACCGGTCAGAAGCCGGACTACGTGGTAACCGGTATTGCCGGCAAGAAGGGCTTCTGCACGATTCTCGTCACCAAGGCAATGATGAACTCCGAGGTTGGGTTTGGCCGCAAGGTGCTGCAGGCACTGGAGGACAACAACATTTCCTTTGAGCACATGCCGTCCGGCATTGATACCATGACCGTTATCGTGCACAAGGACGAGTTCATGAACAAGGAACAGCAGGTCATTTCCGCGATTCATCGTCTGGCAAAGCCGGACAGCGTAGAAATCGAGTCGGATTACGCGCTGGTAGCTGTTGTCGGCCGCGGTATGCGTTCCGCCAGCGGAACCGCTGCAAAGCTGTTCTCCTCTCTGGCAGGTGCAGGCGTCAATGTCCGCATGATTGATCAGGGTTCGTCTGAACTCAACATCATCATTGGAATCAAGAACGATGATTTTGACAAGGCAATCCGTGCCATCTATGACGGCTTCGTAAGAAATCAGACCAAGTAAAGCCAAACAGATAAAAAAATACCGCTGTGCGTTGGATGCTTCATCGTTCGCACAGCGGATTTTTTTGCGCTTTTTTAAGCGTTTTCGGTCAGTAGGGTGCAGAGAATGTCAATGCAGCTCTCCACGCCCAGTGTGCCGGTATCCAGACAGATGGTATAGTTCTTGTACAGACCCATCGGGTGACCTGTGTACTGCTTGTAATAGGTCTCGCGCTTCTGGTCTTTTTTGACAAGAATCTTTTTGAGTTCCGGAGAATTGGGGCGGCCTTCCAGCTCGGCAGCGCGTTCCAAGCGGTGCTCCTCATCTGCGTACAGGAAGATTTTGAATGCCGGAATGCCCTTCTGGGTCAGAATGTGGTCAGCGCATCTGCCGACGATAATGCACGGCTTTTGCGCCAGATTCAAAACAACTTCTTTCTGTGCCTTGTAGATGCCGTCATAGGAACTGGAATAGGCGTTTGCGTTGTTGAGCAGGCTGTTCATAAACTTGCTTGCCGGACTCATGTCCTCACCCTCGCGCACGATATCTTCTTCGGAATATCCGCTCTGCTTGGCAGTTTCCTTGACAAAGTCCTTGTCATAGAACGGGATGCCCAGACGGTCGGACAGACCAGCTGCGATGGTGCGGCCGTAAGCGGCATACTCGCGGCTGATTGTAATTACCGGATATTTGAGTTTTCCTTCCATATCGAAATTACCTCCTCTTTGGGTTGCGTGTCGTTACTGCGCAGCGGCTTTCCGCTTTTTAGAAAGCACGTACTGGAATCCAAGGCTTGCAAATACGATAACCAGACCGACAAGATCCGTTGTCAGTGCCGGATGAATGAGCAGCAGACCGCCGGCAGCGATAACAATGCGGATGACAGCGTTCATATTGGCGAAGCAGTAGCCTTCCAGTGCAGCGGCCAGCGCAAAGATACCGATGAATGCAGTAATGGCAATCTGTACAACCTGAATGGCTGTCGTGTCGATGAGCAGCATAGCAGGGTTGAAGCAGAACATATACGGTACGATAAATGCGGCAACGGCGAGCTTGGACGCATTGAATGCGGTTTTCATTGGGTTACTCTTGGCAATGGCAGAACCTGCGTAGGCTGCCAGCGCAACCGGCGGGGTGATATCTGCAACAATGCCGAAGTAGAATACAAAGAAGTGTGCAGCCATAACCGGAACGCCCATGCGAATGAGAATCGGGGCAGTGGTAGCGGCCATGATGCAGTAGTTTGCGGTTGTCGGAACACCCATGCCCAGAACAATACAGCACAGCATGGTCAGAATCAGTGCGATAATCAGGCGGTCACCGGCAACGCTGACAATGGCGTTGATGATGTCATTGGCAAGGCCAGTCATGGTGATGGTGCCGGAGATAATGCCTGCAACGCCGCATGCAGCGCCTACGGTGATGGCACTCTTGCCGCCGGCTTCCAGTGCTTCGAGAATCTTGCCCGGTGTGATGCGGTTGTCCTTGTTGAACAGGCTGACAACCACCGTCAGTACGATAGCAAGGGAAGCGGCCTTCTGCATGGTCATGAAGTTGCCGGACACCCAAACAACGAGCATAATCAGCGGAAGCAGCAGATAAATTTTCTTTATCAGCTTTCTTGCCTTCGGCAGCTGTTCCTTCGGCATGCCGTGCAGATCCAGCTTTTTCGCTTCCAGATGAACCGAAATGAAAATGCCTGCAAAATACAGGATAGCCGGCAGGATGGCGCGGCCGATAATGCTGGAGTACGGTACGCCGACAAAGTCCGCCATCAGGAAGGCAGCAGCGCCCATAATCGGCGGCATAATCTGACCGCCGGTGGAGGAGGTTGCCTCAACGGCACCTGCAAATTCCGGCTTGTAGCCGGTCTTTTTCATCATCGGGATCGTGACGGAGCCGGTGGTGACGGTGTTGCCGACGGAGGAGCCGGAAACCATGCCGCACAGAGCCGAGGAAATGACCGCGACCTTCGCCGGACCGCCGGAGGAGGCGCCGGCTGCCTTGTTTGCAAGGTCGATGAAGAACTTCGCTATACCGGTGCGCTCAAGGAACGCGCCGAACACGATGAACACGACGATGAACTTCGCGCAGACGTTTATCGGCGTGCCGATAACGCCGCCGGTGGTGTAAAACAGGGTGTAGATCATGCGGCCGAGGACGTGCTGAATATCCATGCCCTTGCCGAGCATGCTCCAGAACGCATACACGACCAGGGCGCCGGCAACGCACAGAATGGGAACGCCGACGCATCTGCGGCACAGCTCGACGAGCGAGAGAATGCCGATAATGCCGATGACGATAAACGTCGGGGTCATCTTCGACGCGCTGGTGAGCACCTCGATGATGGGATCAAAATTGAACGCGTAGTAGAAGAAGCAGGCCGAGCCCACGACCATGATGATCCAGTCAAACCACGGTATGTAGTTTTCGCGGACATGGTGCTTGCTCATGGGGTAGTACAAAAAGCCCATGAGGTTCACGCAGCCGAGGAAGATCATAAGACGAACCTCAAGCGAGGCGGTGCTCCACAGGGTGGAATAGATGCAGTAGAGCGAGAACACAGCCATGATGCCCTGAATGACCTTCTGAGGTACACCCGTCCATATACGTGTGTTCGACTCGCGGTCGTATTTTTTCATGACCTCGTCAACTTCTGCCGCAGAAACGGTCTCAAACTCGCCGAATGCCGCCGAGCCGTCAACTTTTATCTCGTCCGCCGGAGCTTCGGGAGCCGTCGGATCCTTTTTCTTGAACAGGGACATATGAAAACAATCCTTTCGTCCCGATACTTTGCTGAACCCGGCAGCGCTGAGCTCAGCAAAGTATCGGGAATCTTTGTTGTAATTACTGCAATGACTACGGCACAAAAAAGTGCCGTAGTCATTAATTATACCGTAATTTTGCGTTAAGATGCCGTTAAACTTATCAGGCGGTCTTTACGGTGATGTCCTTCTCTGCGAAGTACTTTGCAGCACCGGGATGGTACGGTACGTCGGAGATGGAGGATGCGAAGTCGATGCTCAGCTCGGACTTCTTTGCGTGGCCGATCTCGTCGATGTTATCGAAGACAGCGGATACGAAGTTGTAGATAGCTGCCTCGGAAACATCGTTGCGGGCAATAATGACTGCTGCAACTGCAACGGTGGTCACGTCTTCGGGAGTGCCGTAAACGTCCTTGGCGATGGTGTACTCTTTGTAGTAGGGGCTGGAAGCGATCAGGCTGTCGATGTGCTCCTTATCGAGGGAGACGAGGTAGACCTGCTTGCCGGTGCCAAGGTCCTGAACAGCGGGGGTGGGAGCGCCTGCTACGATGAATGCAGCGTCGATCTTGCCGTCCTTGAGGCTGTCTGCGGAGTCGCCGAAGTCGAGGTACTCAGCCTTGATGTCGTTCTCGCTCAGGCCGTATGCGCCGAGGAGGTCAAGTGCGTTGAAGTAAACGCCCGAGCCCTTTGCACCGATGGAAACGGTCTTGCCCTTGAGGTCTGCAACGGTCTTGATGCTGGAGTCGAGGGTTATGATCTGGACCTGCTCCATGTACAGAGCTGCGACAACGGAGAAGTCGGTGATCTTGTTGCCGTCAAACAGCTTCTCGCCGTTATATGCATAGCTCATAACGTCGGACTGCACGAAACCGAGCTGTGCGCCGTTTGCCTGAAGGTCCTCAACGTTTGCCTGAGAGCCCTTGCTGACGATGGCGGTAACGTTGGTAGCGGTCTTATCGCTGACCTGCTGTGCAAGAACGGTACCGAAAGCGTAGTAGGTGCCCTGCTCGCCGCCGGTCGTGAAGGTCAGATCGGCCTTGCCGTCATCCTTTGCGTCGGTGCCGCCGTTATCTCCGCCGTTCGAGCAAGCGCACAGCGCGAAGACCATAACAACAGCCAGAAGCATAGCTATTATTCTTTTCATTATGTTTTTCCTCCTGTTGAATCTGAATTTTCTGTTTTGAATAATGTCATCTGTAAAAATTCATCACGAATGTATTATACACTCTCCGGAGCGGCATTTCAAGTCCGAAAATGAAATTCAGACTTTGAAAATTTGCAAAAAATTTCGCAAGCTAATGTATTTTTAATTAAATTTTTGCCGTTTTTTCAAGCATTTTTGCAACATCTTCCCCTTGCTGAGGAATTTCAAACTACATGTAGTTGTAAAACCGCAGGATGCGATTCTGCAAGTTTTCTGCTCGCGAATTGCATTTTCGTCATTGTGCCCTATTTTGCGGTGGACTTATTGTTGCTTTTTTACATGGTTTTTGAAGAAAAGACTTGCATAATGCTGATATGCATGTTATATTGTTCTCAGCTCAAAAACATATGTTTTTGACTGAAAGACACATAAAGGCGGTAAAGATATGAACATTGCACTTTTGGGCTGCGGAGTTGTCGGCGGCGGCGTTCTGGAGATCGCGGATAAGCGCGCGGATATGGCGGTCAAATACGTTCTCGTACGCAGGGACAAGCCGGAGCTTGGCGCAAAGGCCGTTAAGGACATAAACATTATATTAAATGATAAAGAGGTCGATACGGTCGTCGAGGTCATGGGCGGCCTGTCGCCGGCGTTTGAATACGTCGCGGCGGCGATGAAGGCCGGCAAAAACGTCGTAACGGCAAACAAGCACCTTGTTGCACATTATTATAAAGAGCTTGTCTCGCTCGCGGCAGAATGCGGCGTTGCGTTCCGCTGCACACCGGCAGTCGGCGGCGGCATTCCGTGGCTGGTCAATCTCGAGCGCGTAAAGCGGCTCGACAGCGTGCAGTCGTTCTGCGGCATCATGAACGGAACGACGAACTTCATCCTCGACGCGATGCACACCGACGGCTCGGACTTTTCCGAGGTTCTCGCCGAGGCGCAGAAGCTCGGCTATGCCGAGGCAGACCCCTCCGCGGACATCGACGGACTGGATATCCAGCGCAAGGCCGTCATCTCGGCAAACGTTTCATTCGACGCATGCCTCTCGGAAGCGGACGTTCCCGTGTTCGGCATCCGCAGCATTTTATCCTGCGACATTGCCGCGGCCGAGAGCAGATCGCGCATCTGCAAAATGCTCGCCTTCGGCGAAAAGAGCGCATCGGGCGCCGTGAGCTGCTATGTTGAGCCGTGCTTTGTGCCCTCGGGCGAGCTTGAGGCTGCGGTCTCGACAAATCGCAACGTCATTTCCTTCGTCACGGAGCTTACCGGCAAGGAGAGCTTCTACGGTCAGGGAGCCGGGCGCTACCCCACCGCGTACAACGCCGTGGCCGACTGCGCCGACATAATCGGCGGCGTGAAGGGGTTTTACACCTCGCTCGTGCGCGACGTTCCCGTTGACAACAACGCGGCTTCTCAC
>OQVL01001404.1_pt1 | contig 14404 bp, 17 predicted proteins | sample 1691501 | NCBI WGS metagenome assembly OQVL01 (sample SAMN03418253, study PRJEB22391) | human gut metagenome | biome: human-gut; feature: organic feature; material: feces | host: Homo sapiens | place: Tanzania | collected 2013-01
CGTGGGCGTGTCGGCAAGCGGAAGCGCAGCCGAGCGAGCCCCGTCATCCGCTCCATTTTGAGGAAGAAACCCCCAAGGGCTCAAAAAGGTCGGTTCAAGGTTTCCCTCTTTACATAGTGAGTTTCGGCTCACATTTATAATCGGCGCCATAGCCAAGTGGTAAGGCACGAGTCTGCAAAACTCCGATTCCCCAGTTCAAATCTGGGTGGCGCCTCCATTAAAAGCACTTCTTCGGAAGTGCTTTTTTCTTTGCAAGGGAGGCAAGGAAAGTCAGCTTGAACATAAAATATCAGCTATTAACAAGCGGAAAGAACCTCACAATTGAAGTTCTTTCCGTTCGTTTATTTATTATAAATTCTGTTGGTGACGAAGGTCGTGACTCCCATAGCGTAATATTTCTGCATTGTTTCCTTGTCGTCGATCGTCCAGCAGGCGAGGGGAATGCCGGCGTCTTGGAGCTGTTTGATCTTCTTTTCGCTGTTCGTCTTTTGGTGACCGTTAAAGCTGACGCCGATTGTCGGATCGTCAAGGCATTTTTGAAGATTTTTCTTATTCAGCTTCGACACGAGCGCATAGAGAGCGATGTCGGGATTCTTCTCTCTGACCTTTGTAAGAGCCGTGCGGTCAAAGGAAATGACTGAGCAGGACTCCGTAAATCCGTTCCTGTCGATTATTTTGAGCAGCTCGTCAAGTCCGTCGTCGGTGTAATCCTTTATTTCGATCATCGGTCTGAGGTTGTTTTCAAGGCACACCTTGAGAATTTGATCTAATGTTGAAATCTTCAGGCTGCCGTAATTCTTATGATTTGCGCCGTTATCAATGTTTGCCGTTATCAGATCATAATATGTATATGACGAGATCTTTCCTTTTTTATCCGTCAATCCCTTGATGTCGGCGTCGTGCGAAACGACCCAAACGCCGTCCGCCGTTTGCCTTACGTCGATTTCAACGGTGTCAAAGCCGTATTCGGCGGCTTTCTTGATTGCGGGAATTGTGTTTTCGGGGGCTTGGCAGGAATAGCCACGGTGCGCTATGAGGTGAATCTTGTCACGGTCGGTTTTCTTGATGAAAGCCTCGGACAGTGATATCGGGCTTTTCGCCGTGTATCTTTTGCGGCTCGCTGCGGCGGTGGAAATCAGCGGCGCCGAGATTGCGGCAATGAGAATTATAACCGCCAGAACGATGGGCCATTTCTTCCTTTTTATGATACGGAATGATCGCTTGACAGATTCTTTGTTCATAACAAAACCTCCGAATTGATTTTTATTATAGTTTATATCATTCGGAGAATTATGTCAAATAGGATATCTGCCGACGGTGTATTGCCGCCGGCATTATATTAAACGGACATTGTCAGGTCACGGCTTTTCTGCGGACAGGATGTCACCGCAGACCAATATCCGTTGATCTTAGTCTTTACATCCTGTTACAGTATATGCCCGCAGAGTTTGTCGGGTCTCAAAAAAAATAGCGGAGCCGACTCGGAATGAGCCTGCTCCGCTGTTTTTTTGCTGTTATTTATCCTTGTTTTCTTCCGCTTCTTTATTTTCCTTATACTCGTTGTATTTTTCGGAAACGGTCTCAAGAACGGATTCGGTCTTTTCCTTTACCGTCTCTGTCGTTTCCATTATGAAACGCTTGATCTTGTTTGAGCTCGTTTTCGGGAACTCGCTGTCACGGATTTTTACCTTTGTGATCTGCTTGTATATCGGAAGCTCGACGCACGCTTTCTTGATGCTCTTAAGCACCTCGGCGGGCGTTTTCTTTTCCTCAAGATAAACCTCGGCGGTGAGACTGCTCTCGTTGCCGTCCTTATCCTTTTCGCCGCTGACGACGACCTCGTTTACATAGTCGATGTCCTGAATGTAGCCCTCAATTTCCTCGGGATAAACATTCTTGCCGTTGTTGAGGACGATGACATTTTTCTTTCTGCCGGAGATGATAAGCTGATCCTTTTCATTGATGTAGCCGTAATCGCCCGTGTAGAACCATCCGTCCTTAAGCACCTCGGCGGTGAGCTCGGGCTGTTTGTAGTAGCCGATCATAACGATGTCGCCCTTGACGCAGATTTCGCCTATGCCATCATCGTTCGGCTGATCAATCCGCCATTCGATACACGGCAGCTTGATTCCGACGGTCTTGAAATCGTTATACATATCGTGGTTTGCACAGACGAGCGGGGAGCATTCGGTTATACCGTAGCCGTTGATGAGGTCAAGTCCGATATCGTCGAAGAATTTCGCAACCTCGGGTCTGATCGGCGCGCCGCCGCATACGATTTTCTTGAGCTTTCCGCCGAAGCCCTCAAGAATAAATCCGAAAAATTCACGGCGCTTGTCGATTCCCTGAGCACGAAGCTCGTTGCTCTTTTTGACGAGTGCGTTGAACTGCTCCTCCATTCCCTGCTTCTTAATGTTTTTCATTATACGCTTATACATTGACTCCGCAATTGCGGGAACAACATAGACGTATGACGGTTTGTAAATCATAAGATTTTTGAGAATTGCGGGCAGACTTTCGTTGATGCAGAGCGTTGAATGATGATGGAGCGAAACGAGAATGTCGCTGACCGCCTCATAGGTATGATGATAGGGCAGGAGGGAGAGTCCCGTGTCGTAAACGGTCGAAACCATAAGCCCGTAGTATACGCTTGAGACAAGGTTGTGCTCGGAAAGCATAACACCCTTTGAAAATCCGGTTGTGCCCGAGGTGTAAACAAGGAGCTTCAGCTCATTCGGATCGCTCTGCTCGGCGAGAAATGCCGTCGGGTCGAGCGATTTGCCCTTTTCGAGCGCCCTGTCATATGAGAGGAACTTACCGTCGTCCTCAGTCCTGCCGAACACGATAAAATGCTTGACATTTTCGAGCTTATCAAGGCTGTTCTTAAAAAGCTCCTCATATTTCAGATCGCAGAATACAACCGAACATTCGCTGTCATTGATAACGTGGAAAATATCCGCCTCGGGCAGAACCCTGTCTACGGGGACGAATACTCCGTCACTGCGAAGTGTTGTGATGTATGCGGTTATCCATTCATATGAATTTTTGCCGATGCAGGCGACGTGCCTCTTGTCGGCTGAAATATCGTTGAGAAATGCTCCGAGAGCCGTGACCGTATCGACAAACTGAGAAAAGGTAATTTCACGGATCCCGTCGTTCTCCTTGAATTTATATGCGATCTTATCTCCGGCGTCCCTGACGGCAAGCTCAAGCATTTCCTTTATTGATGAAAACGGCTGAACGTCATAGAGCGGATATTTGATTTTTCTCTTCATAAGCAATACCTCCCGGTTACTGAACTAAATTATCGCATTTGAAAATTAAAAAGTCAATGGACGATTTGCCAATTATTTGTGAACAAAAATAGGCTTATATGTACCTTTTTTAGTTATTTATACTTTATTTTCGGCATAGAAATTATATGAGGTGATAATATGGAAGAGGCAAAAAGCATACCTGAGGAGACTGCCGAAAGGACGACGGAAAAAAGGAGCAGTCCCGTTAATACGGTTATGATTGTGCAGACGGTTGTCTGCATAATTGCAGTGCTGATTGTCTTTCTTATCGGCAGGCTCAGTCCGCAGACCTTTGACTTTATAAAAGACGAATACAACAGAATAATGTCGATTGATATGGGTGCCGATGAAATGGCGGCGTCGGCAAAGAGCGTAATTGACAACGCGGTTATCCCGTCTCAAAAGAAGGAGGAAGAGACTGCAAAATCCCACGAAAAGGAAAGCACCGATCAGTCGAAAACCGAATCGGACGACCGCACGATGGCGGTTATGTCGCTTTTTAAAAGCAATGAGGAAATAACCGTTCCCGTCCACGGAGAGATCACATCGGAATACGGCAACAGGACAAATCCCGTCTCCGGGGAATATCTGATGCACTCGGGCGTGGATATTGCCGCCGACTCGGGTACGGCGATCCGTGCGGCTTACTCGGGCATTGTCAGCGATGTCGGAAGCAACAGCGTCGGCGGAAATTATATAAGCCTTGTCCACAAGGACGGCAGCGAAACGCTTTACTGCCACTGCTCAAAGATTATTGCCAAAAAAGGCGACGTTATTCGTGCAGGGGAAACAATAGCTCTGGTCGGAAGCACGGGGAGAAGCACGGGACCGCATCTGCATTTTGAAATGTGCATAGGGGACAAGACGGTTGATCCGCTCATCTATCTGCCCGTGAAGAACGGAGAGATATGAGGATTAAAATAAGGGGCGTAACCCTGATAATCAATTATTATTTCATTGCCGTGCTGACGCTTATGCTCGTCGTTTTCAGAAACGAAAGTATTCTTCTCTGTTTCGTTTTCTGTATTCTTCACGAGCTGGGGCATTTGACGGCAATGTTTTTTCTCGGCGAAAGAGTGAGAAACATCACTCTCGGCTATTTCGGAATGAGGATCGACTGCGGCGGACGCATTATGTCCCGACTTCACGAAACGCTGATCGCCGCCGCCGGACCTGCCGTCAATCTGATATTGGCGTTCGTGTGCCGTATTATGAATTTTGATGAGGCGTTCGGAATGAATATCGGTCTTGCGGCGTTCAATCTTCTGCCAGTTTCAATGCTTGACGGCGGAAGAATCCTTTCGTCATTCGCCGACGACCGAATTGTGAAAAACGTCGGAATTGCCGTCGGCATATTTCTCTGCGCCCTCGGCGCAGCAGCCGCAGTGTATACAAAAAATAATTTTCTTATTCTTATTGTGTCCCTTTATGTGCTCATCGGCGCAATTAAAAACAATTGAAAATAATTCCATAGAATAAATCCCGACGGGTGAAAGAAAATAATGTCAGGGTGATTCTATGGAATTTTTAACGGCATTTTTAATCGGAGGGCTGATCTGCGTTGTCGGTCAGACTCTCATTGACGCAACGAATATAACGCCGGCGAGGATACTCGTGATCTTCGTTGTGCTCGGCGTTGCGCTGGAGGCGGTCGGGCTTTATCAGCCCCTCGTTGACTTCGCAGGATGCGGCGCAACCGTTCCGCTGACGGGCTTCGGCTACACGCTCGCCAGAGGCACGGAAAAGATGATCGGCGAGCAGGGCTGGCTCGGAATACTGACCGGACCGTTCAGCGCAGGAGCGGCGGGAATTGCGACCGCACTTATCTCGGGACTGATTGTTTCCGCAGTCACAAAGCCCGGAAATAAATAAAAAAGGAGTAAGCATTTCGCTTACTCCGCTCTGCTTAATATGACGGCTTATTTAGCCTCTACCTCAACGGGCTCCTCTGCATCACAGCATGAGCAGGAAACATAATCGCTCTCGTCATCGTCTGCAACCTCGTTCTTGCAGGGAAGAACCTTTGTTACAAGATAATAAACGCCTGCAATTGCGCCTGCGATGGCAACAAGGATACCTACAACCTTAAAAATTTTCTTTATAACATCGCACATAGTTGAAAACCTCCAAATGTTTTATTTACCTAATTATAGTATAGGAGCAAAATAAAGTCAAGTCTTTTTGAGATAAATTCATTTTTTATACACAAATGCAGGGCATTGTAATACTCCCGAAAAAAAACAAAAGGACGGAAATAATCCCGTCCGTTATGCCGCATTCCGATCAGTCTGCAAGGAGCTTTGCAAGAGCCGACTTCTTTCTGGCAGCGTTGTTTTTGTGAATAAGGTTCTTAGCGCAAGCCTGATCTACCTTCTTGATAGCTGCTCTTACAACTGCTTCCTTGTCTGCTGCATTTGTCTCAGCAGCAACGTGAGCCTTCTTGATAGCGGTCTTCATTGCAGAATTTCTTGACTTGTTGCGTGCAGCCTTGGTCTGGTTAACAAGCACTCTTTTCTTAGCTGATTTAATGTTTGCCATTGTTGCACCTCCTTTAATAAATGCATTACACAGTTAGTTATGATATCATTAAAACGCTTAAATTGCAAGTGTTTTTTTCGATATTTTTTAAAAAAGACCGATTATTTTTTATATATTTCGATTGGAGAGAGATTTAATGGATTTAAGAACCGACCTTGCGCTTGAAAAACGTGAGCTACTCGGCAGAGAAGAGCCCGAGGGAGTCGAAAGCGAAGAGTCCGATCAAGGCGGCGTTAAATTCACCAAAATCAGGGTGATTAACGAAAAGGGGAGCGAGGCTCTCGGCAAGCCGATCGGCACATACATCACCGCCGAAATACCCGAGCTGATGAAAAATCCCGTCACCGACGAGGATATGATAGAGGCGGTTGCCGCACAGCTGAGGTCGCTCCTGCCGAAGGACGGGTCGATACTTGCCGTCGGTCTCGGCAACACCCGAATAACGCCCGACGCAGTGGGACCGAAGAGTGTTTCAATGGTGCTGGCAACTCGGCATATCGGAAAGGAGCTGTCGGACGAAATCGGTCTCGGCGAGCTCAGAAGCGTTGCGGGCTTCGTCCCCGGTGTGCTCGGACGGACGGGGCTTGAGGCGGCGGAGTCGGTAAAGGGACTTGTCGGTGCGGTGTCGCCGTCGGCAATAATTATTGTTGACGCACTCGCCGCAAGAAAGCTGTCAAGGCTCGGCACAACGATCCAGATCTCGGATATAGGAATAATCCCGGGGTCGGGCGTCGGAAATGCGAGAAAGGAGATAACCGAGCGCTCCGTCGGCGTTCCCGTAATATCGGTCGGGATTCCGACTGTCGTTGACGTCGGTACGCTTGTTGCCGATCTGACAGGCTCAAACAGCGAGATTCCGAGCGAAAGCCGTGATATGATAATCACACCGCGTGAGATTGATATCGTGATCGAGCGTGCGTCCGAGCTGATCGGAATGTCGATAAACAAGGCGCTCCAGCCCGATATATCAGTCGACGAGATGATGATGCTTGTCGGGAACTGACTACCTTATCTGCGATACGGTGCCCAGACCTATTGCGTAGCTGTTGATCTGGTCAATGTCGCTCTGACCCACGGCGTCGTCAAAGTCCGTGTCTGCGGCAAATTTAACGCAGTCGGAATATTCGCCCATTCCGTTTTCGATGCAGGAGACAATCACGGAGTCCTCACCGTTTATTTTGCAGTCGCCGTTGACATCGCCGAACAGTATAATCGTATATGACTTGTAAAGTGCTCCGCGGATAGTATAAATATTGAGGACGGAACCCGTTCCGTTGCCGAGGGCTGTCGGCACAAATTCGGCACTGCCCGTACCCTCGGTTACGGTTACATAGCTTGCAATATCCGCATATCCCTCGTCAAGTCCGTAGATGTAGCCTCTTTTTGAATCGGAAATAACGGTTGTGGACAGGTCAAAGACAATCTCGGGCTTAACCTCGCCGTAGTCGAGCATTTCGACCGCATTGAGGCTCTTGTATTTATATCTCTTGGCTGTGGAAACCGAGGTGTTTGAGATTACGGTCTTGGTCGAGGCTTTTCTTATCGCATTGTATACGTCGTCAACCGATCTGTCGGGGTAGACGGAAAGATACAGCGCAGCGCAGGAGGCAACAAGCGGAGCCGCCTGAGATGTGCCTTTCATAACGGAAAAACTTCCCTTTTTTATGCCGCAGCCGACTATATCATATCCCGGAGCGGCAATGTCATAATACTGACCGTCGTCCTCATCGTAGTTTGAAAAATCGGTGAGCATCGACGTGTTTGCCTTACCGCTTGCCATAACGCCGATAACATTGCTTGCGGCGGCAGGGTAGGAGAGACCAGTCTTGCTTCCCATAGCGGAATTGCCCGCCGAGGCGATTATAACCGTTCCCGAATTGTAGGCGGAGTCCACGGCATTGCGGATGATGTTGGGATAAAACGACACGCCGAGCGACATATTGATTACATCGGCATGGTGCTGCTTTGCATAATTTATGCCTGCGGCAACCGCATCGGCAGTGATTGTTGTTAAATAGATGTCGTTGCCGTCCTTATCCTTGTCTTTCATTGCGTCACCGTTTGCCACCCTTATGAGCATAAGCTCCGCGCCGAAAGCCGCTCCGACGAAGTTTGAACCGTTCGACGCCATTCCGATTATACCGGCAACGTTTGAGCCGTGCGCACTGTTATAGAGAGCAGTGCCGTTCCTGTAAACGGGCGAAATATCGGCGGAATCGTTTGCGGTGTTCCAGCCGTGGTTGCCGTTGCCGTCGTCCCAGAGATGTGTCGGGAAATCGGTCGCATCGACATAGAAGCCGTTGTCAATAACCGCAACGGTAACGCCCTCGCCGCAGGTCTGATATTTTTCCCAGGCGTCGGGGATTTTCATAACGGTGTCGAGATACCATCTTTCATAATTAACGTAGTTGTTTGACGGGGCGGTCAGCTCCCTCGGCGTCGTGTAGCCGCAGGTTTCAAAAAGATAGTTCGGCTCGGCGTAGCTCACACCGTCGATCTTTTCAAGCTCACGGCAGGTTTTTTTAACGTCTCCGCTGATCTTCGCAACATATGTAACGGTTCTTGAGGTCACGGAGGATGTGGTGAAAAGGGAGCTGTCCTCATAGGTGTTGACCTCCCTCGTCTGAGTAACGCCGAGAGCCGAAAGACGTGATTTGAAAGTGCTGCTCGCTCTGCGTGCTCCGCCCGAGGAGGGGGTGGTGTATTCAAAAATAACCTCGCCGTCAACATAGTCTGCGCCGACCGTGTCCTCGGCAAACGATGTGACGGGCAGACAGACGAGTGCAATGACTGCGGCGGTCAGAATACAGATTATTTTTTTGAATTTCATAATATCACATCCTTCGGTAAAAATAGTATGGGGTGATTATTTTGAAAAGAATTACAGCTTTATTAATTTCAATTGTACTGCTTGTCCCGATGTGTTCCTGCTCGGCGGATATGCCCGACGGCGAGATCACCGAAATGACAACGGCGGAAAATGTTGCAGGCAAGACTCGGAAAAAGACGTCGGCAACCTACACGGGCTATCCCGCGCTTGAACAGGTTACGCTGAAATGCGCCGATCCCGAAAACTCAAGGGGTCTTGCAACCGCAAAGATCTCACATTCCTACGGAGTTGCAAAGGACGGCAAGCCGCATCAAATCTCCGTCGATTCGGAAAAATTCTTTGAGTCGAAGAATTATAAGGCGGTGACGTATGACACGAAAGCTCAGGGAAAGGTGCTCTACCTGACCTTCGACTGCGGCTACGACAACGGATATACGGATAAAATTCTCGACACGCTCAAGCAGAAGAATGTCAAGGCGGCATTTTTCTGTACGGTTGACGAGATGAAGTCGGCTCCCGAGGTTATCGCACGTATGATTAAGGAGGGTCACATCGTCGGAAACCATTCGACCACGCATCCGTCGTTCGACGAAATCAGCCGCAGTGAGATGACAAAGGAGATTGGGGACTGCGACAATTATCTGCGCTCAAACTTCGGATATACCTCGCCGTATTTCCGCTTTCCGAAAGGCGAATATTCCGAGTGTGCGCTTGAGCTTGTCGGCTCGCTCGGATACACGAGCGTTTTCTGGTCGCTTTCATACGCCGACTGGGACACAAAAGCGCAAAAGGGTGCAGATTATGCTTTTGAAAAAGTAACGTCACGTCTGCATCCGGGTGCGATAATTCTTCTGCACGCCGTCTCCTCCGACAATGCGGGAGCAATGGCACGGATTATAGACTATGCGAGGGAGCAGGGCTACGAATTCAAAAGCCTTGACGATTTGAAATTATAATTATAATTATACAAAATAATTATATCATATGTCGAATTCCGTTACAACAATTTTTTTAAAATCTTAGACATCTTGCAATTGAAGCTGTGAAATGCTATAATTGACCCTATCAAATAAATCGGAGGAATAAATTATGGCTTCACAGCTTTCTATGCCCGCAAAGGGCGACATGATCGCAATTATGACAACTAACAGGGGCACAATCAAATTCAAGCTCTTCCCGAACGAGTGCCCGAAAACCGTAGAGAATTTCACAACTCACGCCAAAAACGGCTACTATGAGGGTATCATCTTCCACCGTGTAATCAATAATTTTATGATTCAGGGCGGCGACCCGACAGGTACCGGCAGGGGCGGAGAGAGCATCTGGGGCGCACCCTTTGAGGATGAGTTTGACCTCGGACTTCACAATGTCAGAGGCGCACTTTCAATGGCAAACGCAGGCCCCGGCACGAACGGAAGCCAGTTCTTCATCGTCCAGGCAGGCACGGTTGACGGCAACCTTATGGGTCAGATGGAAATGATCGGCGAGAAGATGTTCCCGGCTGACTGTATCGCAGACTATAAAAAGGTCGGCGGAACTCCGTGGCTTGATTTCAAGCACACCGTTTTCGGTCAGGCTTATGAGGGAATGGACGTTGTCGACGAGATTGCAAAGACCCGAGTCGATCTGATGGATAAACCCTTTGACGACGTCGTTATCGAGAAAATCGAGATCGGCGAGTACGAGGGCTGAAGATAGATTTTTAGATTTCAGACGTTAGATTTTAGATGTCGGAACGGAAAAGTTAGCAGAAACCAACCAAGGCTTCCACTTGAGGGGAAGGCTGATAAATAGTCCGCAGAAACTATAATGGGCTCCTCCTTTGGGGGAGCTGGCGGCGTAGCCGACTGAGGGAGTAAGGTTTTATCAAACTTGAACTCCTTCCGTCACTCCTCCGTCGTGCCACTTCTCGCTGCGGCTCGGTCACGCCACGGCTCTGACAGTCCACCGGACTGTCATTCACTACCGTGTCGACACTTTGCTACCCTCAAGAGGGAGGCTGCAAAGTGCCGTAAAGCCTGCGAAAGGCAGAAAAATTTCACCCGACTCCCGCAAAGGAGGAAAAAGAATGAAATACATCAAGTGGATCATAGCGTCGGTCGTTGTCGCCGCATTGCTGATATTTACCGCCGTGTTTGTTATCAACGCTTACAACACGGGCAAAATCGGCAACAAGGACGAAAAGGTTGCGTCCGATTTTGTCGAGGACATTCAGGGCATATGGAAAAACACGTCGACAGGCTCAATCGCATCCAAGGTGTCAACGGTTCGTTTCGACGAAAACGGCAGGCTTACCGTTGTCGTCCTCGGTCAGACGGCGAACGGAACATATACCGATGAATATGACCTTGATGCGAAAAAGCATACGCTGACGGTCAAAGGTAATATTTACGGCGGACTTTCGATTGAACGGTCGTTTGACGCGACGCTTAATGACGATAAGGATTCGCTGACGCTGAAGGATACGAAGAGCTCGCTTGAATTTGTGCTTGTGAAAACGGACGAAACCGAGCTGAAAACCGAAAGGCGAACCGTAACGACAACGAAGAAAGCCACCGTCCCGAGCATCTCGGCGGCAGGCGGAGAGGTCGGGGAGTATGCACAGGCGATCCTCGGAAAATGGACTTCCAAGCTCAGCTCCGCATCGGGTTATGAATTTGTCGATTCGTCGAATGTGAAAATCTCGCTTGTCGGCTTTACCGCAGACGGAACCTACTCTTTGGCGATGAACGAAAGCGGACGGTGCGAGATGAAGATAAATTATGTGTCGCTTGCGGGCGTTTCGGTCAGCAACACCTATATCGTTGAGCTTACGGAAAGCGAAATGACCCTTGCGCAGAAGAACGCAGAATCCGTCTCCGTGACCTACGTCAGGGCGTCATAATCGGTATGTTAACAAAAAATTTAAAAATATCTTCGTTTTACCACTTGTTATATTGACCGATTTGGTATATAATAAAATGAAACTAAGCGGAGGTGTTTGCAATGACGGATAAAACGATTCAGTTTTCTATAAAGGAAGACCACGAGAAGGAAATGAAATCGACTTTGAAAGCCGTATACAATGCGCTGAGTGAAAAAGGCTATAATCCGACCAGTCAGATCGTCGGCTATCTTCTTTCCGAGGATCCGACATATATCACCACTCACAACAACGCAAGGAGTCTGATCCGCAGGATAGACCGTGACGAGTTGCTCCAGTCCTTGGTTAAAAACTATCTTAAAGATTAAGAAAGGCTGATATAAATGGCAGTTAAGAAAAAGGGAGATCAGTTCCTCACATACAGAGGCAAGCCTCTTGTGCGCTGCGGAAACACGATCTACTACGGCAATATGAACGATCCCTATGTTATTATGATCCAGATCGCAAGCAAGAAAATGCAGGGCGATGTGGAGGTTCCGGACAAGGTTCTTATCCAGCTTCTCAATACCGATCCCGATTGCCGCCCGAAGGAGCGCATAGTGAAGAAGAGCGAAAAGCACGGACTTTACAATGCGATGGATATCGGAACAATCTGGCTTGAGAGAGCGCTCAAGGCATAAACATATTGTAAAAGTAACGGACTGTACCCCAATAGGCACGGTCCGTTTTTGCGATATTTGACGTTTTTAACAAAAACACGCTGTTGTCTTAATGTTAACAAAAGTTGATTATTATTTAGTGGACTTTATTGAAAAGATATGTTATAATTTCAAATTAGGTAAGCGAATTATCTGTAACGGAATTTATGGGAGGTGCAGCAGGTGCAAAAGATTGATGCCACCGTAAAAAAGGAAACGCTTTTCATTGCCGCTTTTACGCTGATTTTCAGTGCGGTGATGGAGCTTGTTTTCTTGCTTCTCGGTTACTGGAGCTACAAGGTTGTTCTCGGCAATCTGCTCGGCTTTACCGCGGCTGTGCTAAACTTTTTCCTGATGGGCTACACGGTTCAGAAGGCGGTTCTGCTCGAAGAAAAGGAAGCAAAGAAAAAGGTGAAGCTCTCGCAGTCACTCAGAACCCTGATGCTTGTCGCTTTTGCGGCAGTGGGCTGTATCTTTAAGTGCTTCAACCCGATTGCGGTGCTTTTGCCGCTCCTCTTCCCGAGGATCGCAATTCTCTTCAGACCGCTTTTCAAGCAAAACGATTAATTCACGGAGGTGTTGCCGAATGAATAGAAAAAGCATAGGCTTCAAGCTCGTTGACGCCTTGCTGATACTTATGATGATTCTGCCGCTTGTCGGCGCAATGGCGATTCAGGTTATGACAAAGCCCGCCTCGGACGGAGTCGCAATCGCCGGCGCAAGAATCTTCTTCACAATCCATATGCCGATACAGGATCTCCCGATCACCGAAAGTCAGGTGAACACGTGGCTGATTATGATCTCTCTTTTCTTCCTCTGCCTGTTCTTCACGCACGGCTTGACCGAAAAATGCGAATCAAAGCGGCAGGCGATAGCGGAATGGATAGTCGAAAAGACCGATGATCTCGTAATGGACAATATGGGTGAATATTTCAAGGAGTTTTCTCCGTTCGTCTGCGGAATTATGGCGCTTTCGGCGTTCTCAAGTCTCTCTTCGATGCTCGGAATTTTTCCGCCGACCTCGGATATCAATGTTGTTGCCGGCTGGGCGGTGATAGTATTTATACTGATCACGTACTACAAGCTCAAGGGCGGATTTCTCAATTATCTCAAGAGCTTCACAGAGCCCGTTCCCGTGCTGACGCCGTTTAACGTTATCAGCGAATTTGCAACACCCGTTTCGATGTCGTTCCGTCATTACGGCAACGTGCTTTCGGGCTCGGTCATTTCCGCTCTCGTGGCTGTGGGACTGCAAAGCGTATCTCACCTTATTCTCAGTTGGATCCCGGGCAAGCTCGGCGAGTTCCCGCTGTTCCAGATCGGACTTCCCGCTGTTTTGTCGCTGTATTTCGACATTTTCAGCGGATGTATGCAGGCTTTCATTTTCGCAATGCTGACTATGATCTATGTCTCGGGTGCGTTCCCGATTGAGGAGTGGCAGAAGCGGAGAGAAAAGAAAAAACAGAAAAAAGCGGCAAAACAAAAGGCTGCTTAAAATAAACGGAGGTTATTATTATGACAGCAATCGCAATCGGAATTATTCTCGGATGCTGCGCTCTCGGCGCAGGTATGGCAATGATCGCAGGTATCGGCCCCGGTATCGGTGAAGGTAACGCAGTTGCAAAGGCTTGTGAGGCAATCGGCCGTCAGCCCGAAAGCAAGAGTAACGTTACAACAACGATGATTATGGGCTGCGCTATCGCTGAGACAACGGGTCTTTATGCTCTTGTTATTGCAATTCTTCTTATTTTCGTTGCACCGAGCAGACTTGTTGATATTCTTATGAGCTTAATCTGATTTTGTCTGGAGTGAATTTGTAATGCAGAATCTTGATGTCATATCAATAAATATATGGCAGATTTTGATCTCTCTTTGCAATCTTCTGATAATTTTCCTTTTGTTCAAGAAGTTTCTTTATGCCCGTGTGCGCAGGTTCGTTGACAAGCGCAAGGCTAATGTTGACGCACAGTACGAAAGAGCGCAGGAGGCGGAGGATTCCGCACTTGCCGATAAAAAGGCGTATGAGGACAAGCTCCAAACGGTCAAGGCGGAAACGGACGAAATGATCAGAGACGCCACCGTGAGGGCGGACAGAAGAAGTGAAAAAATTATCTCCGATGCAAAGGAAAAGGCGGACGGAATGATCCGTCAGGCTCAGAGTGAGATTGAGCTTGAAAAG
>OQVL01001405.1_pt1 | contig 14402 bp, 11 predicted proteins | sample 1691501 | NCBI WGS metagenome assembly OQVL01 (sample SAMN03418253, study PRJEB22391) | human gut metagenome | biome: human-gut; feature: organic feature; material: feces | host: Homo sapiens | place: Tanzania | collected 2013-01
TGGGAATAAATATTGACAAAGATGAGCGTAAAATAAAAGAGATACGTGTGTTTTACAGCAATGGCACTTATGAGTCGTTTGTGCCGTCAAATAAATAATGGGTATGTGACCTGTCGAGCGCTGCTTGCATGTGCGGAGAAATGTGTAGTGGTGTAAGGGATATGACAGGTGATATTATGCAGAAAAGGAAGATGAACACCTATATAAAAATGTGTCGTGCGTGTGGCTTTTTCGCAGGTGCGTGTCTGCTTGCCACAGCCCTTTCGGCCATGGCATGTAAACAAACAAATAAGTCTGACGAAGAGGCATGTCGAGTTGCAAAAGTAACTATTCGCACTCCGTGTGATTTGTCAATAGAAAGTCAAATAAAACTGCTGCGCCAATGGCGTGCTGGCTGCGAGGTAAGTGAGGCGGCAGTGCAGGCCTATGGTTTGCAGAAATGCTTTGTGGCGTGTGCGATTGACAGCGTGGTGGCCAAGCGTATGTCGGGGTTGTCGTATAAGGCCGATTGTCCCATTCCATTGTCGAGTTTGCGCTACCTGCGTTTGTTGCATTATAACGGTAATGGCAAGCCGCAAATTGGTGAGATGGTTTGCCACCAGTCTGTGGCAAATGATTTAGTCTCTATTTTCAAACAGTTGTATGAAGCGCATTATCCTATAGAGCGCATGGTGCTGATTGACAATTATGGAGCCGATGATGAGCGGTCTATGTCGGCCAACAATACGGCCTGCTTCAATTACCGCCGTGTGGCAGGCTCGTCAAAACTGTCGAACCATAGTTGGGGGCGAGCGGTCGATGTTAATCCGCTTTACAACCCATATGTGTGGCACCGTAAGGATGGCACCCTGGTGGTAAGTCCGGCTAAGGGACGGCCCTATGCCAACAGGCAGCGTAGTTTTAAGTATAAGATAACGACCGGTGACCTATGTTATCGTTTGTTCCGTCAGCATGGCTTTGTATGGGGTGGCGCATGGAAGCACCGCAAAGATTTTCAGCATTTTGAAAAACGTGTTCAATGAAAAGTGTAGCGCAAATATTTACGCAGCCGTATCATTCGCCATGTGGCGAGATGGTACTTGGCGATTATGCAGGCAAGTTATGCTTGTGCGATTGGGCTAATGGTAAGCATCGTCGGCGTAACGACCAGCGCATACAGCACTTTTTTAATGCGCGTTATGTTTGTGGAAGCACCCCGTTGCTTCGAGCAACAGCCAAAGAGCTTGACGCTTGGTTTGCGGGTGCCCTTGTACAGTTTAATTTGCCTTTGGCCATGGCCGGCACACCATTTCAGCAGCGTGTGTGGAGCGCGCTGCTTGCCATTCCGTATGGTCAGACCACCTCATATACAGATGTGGCGCGTGCAGCGGGTTGCTCCAATGGCGTGCGTGCAGTAGCACAGGCCATTGGAGCTAATTCCATTTGTATTATAGTGCCGTGTCATCGTGTTATCGGATTGGACGGCACGCTGACGGGATTTGCTGCAGGGGTTAGTACAAAACGTTTCCTTTTACGCATTGAAGGTGTTGATGTGTAGTTGTTGCTTTTATAATTCGTGTACTAATCGTCCCTGCTACGTATTCAGCCATGGTCTGTTGTATTGTTTGTGTATGCTTGCAGTGCCTTGCCGTCGCCACGCTCAAAGGCATCTTGCCGTTTGATGCGTGCCTGCTCCAGCCGGCGGTTGATGTCGTCGAGCTTGCGTTGTGCCTGCTCGGAATTAATGGTAAGGGTTACGGTTTTGATGTCGTTGTAATTCATAAAAAAACGTGTTACTTTTTGGTGTGTGATAATCCAAAAGTAACACGGCTTAATCGGGTGCTAAAAGACACGCGGCGCGGTTAGAGGTGTTTGTCTATGTATTTCTTTCTTTTGTCGTAGTTAAATCCAAAAAGCCCGGGGTATTTGTCATAGGCTCGGCGTTCAATCCTTCTATATAGCTGTTTGGCCTCCTTCTTTTGCTTTTTCTCCATTCGGTAGTTTTCCAAGAATTCTTTTTGTTCCTCGGGAGTCAGGCAGAAGGCCTTGACTATGCCTGTGATGATGGCGCAGAGATAGAACAAGACTATAGCTGATAATATTATGACAAATAGTGTGAGCATGCTGCGTTGTGTGTATAGTGTGTTTATATTCTTTTTGCAAAGATATGGTTTTAATCACTACCGCGCAACAAACCTGGGGCTTAAAGTGCCCCCGGCCCCCCCCCTCTTGCGCCCTGCCGCTAAACAAGTATCGTAGAATTTGATCGCTTGGTGGGCGGTTTTCCGAATTGCGCTCCACGTTGCCGCTGTTCAGTTCCCTGTTTATTTCCTTTATGGTGGCTTTGAGTTCCTTTGGTGTGGCCGAGTCGAGTGCGCGCAGCACCTTTTTCACGGTCTGTGTGCGTGATGAGAGCCTTGTGGCTTGCGTTTTAAGGCTTTTATATCCTTGGCGTGGTCTTGTCGCGAGTGGTATTTTTACAGACCAGCAATATTCGTGTAATGAAAATAGCCCCTGGGGGTTGTGTTAAAACTCCCAGGGGCTATTGTGGGTTCAGCAGCCAAAGTAGAAACAGTAATTTATGCTGCGCAAAGTTCTGACAGCAGATTAGGACACTTAATTTCCTATCAGACTTTCAACTTCGTTTGTGCTTAATCCGGTAGCAATTGCTATGGTTTTGGTGTCTGTGCCAATAGCCAAAAGTCTTTTTGCTGTTTCAATCTTTTCCTTTTGTGCGCCTTCGGCTCTACCTTCTGCTTTGCCTTCGGCCCTGCCTTCTGCTACACCTTGTGCTCTGCCTTCGGCTATACCTTGTGCTCTGCCTTCCGCCAATCCGTCTAATTTAGCACCTTCAAGCACTGATAGTGTATCGCGGTATTTTCTCAATCCCACGTCATATTTCATACGCTCTTGTCTTGAAAGAGAAGCAACGTCGGCAATTTGCTCCAGTTTTTTGAACACGGCGCTTTTTGCAGCCCATGGCAATCTTGTTAATGTCTCCATGTTTTTCAGAACGTAAATCCATTTATCAAAGTTTGTTTCACACTCATTTGCCTCCATCTTGAATAAAGGCAACTGCATAAATGTCATTCTAATTTTGTCTGAGAAGATTTCATTGTTTTTTAAGTTCGTCAGTCCCACATCGGTTCTGAACTCCTTCTTAAAATCCATCGGACAGAAATTCAAGAAAGCAACAAGATACACAGCATCTATTTTGTATTTCCAATCAGACCCTTTCTCGCCTTGTCTTGCAATGGCTTCGGAGGCATAATATATGCTTCGGTTTTTGAAATAAGGCTGAGACTTGTTCTGCATTTCGACAATGATATTCTCATTTTTGTCGGTTTCGCAGTATATGTCGTATATGAGCGATCGGTCATCTTCAAATAGGGCAGGCTGCTCCTTGTCAAGGAATGTGATGCTTGTGATGTGTTCCTTGCCGAGTAGCAGGCTGTTCAGAAAATCAATAATCAGAGGCTTGGATATCTCTTGTCCGAAGATTCTCTTGAAACCGATATCAGTGAAAGGGTTGATGAATCTTGCCATAAGTATTTCCTTGTATATTATATTTGCAAAGGTAATGTTTTTTTCTTGATATTCTTTGTGTTGAGAAGCAAGATGTAACGGGCAACCAATGGCGCTTAGTGCAATTTTCTGAATACCAAACTGTCCATGTCTGAGCACAGAATGAGCGAGCTTGAATTGATGCGCACAATGCGGAAATTGGCCTCGTGGCCTCTGATGCCTACGCTTTCTAATGAAATGTTGGGATCGGTAATGGGAATATCGTGATCGTAAAGGTGGGCATGGGGGCTATACACAGCCAATTTGTCACCCTCATAGTTAAAGCGGGCAAAGGTTTTGTTAGTCTGTCCGTTATGTGCCAGGGCAGAGGTTATTTGTAGCAAATCGAGCTGAAAAGACCAGTATATGCGGTTGTCAAGCACATTCTTCTTCTGTGCTGTATAATAGGCGTCTGTTTGTGTGGCTTTGCTGTGAATTTCGTGCAGACGCCATCTTCCGTCAATCAGCCCATTACGGCTCACGTGCGAGCAGGCTGTGGTGAGCAGCAAGCCAATCGCTGTGATGGCAAGTGTGCTGCATTTATTATATAATGTGTGTAAGTGCATGAGGCTATTTTGTAATCAATCCGTTTTTTGTGATAGTGAGTTGTGCACCGGTGTTGTGGCCAATCAGACTGCCGCGGTCAAGTCCAAAAGCCAGTTTGGCGGTCCAGCCACTGGTGTTGATGCGTCCGAGGCGCTGGGGCGACCATGCAGCCTCGAGCAACAGACTGTTCAGTGTGCGTGCCTCGGTCCAATCGCTGCTGCAATTGCCCAAGTTGCGTTCGTGGGTAATCATGATGCGGTAGTGCAGGCAGGGGAGTGGGTCGCCGCTAAAGCCCAGATGGTGCGCCTTGAAACGTGTGCCAATAAAGCTCAAATTTCGTGTGCCCTTGTAGAGCGGACTTACGTAGAGTGGGTTGCCAATGGCCATGCCCCAATGTTGCCAGCCCGTGTACAGCCCGTGGTTATAGTAGTTGTCGCTACCGCTCACTTGGTCGGGAATTTCGGGTGTATGGTCGTGGTAGATGGGGCCGCTTTGGTCAGTGGTTTTGATGTATTCGTACACAAATTTTCCAAGTATGCGATTTTTGGGTAAGTGTGCCTCAAGTCCCCACATGCCGTCGCGCCAACCATAATTGTAGAACATCTGCGAGTGGTCTTCAAAGTAATGGTCGTAGTAAATACTGAGCCCCCAGCCGCGTCCGTGGTAGTTGAGACGGTACACCCAACTGCCTAATGTGTTGCCCAGGGCGTTGCTATAAACGCCATCGGTTACATCGGCTCCGCCGCCATAAAGTACGGTGAAAAAGTCCTTCAGGTGGTGCCCCGCCTTAATGGGAGTTTGCCTTGCGTTGTATATTGTGCCGCCAAATTGGGTGGCCCATTCAAGTCCGCCCTCGTAGGTGATGGGAAACTTCTTGGCATTTCCAGCTCGCAAATAGAAAGCCTTTGTGTGCAGCAATACCTGTTTAGCATAACGGTTTTTGGTGCCTCTGAGATAGTCCTGCATAAAATCGTCGTCGGTCATCAGTCCATACGAGATGTGGCCGCGTATGCCCAACCAATTTCCACGTCCTGAAATATTCCAGTAGCGTGGCATGGACAGGCGCACGGCTGGCACGGGGTGTGCATTGATGCCCAGCGCTTGCGATCCGCTGCTCAGTTCATTGTCTTTAAGTTGCATGGGGTGCTGCTTGGCACCTATGGTGAGGCGCACCAGTCGATAGTCAATGTCGGCATAGAGCTGTTGAACGAAGCCGCTGCTCGGATAGTGCGCGCCAACTGCAATGTCGGCCCCATAGCCAAAGCGCCAATGGTAGGCCGAGTCGGTATCAGCCTGGCGCTCGATGGTCATGCGCAAATAGCCGTTTTTGTTGTCCACGGACGACATGCCGTATTTGTTGGCTGTGAGCCACAAGGGTGTTTTGTTGTGCGAATAGCTTGCTTGTGCTTCGGCTGAGTAAGTGACGTGCTGACCTGCGCGCTGTAGTGCGTTTTGTGCAGAGGCCTGCGGCAGGGTGGTAGCTGCTATGGCAAGCATTGCGCCTATGTGTTTGATTTGCATATATGTGATAGGAATCGTTGTTCTAAATAAGTTTGTGTGTTGATGGTTTGACGGGCGTGGCAAGTGCGTTCTGCGCATATCGAGCAGTGTGTGAACGGAATTTCAACAAACGGTGTTAAATAACTCGTCACTCTGTCCGCCTCGTCAATTCGTTAAGGATTTAACAGCGCGGCAAAATTACGTAAATAAAATGGTATAAACCGCTAAGGCAGGCTTTTACTTGTGCTCTGTTGTAAAATTTGCTAATCAATTTTAGACATAAATGCGGCAAATATGCGGCAAAACTTTAGTATGTGGCACACGAAGCCCGCGCATAGCTTGTGTGGGGGTGATGGTGCGGGGTGGTAAAGTGCACGCAATGTTGCATAAATGTGCATGCTTGTGGCACACAATCGGTTTTTCTCGACATTTTTCCGAACTTTTTCTTACATTTTGTATTGTTGTATCGTATTATTGGTTACATTTGCAAAACAAAATAACAACAAGAGTAGTAAACTGTAAAGCTTTTGCATGATAATGTGTGTTATGCAACAAAGCTAATAAATATCCTGAAAGAGTTATGAAAATACAGTTGCGCAGTGCATTCAGCACCGAAGGACGAAGAATGGCGGGCGCACGTGCCTTGTGGATAGCTACAGGCATGAAGCGTGAGCATTTTGGCAAGCCCATTATTGCCATAGCCAACTCGTTCACCCAGTTTGTACCAGGCCACACCCATCTGCACGAGGCTGGGCAGCTCGTAAAGCAAGAGATTGAAAAACTTGGTTGCTATGCTGCAGAGTTCAACACCATAGCCATTGACGATGGCATAGCCATGGGTCACGATGGCATGCTGTACTCGTTGCCCTCGCGCGACATTATTGCCGACTCTGTAGAATATATGGTGCAGGCACACAAGGCCGATGCGCTGGTGTGCATATCAAACTGCGACAAAATTACACCGGGCATGCTGATGGCGGCCATGCGCTTGAATATACCAACCGTGTTTGTGAGTGGTGGCCCGATGGAGGCCGGCCGCTATCAGGGGCAGAATGTCGACCTTATCACGGCCATGGTGAAGGGAGCTGACACCTCGGTGAGCGATGATGAATTGGCACAAATCGAACAGCGTGCTTGTCCTGGTTGCGGTAGTTGCTCGGGCATGTTTACAGCCAACTCAATGAACTGCTTGACAGAAGCGCTTGGCTTGTCGTTGCCTGGCAATGGCACCATAGTGGCCACACACGTTAACCGCCGCCGCTTGTTTGAAGATGCAGCCAAGCTCATTGTGAGCAATGCCATGAAATATTATGGTGAGGGCGACACCTCGGTGCTGCCGCGCTCAATAGCCACCCGTCAGGCTTTTCTTAATGCCATGACATTGGACATAGCCATGGGCGGCTCTACCAACACCGTGCTCCACTTGTTGGCTGTGGCCAATGAGGCCGGTGTCGACTTCAAAATGCAGGACATTGACCAGTTGAGCCGTCATGTGCCATGTCTTTGTAAATTGTCGCCCAACACGCAGCGCTACTCTGTGCAGGAGTGTAACCGCGCTGGTGGTGTGCTTGGCATATTGGGCGAATTGGCCAAGGGCGATTTGCTCGACTTGACTGCCCACCGTGTCAATGGCGCCACATTGGGCGAGGACGTTAAACATTACAGCATAACAGGCCCCGAGGTTGAAGCCGAGGCTACACGCATATATAGTAGTGCGCCTGGCGGCAAGTTTGCCACCAAAATGGGTGTGCAGGACCGTCAATGGCCGTCGCTTGATGCCGACCGTGCCACAGGTTGCATTCGCGACATGGAGCATGCCTATACAAAAGACGGCGGATTGGCCGTATTGTTTGGCAATATAGCGCTCGATGGCTGTGTGGTGAAAACCGCCGGTGTGGACGAGAGCTTGTGGCACTTTGAAGGGCCAGCTCGTGTGTTCGACTCGCAGGACGAGGCTTGCAAGGGCATACTTGGCGGCAAGGTGCAGGCTGGCGATGTGGTAGTTATAACCCACGAGGGGCCAAAGGGCGGACCGGGTATGCAGGAGATGCTCTACCCCACGTCGTACATCAAGAGCCGCCATTTGGGCAAGGCTTGTGCGTTAATAACCGATGGCCGTTTTTCAGGTGGCACGTCAGGTCTGAGCATTGGCCACATATCCCCCGAGGCCGCAGCAGGTGGTGCTATTGGCAAGATAATTGATGGCGACATCATTGAGATAGACATACCGTCGCGCAGCATATCAGTTCACCTCAGCGATGAGGAACTGGCCGCACGTCCCATGCGCCCCTTGCAACGCAACCGTACAGTGAGCAAGGCCCTGAGGGCTTATGCCAGCATGGTGAGCAGTGCCGACAAGGGCGGTGTGCGCGAAATATAAATATAAGTAGGCGTTCAAATTATTATGAACACCGACGTTACCTCCTAACGTAAGAAATGTAGGTTGATGGGGGCGAAGGCACACTTGCCTCACGCCACGACCATTAAGCGAACTACCTTAACAGACAACTATGACCGAAAACAAGAATACACAAATTAGCGGTGCTGAAATACTGATGCGTGCCCTCCTCGATGAGGGGGTTACTACATTGTTTGGCTATCCGGGCGGTGCTATCATGCCCGTGTACGATGCCTTGTATGATTATCGCGATCGCTTAAATCACATATTGGTGCGCCACGAGCAGGCTGCCGCCCATGCAGCCGAGGGCTATGCCCGTGTGAGCGGGCGCACGGGGGTGTGCCTCGTGACAAGTGGCCCTGGTGCCACTAATACGATAACAGGCATTGCCGATGCCATGATGGACAGTACCCCCATGGTGGTCATCACCGGACAGGTGGGTGCACAGATGCTTGGCACAGATGCCTTTCAGGAGTGTGACGTGGTAGACATCACCCAGCCTATTAGCAAATGGGCCTACCAAATTCGCTCGGCCAAGGATGTGGCATGGGCTGTACACCGTGCCTTTTACATTGCAGCAAGCGGACGCCCAGGACCTGTGGTGCTTGACTTTGCCAAGAATGCACAAATCGAAAAGGCCGACTATTTGCCAGGCACCATAGACTTTATACGCAGCTACGTGCCCGTGCCGCCAACAGACAAGCAGAGCCTTGCCGAGGCTGCAGCCTTGATTAACGAGGCTAAGCGTCCGCTCGTGTTGGTAGGGCAGGGTGTCGAACTGGGTAATGCTGGCGAGGAACTCCGTGCATTTGTCGAGAAGGCTGGTTTGCCCGCAGGCTGCACGCTGTTAGGTTTGTCGGCCTTGCCAACCAATCACCCGCTGAATGTGGGCATGCTTGGCATGCATGGTTCGCTGGGGGCAAACAAAAAGACACAAGAGTGCGACTTGCTCATAGCCGTCGGCATGCGTTTTGACGACCGTATTACTGGCAAATTAGACACCTATGCCAAACAGGCACGCAAGATTCATTTCGATATCGACCCCTCAGAAATAAACAAGAATGTGACGGTTGATGTGGCCGTGTTGGGCGACTGTAAGGAGACGCTTCCGGCTGTAACAGCCTTGCTCGAACAGAAAGCGCATACCGAATGGCGTGAGAGTTTCCGACAATGGGACACTAAAGAGCGCGAGGTGGTTATCGAACCGCAAATTCATCCCGCCGAAGGCCCATTGCGCATGGGCGAGGTCGTGCGTCGTGTAACCGAACTCAGTCAGGACAAGGCGGTGTTGGTAACCGATGTGGGACAGAACCAAATGATGGCGGCACGCTATTTCCGTTTTACCGAAAAGCGCAGCATCATAACCTCGGGCGGTATGGGCACCATGGGATATGGATTGCCAGCTGCCATTGGTGCCACATTCGGTGCGCCCGACCGCACTGTGTGCTTGTTCCTTGGCGATGGCGGATTGCAAATGACCATCGAAGAGTTTGGCACCATCATGGAGCAGCATGCTCCGGTTAAAATCATATTGCTCAACAACAATTTCTTGGGCAATGTGCGACAGTGGCAGCAGCTGTTCTTCCGCCACCGCTATTCGTTCACACCCATGATGAACCCCGACTACGAGAAGATAGCAGAGGCTTACAACATACCGGCACTGACCGTCACTGACCGAAGCAAGCTTGATGAGGCTATCGGCCAAATGCTTGCCACCCCCGGCCCCTTCTTGCTGCAGGCCGCAGTGCTTGAAGAGGACAATGTGCTGCCCATGTGCTGTCCGGGACACGACGTAGATGATATGATGCTTGAGGCGTGAAACTTAATAAAAACGACTAAGTAGGTGGTCAAAATTATTTTTACATTGAAAGTGCATTATCGTGGCGCAGATGTTTCCTTTGGGTGAGGGAACATAGCGGGCTATGTGACCGAGGCCGAAGGGAACAGATGCGTCTCGAGAATGTGCTTTCAATGTGAAAATAGCACCTACTGATTGTATAAAATAATTTTGAATACCTACTTACAAATGAAACGTATTATATATATAATGTGTATGGCCCTGTCGAGCCTGACGCTTTGCACCGCGTGCGACGACGGACGCATACCCGAAAAGGTGCGCGACATAACCGAAAAGGGACGTGTGGCCACACTCGATGCCGACATTGCCGGCACTGGCTCATGGGCCAAAGGCTACACCGTGGCCCTGGCGGGATTTACCGACGATGGCACGTATGCCGAAATATCGAAGGACATCAAGCCCGACGCCAATGGTCATGTCAATCTGATACTGCCGGGCATACCCGACGAGGTGACCAAACTCGAGGTGTGTGTGATTAACAGCATTCGCAAACGTGTGGTGACGCTGTACACCACCACTGCCACCGACAATGGCGACACCATTCGCATCAAACCCGATGCGGCCATCAATGCCGGCATGTTGGCTGCCATTCAGGCCAGCTTGTTCGACAAGCAGTGCGCCCACTGCCACTCGGGCAGCGCTTGGGCGGCATCGCTCAATCTTAACGATGGCAAGAGTTATGCACAGCTGGTCAATGTGGCTTCGGCCAAGGTACAGGGCAAAATGCGTGTGCAGCCGGGCCAAGCCGACGCCAGTGTGCTCTACGAGGCACTTGCCACCAACATGAGCAGTCCTGACGAGGGTAACTGGAAGCATGACCACTCTAACATCATGGTCACCGACCGCACCGGCCTGCAACTGCTGAAGGACTGGATTGACAGCGGTGCCAAGGAGTAAAGCCCGCAAGTTATACCACCCCTTGTGCTGACAAGGGCAGACACAGGGCACATAAGTGCAGCGTGCAGACAAATACACCACGTTTTATGTGGCTATTTGTCTGTACGCTGCACTTTTTGGAAACTGTCCCCTCATGGGTTTCATCTGGCACGCCCCCCTGCATAGTTGCAACGCGTTAATACAAAACTGTGCCTCAAAAAACGATATCGAAAGTTTTGGTTAACTTTGCACCCGTGAATAAGGAATATGTTTTTTGCAAGGGCGCACGCACAAAGGTGGCGTCCTTACTGCTGGCTGCCATAAGTGCCGCAACCAGCACCTATGCCAGCAATACGGGGGCCAACAGTGCCGACAGCACCGATGCCCCAACGGCACGCTTTGACTACAGCCTGTCGGCCATTACCGAAGGACAATGGAACATGACCACCGGACGCGGTGCATGGGCCAACCGCCTTGATGCCTCGCTGGGCATCGGGCTGTGGCGGGGGGCACGCTTCGAGGCTGGCATTCTGAGCACCTGGCAACCTACCGACTACATTGCCGAGGTGTGCCAGGACTTTTCAAACATCAACGCGCCCAACCGTCCGTTGCGGTTGGTGCATTTCGGACTTCAGCAGCATTTTATTGACAACAAGTTAGGGGTGTTTGTCGGTCTGCGACAAGCCGACGAGGACTATTTCAACACCCCGATGGCCGGGTTGTCAACGGGTGCTTCGTGTGGTTGTGTGCCCACGGTGAACGACAATTTTCACATCAACGTGTTTCCGCTCACCGCATTAGGCTTGCACATTACCTACACCCCCACCCCTCAATGGCTTGTGCAAACCACCTTGTATAATGGCAACGCCTACGACACGCTCGACCGCTCGTTCCGCTTCAGGCCACATGCCGACGGCATAATCAACCTGGGCTCGGTCAGCTACACCCGTGAGGGTGCGCACGCCGACGACTTCAGTGCCACCTACCTTGTGGGCTGGAACTTTGGCAATCATTACCGCGAGGCCACGCAGCACCGCCACTCGCAGGTGGGCTTTTGGGCCACGGTGGAGCAGCCCCTGGTCAAAGTGGGTCGCGTGGGGTTGGCGGCAGCGGCCACAGTGTCGCACCAATTTAAGGACCCCGAAGTGGCCGTGGGCTACTGGAACGGCACACTGGCGGCCAACAACCTTACACGCCGTGGCGGCACGCTGGCCCTGGTGCTGAACCGTGCCTACTACAACGATGCACACGAAACCGACACCGAACTGACCTTTGCCATGCCGCTCGGACAGTACTTCACACTGCAGCCCGCCATTCACCATTATTCTACCAGCGGACACAAGCAATGGCTCGGACAACTGCGCGTGACGGTGAGCCTGTAACCCGCATACCCAAACATGGTGATTTTGCCCCCGAAACGCCATAGGGACAAGGATAGCTGCACCTTTTTTAGTACCTTTGCACGTAGAATAAAGAATAACAAACAGTATGACTAACGTACAGCAAAGGTCGGCCATAAAGTTGGAGAACGCATTGGCCGAAATTTCAAAGTTTGAAGTTGAAAACGGCGTGACGGAATTTCACGTCATGATACACGCCACACGTCCCGAACAGACATTTCAGGAGCAGCTTGACGCGGTGCTCAACACGTATTATAATTTGCTCGAAACGGCGTTGAAAGGTGCCTCATCGGTTATCAAACGCTACTTTTTGAGCGATGCCGCCAACCAGTATGAAACCTTGATTGTCTCGGTGCCCGAAGCACCGGCCTGTGCCTGCTCGGTAATAGAGCAAGCACCGCTCAACGGCACCAAGGTGGCGCTGTGGGCTTATTTGCAAACGGGCATTGGCTGCGGCACCTTCAGCAATGGGTTGTACCGTGTGCAGCATGGTGCCTATACCCACTTGTGGGGAGGCAGCGCCGTGGCTCAGGCACCAGACTCTGAGGAGCAGACAAGCCTGTTGCTCAAGGACTATGTGATGCAACTGCTGGCCAATGGCGGCCGTCTGGCAGAGAACTGTGTGCGCACATGGTTCTTTGTGCAGAATGTTGATGTGAACTATGCCGGTGTGGTGAAAGCACGCAACGAGGAGTTTTACACACAGAACCTTACGAGCAAGACGCATTTTATTTCGAGCACGGGCATCAACGGCCGCAATGCCAACCCCGATGCGTTGGTGCAGCTTGACACGTATGCAGTGCTCGGCATCAAGCCCGAACAGATGCAGTACTTGTATGCGCCCACTCACCTTAACCCTACCTACGAGTATGGGGTGAGCTTTGAGCGCGGCACACGCATGGATTATGGCGACCGCCGCCAGGTGTTCATTTCGGGCACGGCAAGTATCGACAACAAGGGCAACATTCTGTACCCTGGCAACATTCGCAAGCAAACCGAACGTATGTGGGAGAATGTGGAGGCACTGCTCAATGAGGCCGAATGCGGATTTGAAGATGTGGGCCACATGATAGTGTACTTGCGCGACACGGCCGATTATGCCGTGGTGAACAAAATGTTTGAAGAGCGCTTTCCCGGTGTGCCCAAAGTGATTGTGCACGCACCAGTGTGCCGTCCGGGCTGGCTCATCGAAATGGAGTGTATGGCCACCAAGGCCGTTATTAACACCGAATTTGAGAATTTATGATACATGCTTGCTATGGCCTTGCCCCGCAATAGGCGCAAAGCTATAGCAAATATCTTTTACACACCAGACGCTACCTCTAATGGGGGCGACGCGTCCCGCGTCGGTTTTTTTCAGCAGCCTCGGGACGCGTTGCCCCCATTTTATGTTTGCGTTACTTATAAAAAGATACCGACCATTATGAAACGCATATTCATCATACTTTACACCTTAATGCTCATTGTGCTGGGTGCTGCCACTCTGGTTGAGGACAGCAAGGGCACAAGTTTTGCCACCGACTACATATATGGCGCCCCGTGGTTTATTGCCCTGTGGGGGGTGCTGGCAGCCGGCATGGTGGCAGCTATTGTCAAGTGGCAACTGTGGCACCGGTTCTCGGTCATGATGCTCCACCTGTCGTTTGTGGTGATACTGACGGGGGCATTCACCACTTTCGTCACCTCTAAAAAGGGGGTGGTGCATTTGGTGAACAGTGTGCCCGTACACACATTTCAGAGCGAGGATATGAGCCAGAGCTATCCACTGCCATTCACACTGGTGCTCGACAGTTTCAGCGTGCAGCACTACCCTGGCACCATGGCGGCCGCCAACTATACCAGTGCCGTGAGCATCACGCCCGACACGGGCGAGACGGTGCACGCCGACATTTCGATGAACAACATTGTGAAGCATAGCGGCTACCGCTTTTACCAATCGTCGTACGACGAGGACGGACAGGGCAGCTGGCTCAGCGTGAACTACGACCCTTACGGCACGGGCATCACCTATCTGGGCTATCTGCTGCTTGTGGTGTCAATGCTCATGGTGGTGGCCGACCGCCGCGAGGAGGTGCGACGCCTGCTCAAGCACCCGCTGCTGCGCAAGGGCGGCTTGCTGATGCTTGGCATAATGCTTGGCACCATGCCGGCCTTGGCCAACCGCTCGCTGCCGGCCTTTAACCGCGCCAAGGCCGACTCGCTGGCCGTGAAGCAGGTGGTGTACAACGACCGCGTGGCACCCTTCAACACGCTGGCACGCGACTTTGTGCTGAAACTCTAC
>OQVL01001408.1_pt1 | contig 14397 bp, 19 predicted proteins | sample 1691501 | NCBI WGS metagenome assembly OQVL01 (sample SAMN03418253, study PRJEB22391) | human gut metagenome | biome: human-gut; feature: organic feature; material: feces | host: Homo sapiens | place: Tanzania | collected 2013-01
TCATCCCAGATATTTTGCAGAATGGATGGGAGGTTTCCCCATGATTTATCGTCACAGTGGAAAGCATGCTCCGAAAACTCTACTGCCGAATCTTCATATTCGTCATCGTCAAAGCCTATCGAGTTCAACGTAGAGTCCCATTTCTTTTTTAGGACTCTGATCTTTTCTTGCAATTCTTTCGATTCCATAGGATAAGTTTCGAGTTTGGTTCTCAAAGAAGTTCAAAGCCGGGGGATGAGAGAAAAATCTCTGCCAACTGCTGAAGTCTCAGTTGGGCATTCTCTTTGGATGTGGTCGAATAAAAATCCCATTCTGCGCCCCCTCTGGAATGTTTCGGGAAAAGCGGGGTCAGAAGATTCTTGATAATCTCCTTTGTTTCAGTTGTATCTGAACCATCCTTGGAATTGACAATCATTCTCCAATAGGGAGTGTGATTAGTCCAATATACAAGTGATACGCGGACGACGATATTTTTCATGGCAACGAAGAACCCCATTTCAGGAATTTTCAGACCGAAAGTGCTGAAATATATTCTTTCACCGAATTTCTCTTTCAGATTTTTCTCTGTTTCCGAAAGGATGTTTCTCCACGCTTCGTTTTCAAGTTTGAGCTTGAGATCCTGCAAGGCGCTTTGAAGCTCAGTAAGCTGGGAGAGCCTGCCCTCGACAATCTCTATCTGGTCATCGACCGATTTCTGATCATCGATGTTTAGCATTTGTCTGATTTGTTTTTCTGTCATATCGCGAAGTTCTTTGTATCTATGGTTCATTTGGAATCTCTCCTCCAAGTAATCAATATATTGATTCAACGCGCTGTGGAGGAAAGCTTCGTCTTTTGTTTCTGAAGAAATGATATCTTTGCACTCCTTAAGCCAAGAGTAGATATCGTGTTTATAGTCTTTTACAGTGATTTTGTTGACGTTTACCGTTTCTGGGTCATCTTCCCGGCCTTGGCCTTCTTTGCTTCTTGAAAACAGCGACGGTGGTTCCCTGTGATCAGGATTCAAATAAAGAATATGAATATTGTTCCATGCTATGCCATATTCTTTCTGTACAAGTTGGAAATAACGATATATCTGTCCAGGCTGCTCATCGGCACTGTTGACTTTATTCTTGATAATGATGCAACGGTCTTCATTCCTAAGGCACAGGTCTATGCGGTTCTTGTCGGGAGTATTGATGTCTTCCACGGAGAAGGGGTTGTCATTGAGACCAACCACATTCTTTATGAATGAATCAAGTACGGCCGGATGGTGCAGAAGATCGTGAAGAATGATGCTATGGGCTGTCTCCTTTAATTTTCCTCGTGCAGCCGCTGAAATTACATTGATGTGAAATGGCAATTTCTGCTTGTAAGCGGCTCTCAGATCTTGACAGCTCAAGGCCAGACTCAACAATGACCTCTGACTATCTTGTTTTGATGCAAGATATTCATTAAAGGGCTCTAACAAAGATATTCCTGACTTGTCCATATCCTTACTGTTCTAGTTGTATGCCGCAAAGGTAGCTACTATGTGGCTCATTTTGCGATCCACCTTCTAAATTTTGCGTAACTTAAGGTCAGCCGACAACAAAAATGCTCGCCGTACATCGAGATTGGCCCAATGGTCGGTTATTTTGGCTTCGGTATCTTGTTGGGTGTGGCCGAAGATTTCATAATCGACGCAGGGGAGAAGATTGCCTTCAATCTCACAGTCATCTGCCCATATTGGGGAACCGTATTTGCATCTGCCTCCGCGATAACGTGACATACGCCACAGTTTGCGCTCGGCATCATCGCGGAAATCGAGGCCGACGTTCAATTGGGCAACTAACTGATTCAACGCGGCAACAATCTCTTCAAGACTTCCGGAAATGCCGACATCATCAAGCCACCCCGGGAGAACCGGTGCATGACTGAAAAGGACGGTCTTGTCTCCCATCTGCCTCAGCGCAGCCAGTCGAAACAAATCGAGATTGTTGAGAAATAATTCTCTCAAAATCCCAAAGTTGTGAAGGTCGAATCGGCAACTGTTCAGAGGGTCAAAAATATACTGTAAGTCGTGATTGCCCAGAAGGAGCGTGACATTGTCATGACTCCGGGCATATTCAAGAATCTCCTTGAAATTTGCCAGCGAGTACTCTCTACTGATTCGCTCGTATGGATATGGGTCATGATAGTCCCCCAGAAATACTGTGGGTAAATCCGGATACTTCGCTACCGCTTCTTTCCAGAACTTGCGCCCGTGAACATCGGGAATAATCAGCAGTGTATTGTCGGCTGGCATGGCTTTCTCAGAATTCTTTCGACTCGCCGATTACACGGAAGGCCCCGAGTCCCATCTGGAAGAGGATGGTACGGATCCACAGAGGGGTATGACAGGTATGGAATAGGCGCTGCTCAACCATATCCTTGATGCTGTCTATGATGTCGATGAGCTTGGTCTCCTTTTTTAGCATATAAGATTCTACTTCTGCGGGTACGTCAGGCACCCGATAAGTATAGATTTCCAGCGGATTGTAGTCAACCGACTTAACATCTTCGCCTTCAATGAACATCTTGTAGGCCAGTTCATAGAACCGTTCGAACGTGTATATTGCGTAGGCTTCGATATCCTTCTCCCATGCCCATAGTGCAGTGGCATGATTAGAGATGTGCTTCGCCGCTTTATGAGTGGCTTCTGTGAGAAGTTGGGCGAAAGTCTGCATCTGTTCCTCCGAAATTTGATGGGTCGGGTTCCCTGTTAGGAAAGGCAAATCAGCCTTGTTAAGGCTATTTTAAGCCTTAAAGTTCTGGTTTATAAACTCAGTTATGGGTTTATAGATGGATGCTTCATCAGCGTCGTCATAAGGACACAAGTTGAAGGGGATAGCACCGTAACTATCCTTGCGGAAGAATAGCTGAGACTCCGGATCACGGCTAAAGAGATTGTTGTCGGTTGTAAGGTTCCTTTTGATTTTTCGCTGGAGAGTAGCTACTTCATCGAAATCCGGATCATCATAAATCAGTAGCATTTCGGAACCGTTTTGAATATCGTCAACGATATCAAAATACTCCTCCATCAAAGTGTCTTTGTCTTTGCCTTCTTCATTGAAGAGTATCTTTCTCAATGGCTTGATATACTGGCCTAAGTTTGTTTTCATTATAGTAGTTTTAAGGCGATAGCGGCACAGGCTTCTGCGTCTGCTAAGGCATGGTGATGATCTTCAAGGTTGAAGCCACACGCAGCGGCTACGGTGTGGAGTTGGTGATTCGGCACGTTCAAGTCTTCACAGCGGCGGGAGGCAATGAGAGTACAGTAGAACTCATATTCTGGATATTCCATTCCATATTCCTCAAATACGGCCTTCAGACAGCTCTCATCAAAAGCTTTGTTGTGGGCTACAAGCGGCAGGTCTCCGATTTTTTCTTCAATCTCATGCCATACTTCCGGGAATGTCGGAGCATCTTCGGTGTCCTCGTCTGTCAATCCGTGTACCTCGGTAGCCCAATATGTGTAGTAGTTGGGTGACGGATGAATCAGGCTGTAGTAACTGTCAACCGCTTCGCCATTCCTTACTACCACAATCCCGATGGAGCAAACACTTGACCTGCGTCCGTTGGCTGTTTCAAAGTCTATCGCTACAAAATCTTTCATTGCTCTTTGTCATTAAGATACATTTCTGCGAGGTCACGCACCCAGCCTGTCATATCCTTGCGGAGGTGAGCCGGTTCGAGAACCTCAATCATACTGCCCATCCCAAGAATAGCCATGATGAAATCGTAGGTCGGAGCCAGGAAATACTTGAAATCAGAGCATACATCCTCCTCGGTATAGACTTCTGTCTGTGAATGGTGAAGTGGAAGCGACCGCATGTAGTTCACATGATTGCCATAGGCTCGGAGAATGACGTTGCAGGGCTTTGTGCCGTCGTGCAACACTATTCCGAAATGAAGGGCAAAATAATCCTCGGCATTGAAATCACGGGGCATCTTGAATTTCTTGTCGGTCAGTTCCAGAGCCTTGATTCGGTCGAGGCCATAGAGCCACAGCTTGCCGTTGCCTCCCTTTCCAAGCACATACCATCTATTCTGATGAAGTTTGATGCAATAAGGCTCTATGTTGAAGGTATGCTCCTTGCGACCGTATGACTGATAGGTCATTCGCAGAACGAGGTTCTCTTTCATTGCCAAAAGAATCGGAGTCAGAAAGTCGCGTCCGGAAGGAATCTCATCAACAACGATACGGCTGCTCAGACCTTTGTTGCCGGCGATTATGTTGCCGACACCGATGGAGTCCAGCATCCACTTTTTCACTTTGCTGTCTTCCAACTCCTCCGGATTTGCGATATAGTAACGGTAGCTGCCGCCTTTCTCGCACTGGATATCGGCGCCATACTGGAGTAGAATCTGGTCGCGCCAGCGGTTGAACTTGCAACGAAGAAGGGGCTTGCCGCCACTCAGATCCTCGTTGTCCTGCCACTTCTGTGAAAGGTCTTCAAGGGAGATGCGGCCGGCCCTGCGGATGGTCTCTATCAGCCAAATATGTTTCTCTGCCTGGGTCATAGCTTTGGGATTTATACCGCAACCTTCATCTCGCGACACAACCAAAGCGCAAGTCGGCTGAAAGCCGGTGCGCGGTGCCGCAGGCATTGGTTCGTGACGCAAAGTTACTCATTACCTGAATCATTTTGCGATACACCTTCAGCTTTTTTATATCCGATGATGAAATAAAGGCCTATTTCGCCTGCTCCATCTGGATTTACGCCCATTCCCCAGATGACATTGATCTCGGAGGGAAATTCAGCGATAGCATCATGAAAAGCCTGGATGTCACTCATGATTAATGAGTACCCACGATGCTGCTCTATGAAAACGAGAAGGTTCTGTGGAGCATAACCGGGTTTGTCGGCAAGTTTGCTAAGTTCGTGCTTGATGTTCTCGGCCAACTCGCTTCCCCGGCAATCTATTATAGCTCCTTCAACCGCATCGCACCCATTGATGGTTGTCATGATGTCGTTGATATCCAAACAAGCCATCATCCGAGGACACTTGAAGATGCTCTTGCTAACCTTATAGACTTCTTCGCCACCAACGGCTCTGATCTCGGCAAGATGCTCTGCCAAGATAGCTTCTAAGTTTTGATTATTCATTTTCAGTCATATTTGATGTTGCGTTTTCTTTAGCCTCGGCCTCTTCTTGAGCCTTGATTTGTGCTTTCTCCTTCTCGGTGAGTGGAGGCAGGTCAATAATGAAAACATTGTTCTTTCGTTGGGGCATGTTGAGTTGATGGCGAAGCCATAGCGACTCCATCAACATGCCGACTCCATCGGGAGAGTCGATATGCTTGTCTGTAAGTTCGTCCATTAGTTTGATGCTTTGAAGTTGAAAATAGGTCGGATGATGGTATCGATTTCGACAGTGGGACCGATGTTGGCAATGATTTCCTCGGCAGGCTTGTAGACCATCGGCGACTCATCGCGGGTATAGTCGTTGACGCTCTCGGAGTAGATGCCCTTCATCGAGGCCTCGAAGTCTTCCATCTTGATCTGCTGATAAGCCTGGGAGCGGCTCATCACACGGCCGGCTCCGTGAGGTGCCGAACAGTTCCAGTCGGGATTCCCCTTGCCAGTGCAGATAAGGGAACCGTCGCGCATGTTCATCGGGATGATGCAACGCTCTCCTTCGGCAGCCGAGATCGAGCCCTTGCGGATGATGTTGTCGTCGGAGATGTAGTTGTGCACGCTCTCGAACTCTTCCACGACTTCGACATCGGGGAAGAATTTCATCAGTTCCAGTGAGATAAGCTTGCGGTTGATAACGGCCCATCGCTGGCAGATGCGCATGTCGTGAAGATAGTCTTCCCTTCCCTGACCTTCAACATAGCAGAGGTCGCGGGGAAGCGTCGGTTCCGCTTCATTGTGCTCCTTGCGCATCTTCTTTATTACACCTTGAAGTTCAGAGCGGCGCCCGGCGGCTTTATATTCCTCGATGGTGCGTTTGATGGTCTCCTCAAAGTCATCGGCGCCGTCAGTCAGGTGTTTGATGGCTTTTGCCTGATAGATATCGGCCACTTGCTTGCCGAGGTTTCGCGAACCGGTATGGATCACGAGGTAAGTCCAACCTTCATCGTCACGGTCGAGTTCGATGAAGTGGTTGCCTCCACCGAGAGAACCGATCGACTGGTAGATTCGCTTCTGGTCTTTGAGTTCCCGGTAGCAACGAAGTTGCGTCACAAGTTCCTTGGCCTCCCTGTAAAGTTCCATAGATTCTCCCGTGAGAGGTTTGAAGCCGAACTTGCTTTCACGTACAATCTTTCCCGAGGGTACATTCCCCCAGATATGCTCGTGGAAGGCATGAAAGTCGATATCGTCATCCAATTTGAATTTCAACACCCTCATGCCGCAACCTATGTCGACGCCTACGATGTTGGGAATTACCTTGTCCCCTAGGTCACCGGTGAAACCGATGACGCAGCCAGCTCCGGCATGAACATCGGGCATGATACGGATTTTCTTGTCGGCGAACACGTCGATGGCAAGCAACTCGCGGATCTGCTCCAAGGCAGTTTCCTCGATGTTGTCAGTGAAAATCTTTACGTTATGTCCTTCTATTGTCTTCATATCCTGTTGATTTTAAGTTTCGGGGACAAATCTAGAGGGTAGGTGCGCAAACTATCTGCGCACTATCCTGAGACCTTTAATTTCTTTGTCTGATTCATACTTTTTCTGTTTTTGAGTACGATGCAAAGGTAGAGTCAAGGTGGTATGTTTTGCGATACAAGTGAATTTTATTGAGAAAAATTTTATTCGGAAGCGGTGTTTCCGTTCTGCCTTGTACCTTTGCCGCAACTAAACTCTCAAAAATTCAACATTATGGCGTATGCATTCAAAGTGACTGCCAAGCAGAACATCGGTGGCAGCAAGGGCATTGCTAAAGGTCTCTCCGTCCAAGTGGTCACCACCGGAACCAGTTCTCCTGGCATCAACCACATTCTCGAAGCCTACAAGCAGCAGCTCGGAATCGAGATCAAAGGAATCTCAGTCTCAACCGGCTATTTCAACATCGAAAAGTTGAAGTAAACGGTATTAATCAAGAAGGGGTCAATCGCTGAGGTTGGCTCCTTTTTGCTTATGCTATGAAGTACATCAGTTAAATATTGTTAATGTTGAATTGGCTGATTAATAGTTGAAATGCCACGCTGCGCCCATTCAATTAGGCTAAAATCATTCCATATTTAACAGTCTTTTACGCTTGGTAAATTTCCGTCATCGTATTAGGATAGGTAACTATCAGCAAAACGAATATGAAATTAGCCATTGTGGGCACCCGTTCTCCGAGTGTCAGTTACCAGGAATGGGAGAAGCTGCTTCTCTCTAAAGTCGATAAGTTGGAAATCACAGAGGTGGTTTCGGGAGGTGCTAACGGCATCGACACCTATGCAAAAATCTTCGCAGGCCGTCATCACATTCCTCTGATGGAGTTTCTTCCTCAGTATTCGGCCTTTGGAAAAGCGGCTCCTCTTCTGCGCAACACGCAGATCGTCCGTGAGGCAAACACGGTCATCGCCTTCCCTTCCGCCGACTCGCGTGGCACCCATCACTCAATCTCCGAGGCGAGAAAGATGGGGAAACGTCTGATTGTTGTCAATCTCTAATAATTAACGACGTCAAGGTGTATCGAAATATGATGCACCTTGCCCATAACTTTGCAATCAAGAGCAGAATATTAATCCGAAATAAACTCAAATCAGTATGTGGCATGGATGCGTAATGTCGATGTCGACACGGAAAATTGTTGCCAAAGCAGCTCACAAAGAAAAGCTCTGGTGCCTCAATATGCTTCACTCAGAGGAGTTTCTTCCTGAGGACGATAGATATTACATACTTGGCAGTTCCAGAATAGAGTATGAGTTTGAGAAACTTAAAGGCAACCTCAAATTTCTTCTGGGTAAGGGAGATTGATCCGAAATTATCTAATGGTTATTGAATCAAAATTACTCCTATGACAGATCGAGAAAGAAAAGAAATGGTTTGGTGGCTCGATGAGTTCAGTGCCGGAGACCAGGCTGACAAGTATCATGAGCTCTTTCCGGAGATGAACGACCGTCTTTGGAAATATGCCGTTGGCGTGTTTGTCTGGAACATGGAGGGTCTCATTGATCTGACCAATCCAGATGATGTAAGCCGGGTCAGAAACATCTTGAAGGTGATAGGCTCAACTCCGGCCTTCAACTTCTTCGACAATGTGTTCAACGAATGCCCTCCGGAGATAGTATGTGAGATCCTTGGCTTGAGCCCAAAGACACCGCGTGAAGAACCCCCCATTAAGTTTGACTTCACTGTTCATCCAATCAGGTCTTGGGAAGAGGCTGAAGCATGGCATGAACCTGCATCTTGGAACTTCCTGATTTCGGAAGAGGCCTTCAAATCGAATGACAACCGCTTCTACATGGATGGCAATGGAGAATGGTATGATGTGCCGTGCGCCCCAGGGGCGAACTTCCCTCACGATCAATTTGGATACTCGCTCATCTCCATTGAGGTGTCTCCAGATGATGAAATCGTTTCTATCACCTCCCAATGGAATAAATCCTCTCCCGACGATGGACACTTCCTCACCAAGGAACAGCTCCAAAGCGTTCTTGGTGCCAAGGAATATGACAAATTATTCCATCACAGAACTGAAAATCAATAATAAACAAGCAGTTGCGCACGGCACAAATCAGTGTATGTATCAATGATAGGTTATGCCGAACAGAAAGACTCAAATGTCTATGTCTACAACACCAATGGGGCCTTCATTTGGAACCGAATGGGAACCCTGCTGGGTTACACATCCACAACCGTGACCATCAAACACGGTTCCGTCACCTATATCTGTAGCGAACGCGGTGAGATTAAATTCACCCGATAATCCCCATAGGATTTTGTCACGCCCCTGAAAATTAGTAAATTTGCAATATCATGCCCCCTCGTACCATACCATATGAATATCCCGACGTGACACATTACAAGCACGTCCTCATTTCAGTAGGGGTATTTCTCCCCATTTTCAACAATTAGCATATGAACTATAAAAAATTCTATAGCAGCAACATCCTTCACCTTCCTAAGGGTGTCCAGACCATCAAGTCCGGGAAATCAGAAGAGGGCTCAAGGAGTTTTGCCTCTGCCCCTAATCGAAAAATGGACACCTTGTATAATATCTTTTGCGACAAGGCAGATAATAAGGAGTTATTCTATTCTTCTTTTAATGCTGCGACCGGCGGCAAAGGACTGGAAATAAAACGCATAACAACCCTCCATTCCTCTTCACTCTTAGGGCTCCTGTTGTTTTGGAAAGTCTCTGAAGAACATCCTATCTCTATCAGTAGAACGAAATATACAAAAGTGTTTTTCGAAATGGAAAGTAGAGTTCTGGGATCCAATTCGTCCATAGACGTACTTTTGGTTTCTGAAGATAAGAGCACTCTGCTATACTTGGAATTAAAGTTCACCGAGATTCTTTCTCCATCCAAGCATTATTGGGTTGATGAAAAATATTATCGTCTTTATGAGGAACTTGAGCAGCTGGGAATTCTTAACAGGATTGGTTTAAATCTTGGTTCAGTCGAAGAGAGAAAACATAAAAAAGATGGAGAGCCAGCTGAATCAACTTATGAATTCAAAATTGAGCTTCCAAATAATGAGCGACAGTACCTCGGAGGAATCAAACAAATGATCTCTCACTCTATTGGGATGGCGCAAGGATTGGCTGAAAATTATGAGAATGAATTAAAGGATTATCTAGGAGGAGCCGAAATTAACGATCGCATCTTGGGAACAGTAATTTTCGACTTCGGCAACAAGTTAGATACATTCTATTCCGACAATTATAAGGCCTTTTACCATAAGGCATTTGGCGATGATACTATCATCAAGACCATCTTCTCAAATCAGGAATTTGACATAAAGCATCCCGAATTTAAAGTTCTTGATGAGCCATTGACATATCAGCAAATAGTCAAAGACAATCCTCAATTCCCATTTGGAGATGCAGTTCTTGATTATTATGGACTAAGATGAAGATTCTCCATCTTTCCGATACTCATGGATGCCATCGTCGGCTTAAGGATTTGCCCGAGGCTGATGTTGTGGTGCATTCCGGTGACTTCTGCATGGTTGGCTCGGAGCAGGAAGCCATTGACTTTCTGAACTGGTTTTGCGACCTACCTTATGCCCATAAAATCTTCATCTGCGGTAATCATGATGACTGCCTATATGGCGCTAATATAGATGGCCTTGACGAGAACGTTCATTACCTCTGTAATTCCGGTGTAACCATCAACGGAATGAAGTTCTATGGAGTACCGATGTTCACGGGCGACTGCATCACCCAACGGCAGGAGCGAAACTACTCCAAGATTCCAGCTGACGTTGACGTGCTGATAACCCATATGCCTCCCTATGGAGTATTGGACTTCGATGACAGCATAAACTATGGATCAGAAGAACTGCTTCAGCGGGTATCAGAGATAAATCCACGCCTTCATCTTTTCGGCCATATCCATCGTCAGCATGGCCAGACCGACAACGGTATCACCCGCTTCTCAAATGGAGCAATAATGAACGAGGATTACACAAATTTACAGATGCCGAATGAAATTTCTCTTTAATCGGAAATGATGTTGCCGATTAAAGTCTTAACTTTGGGACTTGCAAAACCGCTGAGTTTATAAATCCGGTTTGATATCGCTATAGTGCGAGTTGGCGATACGGATGGAATTGGCGATGCGTTCACGGAACTCTGGAGGGGCAATGACTTCGGCATGGCCTCCGTAGCCTAAGATCAGACGCTCCAACTCGGGATTGATAACCACCTTCAGCGAAAGCTGGATGGAGCCGTTTCCGAAACGCTGCTCTACCTTCTGCGACTTATGGAAAGGCTTGGACTCCACATAGGGAGCCATCTGCCGGTCAATCTTGATGACGACGCGCCGAGCTTTGTCGCTGATAAGTCGCGTAACGCCGATAGTGTCGTCGAAATAATGTGCTGGATCGAAATCCACGCACTTCTTGAAAGGGGTCTTCGGGTCAACTTCAACAGAATGGATGCGGTCGAGAGCGAAGATATTTACTTGCGGGGTTCTGTTAGTCGCCTTCTCGCCAATCAGAAACCATCGGTTGCGGTACTCCTTCAACAGATAAGGATAGACAGTGAGTTTCTCCGCATTGCGAGCTTTGAACGACTGATATTCGATAATGACCGTCTGATGTTTGCGGACAGCCTCATAGATTGAGCCGATGAATTGCGAGCCGGTATATCCCGGCACGTTCTCCATGTCCATTGCCGGAGTGGAATCTCCTGTATGCCTTGAAATCTGTTCGTTGAGTTTGCTGATAATGTCGATTGACGATGCCAACTGAGGGAATCCCTGAAGCTGACGAAGAATGTCGAGCGCTGAGTTGAGCGCATCCAATCCCTCGTCATTTAGAGGCAGGTGGGTGATACTGTAGTCCGGATCCTCATACTCGTAATACTTGTTGTCCCGCACCACAATCGGGGCATTGTAGCCCAGGCGGTCGCTACGCATCAACGAAAGGTCGTACTGAAGGGTGCGACGGCTGATGGAAGTGTCGCGTCCCTCGTATTCGGCCAATGCATCGCTGCATGCCTCGATGAGGTCTTCGAGTGTCCAGTGGCGGTAGCGGTTCTGGAGGCATTTGTCGATGGTCGAAATGCGTATTAATGTCGAACGATTCAGTGGCATAACTCAATTTTTTAGCAAAATAACAAAATTTTCTCAAGCTGCGCAAATCAATTGCGCACTGACTATTGAACTTTGCGTCAAAAATCAGATTATGAACATCCAAGGTAAATATACATCGGCTGAAATCTTCACCGATAATATAGAGGAGTCGGCAATTGAATGGGTCAAGGCCCAATGTGACCATCCGGCTTTCGAGGGAATCAAGATTGTGCAGATGCCCGACGTCCATGCCGGCAACGCCTGCAATGTCGGCACGGCTTACCGAATCGGAGCATACGTCAACCCTGACCATGTAGGCGTTGACATCGGTTGCACCATCTCGATGCACCGACTTTCAGCAGCCGTAAATCCCGACGATTTCGAGCTTCTCGACCATCGCATCCGCGAGGTCATCCCTATGGGTGCTGAGATATGTAAGAAGAACAGTCTGAACGAGAAAGAACTTTTCCGGTCCTTGAACAGCCAGTATCAGCGTGCCCGGAGTGCCGCTCCAGACCTTATCAACGAGGCTCCACGCATCGATGCCCGTTTCATCACCGACTTCTGCCGTCGTATCAAACTCCAGGAAGGTATCTTCTATAAGAGCCTCGGTTCGCTCGGAGGTGGCAACCATTTTATAGAGTATGGCGAGGATGACGAAGGCACTCCGTGGTTGACCATCCACACCGGCTCCCGAAACCTCGGCGTCAAAGTCGCCAACCATTGGCACAACATCTCCAACAATCCAAAGCGTGCCGACATGATTGGCTTTCTATGGGGCGACGCTCTTAACGGCTATCTCTCGGACATGGTTATCGCGCAAGCCTATGCCCGCTATAACCACGAGATTATCCGAGACCGCATCTTTGCGATCCTAAAGAAAATTTGTAAGGCCAAATGCACCGACTCGATAATCACGACTCACAACTATATAGATGTGGCCGATGAATTTCCTATGCTACGCAAGGGCGCAATCGATGCTTCCGAAGGTCGCAGGGCCTGCATACCTTTCAATATGCGCGACGGCATCGCTATCTGCGAAGGCAAGGGAAATCCCAATTGGCTCAACACCGCTCCGCACGGTGCCGGAAGAGCCATGTCGCGAGCCCAGACTAAGAAGAATATCAGCATCGAGGAATTCAAGCAATCCATGACAGGTGTCTTCTCAACATCGGTATGCCAAGGCACTCTTGACGAGGCTCCTGAAGCATATAAACCTATGGCCGAGATAATCTCTCAGATAGAACCGACCGTGAAAATCCTGACCATGGTCAAACCCAAGTTGAACATCAAAGACAGAGGAGAATGAAGAAATTTATCCAGATAACCGCAGGCCGTGGCCCGGTGGAATGTGCGAGAGCTGTCACTCTCGTTGCTAAGGAATTGCTGAAGGCATATCCGTCGATACAGTCGGTCGAGAGCGAGGCACATAACTCGGAGCCGGGCTGCTTCATGTCGATGACTTTCTCCATCGAAGGTGAGACTTCCGTGCTTGAGGCAATGAAACGCGAATGGTATGGCTCTGTACTCTATCGCGCCACAGCCAATTCCTATCGTCCTACCCACAAGCGCCGCAACTGGTTTGTCGGCATCAACTTCATCGACGAACTCGAACTCCCGGAGGTGAATGAGGCCGACATCCGCTATGAAAGTTGCCGAAGCGGTGGGCATGGCGGCCAGAACGTCAACAAAGTTGAGACGGCAGTCCGAGCCATCCACATTCCATCGGGTCTCAGCGTCCGTTGCTCAGATGAACGTTCGCAGGGACAAAACAAGTCCCTCGCCCGTGAGCGACTTCTTCTCAAACTCTATGAGCAAAATCAATCTCTGAAAGCCAATGCTACGAAAGATGCCTGGCGCAACCACACTGACCTTGAGCGAGGCAATCCGGTAAAAACTTTCTCAGGAAAGTTATAAATATGGATATTCAGTTAATGGGCTGGTTGAGATTGTCCTCAATTGATCATATTTAATATTTTTGGCTCGACTGTCGCCTTAGATTCGAAAAACGGCAATTTTTTTGGGGGGGTGACGCCGTTTTCTTGCGGACAGGGTATGATTAAGCGTTCCGACATGTCGCCGGAAGAAGGGAAAAATCGGTCAGATTAATCAGGCCCTGATTTCTTTCGCTCGAGCTTTTTCTTCACGAGCAAGTTGTCGGGCGGCAAGTATTGAGGCGTTGGCCATGTGTATGTCGAAGAAGAGGAGCAATGTCTCGCTGCGGCTGTTGCGAGCGGCGATAACACCAAGCCCGAAGTGTAATTTCTGATTGCCGAAGCTGCCCTCCATAACTGTGGCTCGCAGATTGCCGATGATGCGTCTAGTAGTACGGAGATCTGCATCCTCTGCAGTTGGCTTAGGCCCTTTCCGCGCACGATAGGTCGCAGATAGGGTCGGTCAATGCTGACGATGCGACCTCTGACTTCCTTTTTATTCATAAGGTTGAGTTGTTGACGTCTCACTTTTTTCAGCGCATCAAGCCGCTTGCTTTGTTCGGCGGTCAAACTTATGAGTGGCGCAAATTGGCGGCAAAGAGTGTTTCATTCAGGATTGATGAGTATGCCACAGAACATTTGCATGTGAATGTTGCCGTTGAGCATCTCAACGAGTCTATCGTCCGACAGCCCGGTGTACGACTTGAGAAACATCAGTGCCACTTCGCCTTCAGGTGGAAACATCGGCTTGTTGCCTTGAGGCTTTTTACGGGG
>OQVL01001411.1_pt1 | contig 14384 bp, 8 predicted proteins | sample 1691501 | NCBI WGS metagenome assembly OQVL01 (sample SAMN03418253, study PRJEB22391) | human gut metagenome | biome: human-gut; feature: organic feature; material: feces | host: Homo sapiens | place: Tanzania | collected 2013-01
CTCAGTACGCCGGTTTTCAAGACCGGTGCATTCGACCACTCTGCCATCTCTCCAAAGGGTGTTGGTTGGTCGAGACAAATAAGCGAGACTCTAAAACAGAGACTGAACTTATAGCTATACTACATGTAGCGGAGAGAGAGGGATTCGAACCCCCGGTACCTCTCAGTACGCCGGTTTTCAAGACCGGTGCATTCGACCACTCTGCCATCTCTCCAATGTTTGGATGCCGATAGATGTAGTCTTGCTACTGCGTTAGACTTGTATTGTCGTCTTGCTTAATTGCGGGTGCAAAGGTAGCGTTTTTTATTTAACCTGCAAAACTTTTTGCGACTTTTTTTGCAGAAAATGAAAAAAAACTTGTTTTTAGCCCTTTTTAGTGGATAAGTATATATAATAATGTGGTTTGTTGATTGAAAATACTTAACTTTGCACCATGATTTATCCAAGCAATTTTGAAACCAAGATACAGTTCAGCGAGATACGCTCTCTGCTGAAAGGCTATTGTCTGAGCCAGTTGGGCAAGGACAAGGTTGACACCATGGCGTTCAGCGATGATGCCGAACAGATAAACATGGCGTTGAGGCAAACACGTGAGTTCCGTCGTATGCAGGAAGAAGCGGATGACTTTCCGCTTCAGTTCTTCTTCGACATGCGTGCGTCGATAAAGCGCATACGCATAGAGGGGACGCATTTGGAGGAGAATGAAATATTCGACTTGCGACGCTCGTTGGAGACTATAGCGGGCATTGTGAGATTTCTGAACCGCAGCGACGACGAGGGAAACTTCGACTATCCCACTTTGCACAGCCTAACAGAGGATGTGCTGACGTTCCCCGACCTAATACGCCGCATCGACCAGATACTCGACAAGTATGGCAAGATAAAGGATACGGCTTCGCCAAAACTTGCCGAGATACGCTCGCAGCTGCGCAAGGCAGAGGGCAGCGTTTCGCGTACATTATATAGCATACTGCACGCGGCACAGAGCGAGGGTCTTGTGGAAAAGGACGTGACACCTACTTTGCGTGACGGCAGACTTGTGGTGCCTATTGCTCCTGCCATGAAGCGAAGAATAAAGGGTATTGTGCACGACGAGTCGTCAACGGGAAAGACTGTGTTTGTGGAACCGACAGAGGTTGTCGAGGCAAACAACCGAATCAGAGAGCTTGAGGCAGATGAGCGTCGTGAGATTATAGTCATACTGACAGAGTTCTCCAAACTGGTGCGTCCTCATGTTGACGACATTATATATGCCTATCAGCTATTGGCAGAGATTGATTTCATACGTGCGCGTGCCGAATTTGCCAAGCTTACCAATGGTATAGAGCCAGAAGTGGAGGCAAAGCCCGTGGTGGATTGGATTACTGCCAAGCATCCTTTGTTGTGGCTTGCCTTGAAGAAGCAGGACAAGCCCATCGTGCCTCTCGACATAATGCTCACTAAAGACCGCCATATACTCATAATCTCTGGCCCTAATGCCGGAGGTAAGTCGGTTTGCCTTAAAACAGTAGGATTGCTGCAATATATGCTGCAATGTGGACTGTCGATACCGGTGAGCGAGCGTTCGAAGGTGGGAGTGTTTGCCGACATCATGATCGACATAGGCGATGAGCAGAGTATTGAGAACGATCTCTCTACTTATTCATCCCACTTGCTCAACATGAAGAACATGATGAAGCAGGCCAACGAGCGCACTTTGTTGTTGATAGACGAGTTTGGTACAGGCACCGAGCCACAGATAGGTGGAGCCATGGCTGAGGCTGTGCTCAATCAGTTTGTGAAGAAACACGCGTGGGGCGTAATCACCACCCACTATCAAAACCTGAAGCATTATGCCGACTCGCACGATGGCATAGCAAATGGTGCAATGCTATACGACCGCCACGAGATGCGGCCATTATTCCAGTTGACAATAGGTCAGCCAGGTTCGTCGTTTGCCATTGAAATAGCACGAAAGACAGGTATACCCGACGAGGTGATACGCGAGGCAAGCGATATTGTAGGCTCTGACTACATACAGAGCGATAAGTATCTGCAGGACATTGTGCGCGACAAACGATACTGGGAAAACAAGCGACAGAACGTGCATCAACGCGAGAAGGACCTTGAGAAGACAATCGCAAAGTATGAGGAAGAGATAAGGGAACTTGCCCAGAAACGCAAGGAAATCTTGCGCCAAGCAAAGGAGCAGGCACAGGAGCTCCTTAAGGAGAGCAATCGCAATATAGAAAACACCATACGCGAGATACGCGAGTGTCAGGCAGAAAAGGAGGAGACGAAGCGACTGCGTGAGGAGTTGAACGCCTTTAAGGAAGACGTGAACGAGATAGACACCAAGTCTGCCGACGACCTTATAGAGAAGAAGATGCGACAGATAATGGAGCGCAAAGAACGCAGAGAGAAGCGCAAGAAAGAAAAGAAGGAGAATGCCAACAAGCCTGTGACAATAGGCAAGAACTTCCCAACACTTTCGGCATCAGCCGAGCAGCAGACATTTGCCGTGGGTGATACTGTGCGTATGCGTGGACTGACAACAGTGGGCACAGTGGAAAGCATAAGCGGAAAGGAAGCGACTGTTGTGTTTGGCGATGTTCGCACAAAGGTTAAGACTTCGCGCTTGGAGCATACAGTAAAGGCTCCAGAGGCTTCGAAGCCAGCTACATTTGGCATAAGCCGAGAGACACGCCAGACTATTGACTCGCACAAGCTGAACTTCCATCAAGACCTTGACGTGAGGGGAATGCGTGGCGACGAGGCTCTGAACGCTGTGCAGCACTTCATCGACGACGCTATACTCGTGGGAATGTCGCGTGTGAGAATTCTTCACGGCAAGGGAAATGGAATTCTGCGACAGCTGATACGCCAGTATCTGCAGTCGATACCCAATGTGACAGGCTGCAAGGACGAGCATGTGCAGTTTGGTGGAGCTGGAATAACGGTAGTGGACTTTTAAATATTCTTTTTATATTTCGTCCACTCCCACGTATCCGTGCATCACAGCATAGATGGTGAGTGCAGAGACGCTGCGCATACCAAGTTTAGACATAAGATTTTTACGGTGAGAGATAATCGTCGGCAAACTCAGGTTGAGTTGGTCGGCGATTTCTTTGTTTATAAACCCCTTGACAATAAGCGACAATACTTCTATCTCGCGAGGCGACAAAGGTGCAGAAATATTGGTTTCGACAGGAGGCAATGAAGGGAGGTTGCGTCCGTGGGCATGGGCATGCTGCTCAAGCATTAGGATGGAGCGCAGCAGCTGCTTGGGCGGAAGACTTGTGCATATGGTATGGAAGGAGCTTAGAGATGTCGTGTTGTCGGCAGCTGAGCTTGCCAAAACAATGGTCTTGTGGCGCATCTGCTGAAAGAAAGGCATGTGGGCAAGCACCACACGCACGTCGACAAAGTAATGAAAGTACTGTTCTGGATGGTTGGCTTCAAGTTCTGCAAACGATCCGAACGAGTCGATGTGCATGACAGGCATTACCGACTCCAATAAATGAGTCAACCCCAATACTGCGAGAGTATTGGGGTCGACTATAGCGATACGTGGATTATTGTTCATTTTATTTTCTCCAGAAACGTGAGGTGATGTCGGTGAAGTCGTCGCCTACGGCGCGCTTATAGAGGCGCTGGTTGGTGGTGCGCTCCTTAAGGCAACCAAGGTGTTCAATGTATGGACCAAGTTTGATATAGTCGAAGTCGCGCTTGCGAATAGTCTTGGGGAACTGTTGTCTGCCGCTATACCAAGCCACCTTCAAGCCCTCATGCTCGCGGTGCAGATATTGCGCAAGTTGGCTCACATACTTAGGGTCGGCATCTCCGCCCATAAAGCAGATGCAGGTTATGTCGCCGCCATACTGTTTCATAAACTGGTCGAGCACCATGGGAGTGAGAGGCTTGCCAATATTCTCCCACAGATACTGGCTGTGGCAACCAGGACAACGGCAAGGACAACCTGTGATGTTGATAGACAAAGTCACCTCGTCGGGTATTTCCTGGAATACTATTCCTGTGTTTAGATAATTGAGCATGAGACTATTATATTAAAGATTAAACATTTTTGTCCATTATCGACTTGTCCACCTCGGCGTAGTAGCGACGTTTAGCCTCTTCCTGACGTGCCTGAGAGAAATTGCTCACGCGCTTGAGATAGCCTATGATACGAGTCATGTAGTCAACGTTCTCGCTTCCGCAATGCGGGCACTTCTTGAGGTAGCGCTTGTCGATGTAGCCGCAGTCGTTGCAGATAGTGTTGGGAATGTTGAATGTGAAGTAGTTGCATCCCTCCTTGGCAGCAACGCGCAGGAGCTGGCGATACTGAGGCTTAGAGAGATGTTCCTCAAGGTTCATGTGCAGAGCCGAGCCGCCTGTAAGGTGCTCGATGTATGGTGCGCCATGTAGCTTGAATTTGTCTACGATATTAAGAGAGTCGTCCTCTACAACGTAGAAATAGCTGTTATAGCAGTCGCGTGGCACGAAATAGCCGTCCTCGCGGTCCCACTTGGCATGTTTCACGCCCACGTTCTCGGCAGGAATCATCTCGCAATTGAACATTAGTTCCTTAGTGCGGTACTGCTTATTGTACTTCTCCACAAGTCCCAGTACGTTCTGTACGAAGTGCAGATAGTCGGGATTGTCGTTGATGGTAAGTCCCATAAACTCGGCAGCCTCCACAAGGCCGTTTACGCCGATAGTGAGATACTGGCGACTCATATTGATGTAGCCTGCGTCAAATAGCGGCAACATGCCCTGATTTTGCAAATCCTTGAGATTCTCATTGTATGCAGTCTGCACCTTATGGCAGAGGTCGATGATATGTCCAAGGAACTCCATGTAGTCCATGTTGTTCTTTACTGCGTACTGTATGCAACGGTTAAGGTTGATGGTGAGCACGCTCTTTGAGCCTGTCGACACGCCACCCGCACCAAGAGTATAGCTGAATCCGTTGTCTTGAATCTCGTTGCGCAGACGGCAGCAAGAACTCAGGGAGTCGGCGTTGTCGCTCATATAAGTAAAGAAAGAGTGACCCTCAGAGTACATCTCGGCTGTGAAGTCGCCCCATTCCTTATCTATAACGTCGCCATCCTTAGAGAGCAGAGCCATGGTTTCAACCGGGAATGTGAGCACAGTCTTGGTGCGCTCTTTGTTGAACCACTTCATGAATCTCTTCTGTAGCCAAGACAAAGAATCCCAATCAGGCTTTGAACCGTCGGGGAAGATGAAATCGCCGAAGAGACTTTCGAAATATGGTTTGTCGTAATAAGCGATGTTCCAGAACACAGCCTGATAGTTGCGTGCGCCAGTAGGCTGGTTGATGGAGTAGACAATCTGCTCGAAGCAGTCGGTAATCATCTTGTCGATGGTGCGCTGCTTGTTGGAGAGGTCTACCACATTGCCTACGTGCTGCCAGTAATCCTTGCCATACTCAAGACCGATGAAGTAGTTGAGATACATAAGGAACTCGGGTGTGGCACACGCTCCACTCAGCATACTTGACACCATGAACACCATGTTGACGAAACCTCCGCAGAAAGACTTGAGGTTGGTAGGCTTGGTGGAGTTGCCGCCGATAGACGAAGTGCCGCCAATGAGCCACGGATACATTGTGATGGATGCACAATAGTTGGCAAGAGAGGTCTCGTCGTTCTTGTAAATGAAGTGGTGGTTGAGTCTTTCGATATACTCATTCGCAAGCTCTTTGCCATACATTTTCTTGATGCGATCGGTGAGCAAACGGCGGTTCAGACGTATGAAGCTTGACTTGGGAAGCTCGCCTATGAGAGTGGCGATATTCTTGTGCTCCACATTGGCATTTGCGTCATACTTTGAGCTTGTTGCAGCGTTGGCTGCTTTGCAATAGTCTGTCAAAAATTTCAACTTGTCGATAGTCTCACGGTCTTCATTGTGACGCTGTCGATAGAGCATGAACGACTTTGCAACCTTATAAAAACCCTCGCGCATAAGAGCCTCTTCCACTTGGTTCTGGATATCCTCTACGGTGATACCTTCGTGTACGTCTAAGTGGCTGAGTACCTTAGAGATAATACTAAGATTAACCTCCTCGTTGACCGACTGAAAAGCCTTTGTTACGGCATTCATTATCTTGTCTAAGGAGAACTGATCCTGCGACCCATCGCGCTTGGTAATTAGAAAATCTTTCATTGTATTTAGTGATATATATTTGACAACTTTTAAAATCCGAAAACGCAAAAAGTTTTCCGTTTTGGAAAACTTTTGGAAAACTTCTACAGAAAAAGTTTTCTCGATTACACTCTCGAAATCGCTTGCAAAGATAATATAAAAAAACGACTTGCGTATGGTTATAGCACAAAAAAAGCGGAAAAATTTTCCGCCTTAAATCTTGTTAAAAACAAGTAGAATTATAGTTTCACAGAAGAGATGTCGACAAGGTTATTAACTATTGCATAAATGGTCAGCCCTGCCGGACTGTGAATCTGTAACTTACGAGCAATGTTACGTCTGTGGGTGATGACCGTGTTGACCGAAATACACAGATGGTCGGCAATTTCTTTGTTGGTCATTCCTTGCACGAGAGCCACAATCACATCCTTCTCTCTCTCGCCAAGAGCCTCTGTGCCCTCAACGTTTTTGCCTATCATGTTGGAGATTTTGGCAGTCACATCGCTCTGCTTCGACTTTTGTTCCAGTCGTTTTACGGCAGGTATGAATATCTGTTCCTCCACTTCGGCATGTAGCGCAAGCCATTCCTCATTATTATATATATCATATAGTGTGGCTGAGAGTTGGTTGTTGTGCAGGCCGTCGCTGGGCAGGTATTTGATGATAATGCTCTTGAGCTCGCGCAGCTTGTTGCTCTCCTGTCCGTGGTGCTTGGAGTACATGTCAATCTCGAAGTCGCCCACAGGTTTACCCTGAAGCAATTCCTCAACGTAGGGATAGACATTGTTTTCCTCATATTTCATGTGGGAAGTGACTGAGCGGGCGTACTCATCATAAAGCTTAAGGATGAGTCGTGCGAGATTGTCTTTCTCATCGAGAGCATCCACAAGTTCCTTTCGGATGAAAGGCAACTGGAAGCCGATGAAGTACTCATGGCTCGCCTTGAGATATTGCAGAAGGGTAGGCATGGACAGACGGGAGGCATCGTCGAAATCGCGATAGCCATTGATTGTGAAGTTGACCACAGCAAGGAAGGTGTATGTGTCGACATGCTGTTCCTCGCACACCTGGCTCACGGTCTTGTCGCCAAAACCAAGGCTGATGCCGAAACTGCCCAGACTCTGGAGCAGATTGTAGTTGTCCCGGATAAGAGAGATCATCTTGTCATCCGGCTCATACATTTTGTGATTTTTCATCTTGTTGTATGCTTATACCTAAATTATAACCTTGTACCTAATATATATGATATATATACCTATTTTATATAACACGTGCAAAATAACAAAAAAAAAGTGAGACTTACAATCATAATATGTAGGTATTTTAATGTATTGGTGTCGTCTAAATGTGCAAAAATACCTAAAAGTGGTGATAAAACCGACACAATGACATTTACCCAATATTGAGTATTGCCCGATTTTAGTAATCATGATACCTTTGCAGTCGTAAAAAATCATTAAAAAACATGAATAAATCGACTATCATTACCATGGCTTGCGCTGCCGCAATGTGCGCTCCGCTTGCCTCACAGGCACAGACAGTAGCAGCCGACAGCGTGATGCAACACTCCAAAGGCAATCGCCTTAGCGTAGGCGGATATGGCGAAGTGGCAATGAGCCGCAACTTCTATAGCGACTCGGGCAACCGCTATAGTTCGGCAAGCAGCCGAAAGAACGATCCAAGTCATGGACGTTTCGATATTCCTCATGCCGTGATTTATCTTGGCTATGACTTCGGAAAGGGTTGGACCCTTGGTACAGAGATTGAGTTTGAACATGGCGGCACGGGTTCTGCCATTGAATATGAGGCCGAGGAAGCCATTGAGTTTGAGCAAGAGCAGGAACGCGGTGGCGAGGTAGAGCTTGAGCAGTTCTGGATTCAGAAGTCGTTTGGACGTTTTGCCAATATCCGTGCCGGACATATAGTAGTGCCTGTAGGTTTGACAAATGCCTATCATGAGCCGTTGAACTTCTTCACAGTATATCGCCCTGAGGGTGAAAACACCATTCTTCCTTGCACATGGCATCAGACAGGTGTATCGTTCTGGGGATATTCTGGTGATTTCCGTTATGAAGTGCAGATGATAGCAGGTCTTGACGCTTGGCAGTTCTCGCGCGACCAATGGATAAAGCCTGGTACAACAAAACCGTTTGAGTTTGAGACAGCCAACAAGTATGGATTCTCTGCACGTGTAGACAACTACACAATCCCCGGACTTCGAGTAGGCTTGAGCGGCTACTATGGACAGTCGATGCACAATGCCGTGCCTCACGACATGGAGATAGGCAAAAACAAGAAGATAAAAGGCAACGTGTATGTGGGTGCGGTAGACTTCACATACAACGCCCACAACTGGGTGGCCCGTGGCAATGCCGACTATGGTTATGTGAGTGACGCTAAGACCATCAGCGCGATACGCAAGCCTGGCACACAATACGTTAAACCCTACGAGAGCAACCAGACATTTGGCTCACACGCCATAGCCACAAGCTTTGAGCTTGGCTACGACATCTTCTCGCAGATAGCAAAGCTTCGTGCCGACAAGCAGAAACTCTATGTGTTCGGTCATATTGAGTACTACAATTCTTGTCTTGGCAGTTCGAAGGAATATACAAGCAAGAAGATATTCGCAGGCGGCATCAATTATTATCCGTTGCCACAGATTTGCGTGAAGGCAGAGTACAGTTACCGCAAGCTCAAGTCGCAGTATAACGATGAGCCGGCTGTGAACATTGGGGTTGCTTATCAGGGACAGTTCCTTTAAGAAATAGGTGATGGTTTCTTTCGGAAGAATGTAGTAATTGTAACTTAAATAAAATCAGTAGTCATTTATAGAATAACCAATAGTAATAATCAATTGTAGTAAAAAAGATGAAAAAGATTCAGAATTACGTGATGGCGTTCCTTCTTGGAGCCATGACAATCGGATTTACAGCTTGTGGCAGCGACAATGGTGGCGACGAAGAATTCAACCTTCCTGAGGTTGGTCAGGCCACAACATCAGTAAGCAGCTCAGACAAGGAGATGCAGAAGGTGGCAAAGAACTACGTGCAGGCAGTTGTTTATCCTACATACCAGGCTCTTGCCTCTAACGCACGCACACTCTATAGCGCAGCACAGACCCTCTATAAGTCGGCTGAGGCTGGCACCATGACACAGGACGAGATTAATGCAGCATGCGAAGCATTCAAGAACACACGTCGTGAGTGGGAGCGCAGCGAGGCATTCCTCTTCGGTTCGGCAACAGACAACGAGCTTGACCCACATATCGACTCATGGCCACTCGACCGTGACGAGCTTGAGAAGGCGCTCAAGAACGAGACCCTTATCGCAGGTTTCAAGAGCGAGAACCCTGCCAAGTTTGTTTCTGAGCACAACACAAAGTTCCAGTCGGTACTTGGTTTCCATGGTATGGAGTTCGTGCTCTTCCGCAATGGTGCACATCGTACTGTTGAGGCTCTCAAGGCTAATGATACCGACGAGGGCGTGACATCAGTAAGGGGTATAGACGAGCTTGCCTTCCTTCAGGCCGTAGCTGCTGACGTTCGCAACATCACAGCTCTTCTTGAGTTCACATGGATGGGTAGCGCAGCAAGCAACGAGACAAAGGCAATCCTCAGCGGCGAGGGTAGCTACGTGTTCAGCACACTCCGCTACAATGGTCTTGCTTCAAATGGTACAATGTGCTTTGGCCAAAACTTGCTTTCTCCGTCGTCAACAACAGGCTATACCTCATGGCAGGGCACTATGAATCAAATCTTCGTAGGAGGTTGCTCAAACATCTGTGCTGAGGTAGCCGACCAGAAGTTGGGTCAGGCTTATCGTGTTGCTACCGGTCATGGTGGCACAACAGAGGATGGCGAGAAGGAGTCTATCGACTATATCGAGTCACCCTACAGCCACCGTTCGTTCATCGACTATCAGGACAACATCTATTCAATCAAGAACTCTCTCTATGGCACACGCGACGTAAACGCCACAAAACCTGCCGAGAATTCTATGTTGAGCCTTCTGAAGAAGATGAACTACTCAGGCTATGACAAGCTTGTCAACGCCCTTAACGTGGCTATCCAGACACTTGAGACAGCCAAGAACAGCGGTAAGTCGTTTGTTGAGGAGCCGGGTGCACAGCGCGTTAAGGATTGCATCGATGCAGTATCTGCTCTCGACGAGGAGATTAACAAAGCCGGTTCATGGATTAACTTGCAGGACGCTATCTAACATATCAATATTGAATACTTGCGTGGGTATGGCAGGTAATGTCATACCCACCTATTATTATTAGGACACATTTATAAAAAAATACATTATGAATAAAAAAATATACCTCTTCGGTTCATTGGCAATGTGCTTGTCGATGTCGTTGCTTTCATGTAATGACGACGACCCTACACCAGTGGATAAATTCGAGCCTATGGAGTCGGACGGCAAGTACGTAGGTCAGGCAGTAGGCAACTTCTCAAAGGAGGAATGGTATCCAGGCGGCGAGCTTGGCACCACCGACAATGTAACTTCTGGTTGCTATGAGGATGAGGCTCCAGCTGTAACTGAGCAGGGACTTATCGACAACTTTAATGCAGGCGAGAAGTTCTTCGAGCGTCAGTTCACTTCTGCAGCGTCAGGCTTTGGCGGTCTTGGTCCTGCTTCAGTACGCCGTTCTTGTCTCGATTGCCATCCTAACTACGGTCATGGCAGACGTATGGACTCCTACACCACACAGTATGGCAACGGCAATGGTTATCTGCTTGCCGTTTATCATCCTACTGATGGAGCCAACAGCAACGATGGAGGATATGTGGCAGAGGTGACTGGTATGCCTCAGACACAGGCGACAGAGCCATTCAAGGCACCTATTGACGAAAGTCAGATTAATCTCCAATGGCATGAGGTAACAGCTATGGAAAGCGGACTGCCAATGCAGTTCCCCGATGGCGAGAAGTATTCGCTCATCTATCCAGAGATAACAATCCCTCGCTCTGCTTTCCGCACAAGTCCTAATCCCTATGACACAGGCAACAAGGCTGTGGCTGTGCGTATGGAGTCGACTATCGGCGTGATGGGTACTGGTCTGCTCGATGCCATCACCGAGGACGACCTCAAGGCTCAGTATGCCTCTACTGCCAATTATTATAAGAATGTTGCAAAGGTGGCTGATGTGAGCGAATACGTTAACCCCAACTTCTGGGATGCCAATGCCAACGACTTTGCCAACGGCGCATGGTATACAGCAACAATAGGTGCTGGTAAGTATGCCAATGGTGAGGAAGGCAAGAAGATGGTAAAGCGTTTCACTTATGCCTTGACACGTGCCACACTTCAGGACGGACCTGGAGCCAATGCCATCTGGAACATTACAAACGTGACACGCCCCGACCGCCCAAAGCTTTATACCACTAATGCGTGGGCTGCAGCAATGGCTGCCGACAAGGAGGTAATAGAGAAGATAAAGAAAGACCCGACGTCGCCGTTCTGGGCAAGCAGCGACGACGAGATAGCTACAAAGGTTGAAAATCTGCTTAAGCCGAGTACTAACCAGTTTGACAACGAGTGGCACAACTTCAAGCCTGAGATGTCGGCTGACAAGTTCTACGACTTTATGGTTTGGCATCGTGGTTTGGCCATCCCACGAGCACGTAACCTCAATGATGCTCGCGTTCAGCAGGGCAAGAAGGTATTCAATGAGATTGGTTGCGCCAGCTGCCATCGTCCGTCATGGAAGACAGGTTCTGACAATTACTGGACTCCAAACATGATTGCCGACAAGAAGTTGCCGCGCTATGCCAACCAGACCATCTATCCTTACTCAGACATGATGCAGCACAAGCTCTATATGATCAACGACATCCATGGTTCATGGTGCCGCACAACTCCATTGTGGGGTAGAGGACTTGCAGGTGTGAATGGTTCAGGTACAGAGCGTCTGCACGACTGCCGCGCACGCAATGAAGTTGAGGCTATCATGTGGCACGCTTACTCAAAGAACTCACATGCCTACAACTCGGCTTTGAAGTTCTATAATCTGAGCAAGAGCGACCGCGATGCTGTGGTAATGTTCCTGCGTTCTATCTAAAAAATAACGTCGATTACACGATAAATAATTAATGACAATTATACGTGTAATCGACGTTATTTGTTTTTGTTCATCCTTCGGGATCCGTTCGGGATTCCTTCGGGATGAACTTCTTTTTATTTTTTGTTTTCTTCCAACTCCATTTTTAGGAATTTCGGCGTATATCCCTCCTTGTATTCCGCCACGTCCTCAGGTGTTCCAGCAATAAGCAAGCGTCCTCCGCCACGTCCTCCTTCCGGACCAATATCGATGATATAGTCGGCAAGTTTTATTACATCGAGGTTGTGCTCGATAATTATTACCGTGTTGCCACGGTCGACAAGTTTCTGTAGCACGTCCATGAGAATGCGTATATCCTCGAAGTGCAGACCTGTTGTTGGCTCGTCAAGAATGTATAGAGTCTTGCCCGTGTCGCGTTTGCTAAGTTCTGTAGCAAGTTTCACACGCTGACTTTCGCCGCCTGACAACGTAGTGGATGGTTGTCCGAGCTTTATATAACCCAAGCCAACGTCCTGAATGGTCTTTATCTTCTGCAATATAGCAGGTACATTCTCGAAGAATTCCACCGCCTGGTTGATGGTCATGTCAAGCACGTCGGCAATGCTCTTGCCTTTATAGCGCACCTCAAGAGTCTCGCGGTTGTAGCGTTTGCCATGACACACCTCACAAGGCACCATAACATCGGGCAGGAAGTTCATCTCGATAGTCTTGTAGCCGTTGCCCTTGCATGTCTCACAGCGTCCACCCTTCACATTGAATGAGAAACGTCCCGGTTTGTAGCCACGTATCTTCGCTTCGGGCAAAGCCACGAAGAGAGAGCGTATATCCGAGAACACGCCTGTGTATGTGGCAGGATTAGAGCGTGGAGTGCGACCAAGTGGCGACTGGTCCACATTCACCACCTTATCTATATATTCCAATCCCTCCACCGAGTCATAGGGCATGGGCTTCTTGAGCGAGCGGTAGAAATGCTGTGAGAGAATAGGCTGTAGAGTTTCGTTGACGAGCGTAGACTTGCCCGAACCACTCACGCCAGTAACCACGATAAGTTCGCCAAGTGGAAACGACACATCAACATTCTTGAGGTTGTTGCCATGTGCGCCGTAGATAGTTATAGCATGACCGTTACCCTTGCGTCGTTCCGTAGGCACGGCAATCTCTCGCACACCGTTAAGATAGTCGGATGTTATGGTGTGCTCTTTAAGCATCTGCTGTGGAGTTCCTTGGAACACAACCTCTCCACCGTGCATACCAGCCTTAGGGCCAATGTCGATAATCCAGTCGGCTGCAAGCATCATGTCTTTGTCGTGCTCCACTACCACAACTGTGTTGCCAAGGTCGCGCAGCTCCTTTAGAGAATGTATGAGTCGCTCGTTGTCGCGTTGGTGCAGACCGATACTTGGCTCGTCGAGGATGTAGAGTACATTCACGAGTTGTGAGCCAATCTGTGTGGCAAGTCGTATGCGTTGGCTCTCGCCACCAGAAAGTGTAGCCGATTGGCGGTTGAGCGACAGATAGTCGAGCCCCACATCAAGCAGGAAGTTCAGTCGGGTGCGTATCTCCTTTAGAATCTCTGTGGCTATAGCGTGTTGCTTCTCGTCGAGATGCTGTTCTGCCTCGTCAAGCCAATCGCGCAGTTGTGAGATGTCCATCGAAGCCACTTCGGATATGTTCTTGTCCCAAATGCGATATGCGAGTGACTCACGCGATAGGCGCAGTCCGTGGCATTCCGGACACTCGCAAGTGGCAAGAAATTGGTCAGCCCATTTCTGTCCGTTTGCAGAGTCGTCGTTCTCTATAACCGTGCGCAGATATTTTATCACACCGTCAAACGTAGAGAAAAGGTCGCTCGATGTGTGTATAAGTTCCTTTTCGATGCGTATTTTCTCAAGCGAGCCATACATTATCTCGTTAAGGGTTTCTTGGGGAATTTCCTTCACAGGAGTCTTCAAAGTGCATCCCTCTTTTTCGAGAATGACGGCAATCTGCCAGAAAATCATTTGGTTCTTGTATTTGCCTAAAGGCACGATAGCCCCCTCGTGAATCGATAGGGAATCGTCGGGGATGACCTTCTTAAGGTCAATCTCGTTGACGTAGCCCAAACCCTTGCATCGAGGGCAAGCACCTTCGGGCGAGTTGAACGAGAATATGTTTGGAGCAGGGTCGCGAT